>Ga0209597_1002303_pt1 | contig 12175 bp, 7 predicted proteins | sample M_140625_MF_Meta_FD_187316 | JGI IMG/M metagenome (GOLD analysis project Ga0209597, IMG submission 187316) | Freshwater microbial communities from Lake Montjoie, Canada to study carbon cycling - M_140625_MF_MetaG (SPAdes) (version 2) | ecosystem: Environmental > Aquatic > Freshwater > Lake...
CATCACCGATATCCACGCAACCGTGATGCACCAGCTGGGTCTGGATTCACATCAGCTCGAGATTCCCGGGCGGAAACGTCTGGCGCTTGACCACGGGATACCGATTATGGACATCATCGCCTGATGTTGGATTCCGCCGCCGCTAAAGGTATATCGCCAACCGGACTCGCACTTGTGACGCTGGTGGTACGCGACTACGATGATGCCATCGAGTGGTTTACACGCTGTCTGCGTTTTGTAATCATCGAAGACACTGATCTAGGCGGCTGTAAGCGGTGGGTACGCGTGGCCTATCCCGGATCTGGCGCTGCATTGCTCCTCGCAAAGGCAGTGGGCACTGAGCAAATCGCAGCGATTGGGAATCAAACCGGTGGCCGGGTTGGCTTCTTTCTGACCGTGACTGATTTCAGTGAAATGTTCTCGCACATGCAGCGCAATGGGGTTTTGTTTGAGGGCGAACAACGCACGGAGCCGTATGGTAAAGTCATCGTCTTTCAGGATCTCTATGGCAATCGCTGGGACCTGCTTGGCCCAGCGCACAATCTTGGCGTCATCCAACAATGCTGCATCGGGTAGTGTGATGGTGTATGCCAACGACTAGCCTCAAGACCGAACGTATCGCCATCGTCGGTGGCGGCATCAATGGCATAATGACCGCTTGGGCTCTCTGTGACCGTGGTTATTCTGTAGATGTCTATGAGCGTGGCGACCTAATGCGCGAGACAAGCGCTGCGAGTAGCCGGATGCTTCACGGTGGCCTGCGCTATCTTGCAAAGCTACGTTTCCACATGGTCCGCGAAGCGTTGCTTGAGCGCAAATGGTGGCGGGATCAGAACACCGGGATGGTCCGCGAGTTTCTGGCGCACATCCCTGTCCGTAGAGGCAATCTACAGGAGCTGTTCATTTTTGGCGCGGGGGTGATGCTGTATTCCATCCTCGCTCTTGGCTCCGGGTTTGCGCACAGCCGCTGGGTTCCTCTCAAAACGCTGCGCGAGCGCTTCCCGGAGCTCGATTCAAGCAATCTCATCGGGGCCTGGGGGTACACGGATGCCATCATGGATGACCGTGGCCTCGGCATTTGGGCCGCTAACCAGCTCCAAAATCGCGGAATAAAGTTCTTTACGAACACGCCTGTGGTATCGATTCACTCAAATGGCATCACCCTGCAAACCGGTCAAGACCGCCCCTACGATGCTGTTGTCAACGCAGCGGGTCCATGGGCAGCGGATCTGATAACCGCAAGCAAGATCAAGTCAAAAAACAACATCGGGTTGATGCTTGTGCGCGGCTCACACCTTGTCTTAAAGCGTAGTATCGAGCAGGCCGTCGTCCTCCCGCACATTAATGGCCGTATTCTCTTCCTCCTCCCATGGGCACATGGAGAGGCAATCTTTGGCACCACCGAAGCGCTTCAGGAATCTCCCAATAGTGCAGAAATCAGCGCAGCAGAACGTACTGAGCTCATTGATGCCTACAACAAATGGTTTGAAGATACGCTGGGCCCGGTAGACATCCTGAGTGAATATTCTGGACTACGGCCAATCGTAAAACAGGATGGTGGGACGAGTGGCGCGAGCCGCGAAGCAGTCATCGGGATGTCCGGTGGGGTCGTGACCATTTATGGCGGTAAATGGACGACCAGCCGTCAACTAGGACGCAAAACCGCGGATGCTGTTGAGTACCTCATCAAGCGCTGAGCTAACAGGATATCCAATCTGGAATGACATTAGACATGCACAAACGATTCAATATTGCATCCGTATTTCACAAAGCGTCTGTCCAAAAGTCACCTTGAGCACCACACGGTCCTTTTCGGCATCGTAGCTCCATTGGTCTTCCGAGAGTGCCTTGCCATCAAGTGTCATTCCCGAAGGTTTTCGTGGGATTCCGCCAAGCAGCACCCCACAGGATGCGCCTGCTTTGTAACTAAGACGTGTGATGAGGCTGTCTTCAGAGACATTGAGGAACACGATTTCCGCGATGCTCGAGATGTTTACGCCGCGCTGGCGCTGCGTCTGGATAGTGAGTTCCCGCCCCTGCGCCCGGAAGGCATGGAGCCAGAGGTTTTCGGGGATGATAAATGCTGGTTTTGGAGTTATCAGATTCTCGATGCTGTCCGGGTACAAACCGGCATTCGGCCCGGATGTGATCCACGTTCGCTCCGCGGCAACGATCAGCAGCTTTGCAAGCGCATCCAGTTCCTGAGGCTTCAAGGAATCACTTGCCAACGTCATCCGCTTCGCGATACGCAGCTGCTCGGCCAAATCCTCGAAATGCCAGGCGAGGACAAGCCCTTGCCAAGGCACGGGCCGGCCAATCCACGAATGCTGGAAAAACGTCGTTCCAAAGGTTGGAATGCAGCTTCCAAGGCGTGCCGGCCGGTTGCTGTCAGGTGTGCTGTAGATGAACGGGAGCGCTGTCGCTGCCCAGTATTGTCCAAACTCTAGCCACTTAATATCATTGGTCGCACGGAACGCTTCCACGCTTGCTGCGACATTCCAGGCGGCGGCCAGCATATCTGGCTCGTAAATCGGAACTTCCCAAAGACTTGCTCCGCGGGGAAGCTGATAATTCTGGATGCGATCCAGCGCTGCAAGTCCAGCATCCCGGCTACGAACATCACCCGTAACCCGTGCGTGACGGAGTAGCATCCACGTGGAGTGGCTAAACGTCCCAGATGTTTCATCCCCGCGGAGGCCAAGCGCATCCTGAGGACCATCCTGTTGCTGGAGACGAAATCCACCATCCGGTTCCTGACGCCGCCGCAGCGCAGACATCTCCAAATCAATCGCGGGCAATGCGCTGGCCAGCTCTCCAGTGATAAATGGTAGCTCCCAGCGCCCGATATGGCTTGGGCCACGGAGTGCCTGAGTATCTGGTGTGAGCTTTACTAATGCCTTTTCTGCAGTATCGCTGCTTTGTTTATTGCCATTCCAAAGGGCATCCCATTTGAGGAGCGCAACCGATGTTGGTATCGCTTCGGGAGACCCATCAGCCGTGAAACGTAGCTTGCTTGCTGCGGCATCGAAGGAAATCTGCATCCCTTTACGTGCAAGGGTGTGTCGGCCAGCCAGCGTAAATGTGCTCGGAGGGGCATTCCGCGGACCATAATTCCGGTACCAAGAAACGCTTGCGGCGGAGCTGCGTCCCTTGATGCAAGTGACATCCACCCAATCCCCGACATTTATAGCGGATGCACTGAGGAGGTGGTTTTCGGCACCACTTTCCGTAGGCGACTGGAAATTCACCAACGCTGTTCGAGGGTTCTTCCAGCAAAGCGAGACCGTGTAGTCATCATCGGATGCTTTGGGCCCGCCTCCCCCAAGCAGGCTGTCGGGAGATCCGATCGGCGGTTGTTGCCGGTCGGGGCGGATGGCGTTTGGACCGAAAGTGATGGTCGCCATCGGGATGGTCAGCTGCATGTAATCCGGGTGGCTGCGGTCTGCAAGGGATGCGACAAAACCGCGCGTGCTGCCGGACATTTCGCTACCGGTGAGGTATTCGAGTCCGGGGAGGAGGGCTTCGATTTTAGATGCGCCACCACCGCCGGGTTGGAGCGTATCGCCAGCATAGAGTGCCGGGAAGCGGGCGGTTGCCAGGGTTTTTGTTACGCGGATTGCGCCTTTGATGGGGCTTAAACTGATACTAACTCCGCGACTAAGGGGCGTTAGGACCCCGGCTGGGCGCCAAATTCCGTTAATGGATGCATCGACAAAAGCAAACCCACGCTTGCTGATGCGGAGGCGCGTGGTGCCGCTGACTAAGGTTTTGAAATCGGAGGCTTCTGCCTTTGGCAGGACGCGAATGGATGTGGCTTGCTGTTCATCCCCTGACTGGGTTGCAACAAAGCGGATGGGTTTGCGGACATCCTTCACGCTTGGAATCCAGCGGATATCCACTGCGCCTGTTTGTCCAGCATCTATAGCCGGGATGCGAATGCTTTCGGGCAGGCTTGCTGTACTGCTGGTTTTCAGGCGGATGACGAAAGATTCAGCATCCCCCTTTTCACGGTTGATGAAGCGAAGTCGGATGGCGGTTGCGCGCCCGGCAGTCGGGAGCACGCTGGTCGGAAGGATTGATGTGATGTGGACATCGGATGGATACGCGGCAACATTTGCGGCCCGCGGTGGATCTGGCAGAGGTTTACCTGCGCCATCGAATGCCGATATGTAAACGGGGCCGGGGGAGCCTTGTGTGAACCTGATCGCATTGACGCCTTTATGGGCAGTAAACGGTTCAGATATCGGCGTGCGGCCACTCCCTTGGAGCTGAACCAGCTGTGTCTTGTCCACTGTAAACCACGCGATTCCGGTGCGGAGAAGCGCAGCATCCGGCTGTACCACTTCGACCACCGGCTCACCGATCAGTGCCCAGTCGTAGGCATCCGTACCGTTTGCATCCGTCCGGAACTCGATCGTTACGTTACGCCCGCTGAACTCGGTGATATCAACCGTTGCCGGTTGCCAGCCAATGGTTTGTTGCAAGCGCTGTAGCTTGAACTCGCCTTCCACCCGGCAGCTGAAGAGAATGCCATCCGGGGGTGTGGTCACCCCACGTGGGATTCCATCAGAGATGCCCGTTTGGAAGCGCAGTAGAATCCGCTCGCCTGCGGCTATTTTGGGAAGCTGGAGCTGTGTTGCGGCGCGTGTTGGAGAACCACTAAGCGTCGGGTGGAGGAAGATGGCATCCAAGAGGCGGCCACGGCTGATGGCAGGTCGGCGGACTTCGATCGACTTGTTGCCTGCAGGAAGCGATGATGCAAGTCCTGGGAGAAGGGGAGCCTGCCAGCGGACATCGGCGATGGATGCCCCGGATAGGATGGACGCCGCCATGGTCAATGGAACAGTGAAAGTGAAGGTGCGATACCGCATTGCGCCTAGCAGTCTATCTGTTTAGGAAGGCGTCGTCCCGGTGTTACGAATAAAGCATTCAGTAAGTTTAGTCATGCGAATGTCAAACACGCGTAATGAATTGTTAATAACGGCATGTATGTTGCAAACGGCAACAAACGTGAACACTGAACATCTTGTGGCAACCTATCACGCTGAAGTCCAGAGCTACACCGTCCTAATCTGCACGGCTAATCGCAGTAATGAAATCCGTGTTGCATTGAATTCATTGGTCGATTCAGGCATCGGAGAAACGCGCGTCATCGTGGTAGATCAATCTGAAACGGATGCCACTCAAGATGTGATCAACAGCTATCTATCAACAATTCATCTCACGTATATTCGTACAAAGACAAAAGGTAAGTGCGCCGCGGCCAACCTTGCGATGCGTTATATCAAGACCGAATTTGTGGTGATGCTGGATGATGACTGTGCGGCCTCGCCCGGCTGGTCAGAAGCTCTCCTCGACGCGATGATGACCCATGATGACGTAGCTGTCGTCTATGGCAGCGTTGCACCTGCATTTATTTGCCCGGGTGGCTTTATCCCGGAGTACATCGTTCCACGGGAACTCGTCGTCACAAACTGGCTGCAGAAGTGTAGAGCCCGCGGTATCGGCGCAAACTGTGCTTACCGAAAGAGTTATATTCTTGCAGTCGGTGGCTTCAACGAAGCCTTTGGACCGGGATCACGTTTCCGCAGCTGCTCGGATGGCGAGCTGTCACTCCGCTGCATCTCAAAAGGGTTTCACATCATGGAAACCCCGAACAGTACCGTCATCCACTACGGGTTCCGGACATTTGCCGAGGGCAGGATGTTAGCCTTCAACTCCTTCTACGGCATCGCTGCCAGCTGCCTGCAAGTGATATTCAAAGGCCATCCGGGAGCTGTCCTCGTCCTACTGGATGAAATCTTCACCCATGCGCTGTGGCCAACCTTTGTCTCAATCTTTCGTCTGCGCCCGACGGGTCTATCTCGTATCACCGGGTTTATCGGGGGATTACTTGCGATGACGGTGTATACGATTCGAGGGATCCTTGGTTCCAAAGATGACACGGGTGGCGGCCCGACGCCTCGATTGGCAATGCCTACGAATGGCTTTGCACTTACAGATCCTGCCAGGTCCTAAAATCTAGCCCCGGTTGCGGCTGCTTGTGTAGTGATGCCAAAGCATCCGGGCCGCCACCGCTCTGTAGGGCTTCCAGAACTCTGCAATCGCGGTTGCTTCATCGGATGTCGGACGCGTATGAAGGTCGAGCACTGCTTGCATCGCAGCGTGCAGGGCAACATCCCCGTGTGGCCACGCATCCGCGCGTGACAATGCAACCAATAAGTAGGTCCGCGCCGTCCAGGCCCCGATACCCTTGACACGTGTCAGATGCTCGCAAACATCATCATCGGGTAGCGCCGCCAGTGTATCTATATTTAGGCGTTCAGAAAGCACATCCGCCGCCAGGCCTCGGATGTAACCAGCCTTCTGACGACTGATGCCAAGCCCGCGTGCCGTTTCATCATCGATGTTCAAAAGCAGCTCAGGCTGGAGCCCGCCTGCGTACGTTTCAAGGCGCTCCACCGTTGCGCGTCCGCTGCTGACAGAAACCTGCTGCTCTAGAATCAGCTGGACAAGCGTGGCAAACCCTTGAGGACGCGTCGACAGTGGTGCTGGTCCGAAGGTCGCTAGAACGGCTGTAAATCGGTTATCGATCGCAACAAGTGCCTCACACAGCGCTGCGTTATTTGTCTCATCAACCGTCAACATCCGTGTACACCAGCCTTTCAGTTACCTTCAATACAGTGGGATAATACGCCACGAAGCTCAGTGCAGCGCTTTTTGGAGAACGACATGCAGCAGCCACCCATACAACCCAAAGTCAACGACATCGCCACCGGACACTGGTTTGCCCAACCCGCAGCATCTTTTCTGCAGAGCTCGCCACTTGGAAATGGCCGTATCGGCGCGATGGTCTTTGGTATCCCCGGAACCGAGCGCATCGTCATTAATGAGCTCTCGCTGTGGTCTGGTTCGCCGTTTCAGAATGACCGTGTGGATGCCCATAAGGCTCTCCCAGAAATCCGCCGGTTGCTCTTTGCCGGAAAAAACGCGGAAGCTGAGCGCCTCGTAAACCAAACATTTACCTGCCGTGGGCAGGGCAGCGGGGAGGCGAATGGCGCTGAGATTCCCTACGGCTGCTACCAGATTCTCGCAGACCTTGTCATTAATGGACATGGAGATGTCGCTGTGCCAACGACTGGCTATCGCCGTACACTTAATATGGAAGATGGCAGTGTAGCCGTCACATTTACACAAAGCGGCAAGACATTTACGCGCGAACATTTTGTCAGCTTTGTCGATAGCATCATGGTCATCCTAGTTTCAGGAACCACCGCAACCGCGACCATCAAACGCGACAAGAATGCCAAAATCACCGTTTTGCCAAATGGCGATACCCGCCTCGATGGCCAGCTTCCAAATGGTACGGGCGGCGGCGGGATGCGTTTTGCATCCCAACTTCGCACCATCCGCACGGGTGACCAGACACTCTTTCTCCTTGCTGCAGGTACCGATTTTCAGACGAAGTCTGTAGATGACCTTGATGCGATTCTCTCCCGCGCTGCAAAGTCGGGCTATGCAACGCTGAAGACAAGGCATACGGCTGACTACACATCCCTGATGGGCCGCGTCAAGCTCGACCTCGGTCAAGGCCGCACGGACCTTGCGCTCCCGGATCGCATCGCCGCCGGTCAGACCAAGCTTGACCCCGCTCTCTCGGCGCTCCTCTTTCAGTTTGGGCGCCACCTCCTCGTCAGCTCCAGCCGGCCTGGCGGGCTCCCAGCCAACCTCCAGGGAATCTGGGCTCAGGAATACGCGACGCCGTGGAATGGCGACTACCACCTCGATATCAATGTCCAAATGAACTATTGGCTTGCCGAGTCCACCAACCTCGCCCCGTGCCACGTGCCGCTGCTAGATTACGTGCAGTCTCTGGTCAAGCCGGGACAGGCAACTGCAAAGGCTTACTACGATGCGCGTGGCTGGGTGGCACACGTCATTTCCAATATTTGGGGCTTTACCGCTCCCGGTGAGAGTGCAGTTTGGGGCTCGACCAATAATGGTGGCGCGTGGATGTGTCAGCACATCTGGCAGCGGTTCCTATTCGGCCGCGATAAGAAAGAGCTTACAAAGTACTACCCAACCATGCGCGGGGCGGCAGAGTTTTACGTTGATTTCCTCGCCGAAAACCCGGATGGCTTTCTCGTAACGGCGCCTTCCAACTCGCCTGAGAATGCCTTCCGAACCAAGGATGGCAAGGTCGCACACACCTGCGCCGGCCCCGTGATGGATATTCAGATTGTCCGCGAACTCTTTACCAACACCATCAGCGCCGCGAAGGTTCTAGGAGTGGATGCCGACCTCCAAACCATTCTCGCCGAAAAGCTTGCAAAGCTCCCGCCGCATAAAGTGGGTAAGTTTGGCCAGCTGCAGGAGTGGCAGGATGACTACGATGAGGTTGAGCCAGGTCACCGTCACGTGTCGCATTTGTATGGACTCTTCCCCGGCGATCAGCTGACGCCGGCAGGGACGCCGGAGCTCGCAAAGGCCGCCCGGACAACTTTGGACCGCCGGGGGGATGATGGAACAGGCTGGTCACTCGCCTGGAAGGTGGCTTTCTGGGCACGCCTCGCGGATGGCAATCGTTCTCTAAAGCTCCTCCAGCGCTTCCTGAAACCCGTCTTCGACACCAGCTACAATATGACCAATGGCGGCGGCGTCTACCCGAACCTGTTCTGTGCACATCCTCCCTTCCAAATCGATGGCAACTTTGGCGTCAGCGCCGGCATCGCCGAAATGCTATTGCAAAGCCATGAAGTCACAGCCAGCGGGCTGCCAATTTTGCGGATTCTCCCGGCGACACCGGATGCTTGGATGAACGGAACGGTAACGGGCTTGCGGGCACGGGGTGGGGTGGAAATGAGTGTCGTCTGGATGCAAGGTCGGATTGCAAAGGTTGTCCTCACGGCCATGATGCCAACCAAAATCGCTGTTGACACAATCAACCTCCCGACGGCGGTGCGTGTGCCAGGTGGCGGGGATGGCTATCTCCACTACTGGACGCTTCGAAAGGGACAGACGGTGGTGTACGGCGGGTGATGTTTACGCTGCGTCATGTGCGGGCTCCAAAGCCAAATGTCATTTTGGAGCTTGTTGTAGAAGAGCATCCGATCAAGGTCACCTTCCGCCGGATGAAGTCGATTCGGATTATGGTCAACCCGCCGGATGGCCATGTCACGATGTCGGTTCCCCACGGCACGACGCAAAAAGTTATCAAGGCATTTGTGCTGGAACGGCTTGAATGGCTGGATGCATCCAAGGCGGAAGTTGTTCGTCGTGCAGCGTCAGCGCCACAAGTCCCCGTCATCCACGTCACGGATGGCTCCATCCACATGATTCTGGGCAGCGAAATTCGCGTTGGGATTGCCCGTGGCTATGTGCGCCGCGGGGTGCAGCAAAGAGGCGGAACGCTGCTTCTCAAGGTCCGCGACACGGATGGCCAGGTGGAAATCGATGCCCTCTTCGATTCCTGGAAGCGTGACATTTTAAAAGAAGCCGTTGGTGCTTTCATCGCCCACTATGAACCCATCATGGGGGTACATGTGAACGAGATTGGCATCAAGAAAATGTCCACGCGCTGGGGCACATGTGCCATCAAAGCCAAGCGGGTTTGGATAAACCTGGCGCTCGCGCTCTTTCCGGCACAGTGCCTTGAAATGGTCGTTGTGCACGAGCTGATACACCTCTTGGAACGAAACCACACCAAGCGGTTCTATGCGCTGATGACGCAGTACATGCCAGACTGGCAAGCCGCCGATAAGCTGCTGGCCGGCGGCATCCCGGACGTTGATTAGGCAATAAAGCCTGTTCGCAAATCGCCCACCCGTGCATAATGTTTGATGTATGTCGACCGATAAATCATTCCGTTTGCGAAGAGCGTTTGCGATGCCCGTGACGCTAACCGCCGCGGCTCTCCTCCTGTCCGCCGCAACGGCCACCTTGTCGTTGCTCCCGGGAGGGCAGGCAAAGCCGCCTGTCGCGCCGCAGGGGAATGTCTACAAGTCGCGTATACGACCTCTGCTCGACAAATACTGCATTAAGTGTCATGGCGCGGCAGCCACCTTTGGAAACCTCCGGTTGGATACGTTGTCGACGACATTCTCCAATGCGGATACTGCGGCAAAGTGGAAGGAAGTCCTCAATGTTATCGGGGGACACCAAATGCCACCGGCGGGTGATCTCCAGCCTACCTCTGCGCAGGCAAATCAGCTCGCTGATTGGCTGCAGACCAACCTTGCCGCCGCCGAGACCGCGAAGCGTTCGAACCGCGTGGTTTTACGCCGGATGAACCGTGCTGAGTACAACAATACGATTCGGGATTTGATGGGTGTTGACTTTCAGCCGGCGGATAGCTTCCCGGATGACCCTCCGGCGGGTGGTTTTGACAATATTGGAGAGGCACTGACGATTTCGCCGCTGCACATGGAGCTGTACTACGCGGCCGCGCGGCAGATTGTCGATAAGGCATTGGTCGAAGGGAGCCAGCCTGCCGCGTTCAAATGGCACTTTGATCCTGAGGAAAACAAGCTTGGGATGGACCAGTACCGCGTGAAGCACGGTGGGTTCAATATCATTTTGAATGATGGCGCTAACCCAACCGAGAACGGGTTTACCCGGGTTCATCATGCAAGCTGGGATAGAGGCGTCAACTTCCGCGACTTCCGCGTGCCCGTTGAAGGCGAGTATATTTTGCGTTTCCGCGGGGCATCCAGTGTGCCAAATCGCGCCGAAATTCTGGCATCCGCAGACCGTATTTTGGGAGCTCGGCGGGATGAGCAGACCCGTGAGAATCCAAAGGGCAAGATGTGGCATGACCAGCAGTACGAAACGGAGCTGGTGCATTTCCGTAGCCACCGGATGTACACCTACGGCCCTGCGCGGGTAAAGGTAACGCGTCACCTCGGGAGCCAGCCAGATGTCATCGCTGAGCTCGATATCCCCGCATCTGAGAGCGCTCCGGGCATCTATGAAATCCGAACGCGGATGACAACGCAGCAGGCCGGTTTTGATATCGACTATGCCTATGACATCCCACCGGTGCTCGAAAACAACTGGCTGCAAAGCCGGGACAACTTCGCGCGCCCAGAGCTAATGGTTGATTGGGTCGAGCTGGAAGGGCCGGTGTATTCAGTGTGGCCGCCTAAGAGCCATTCTGGGTTGGTGGGTGGGGTTGGTGATGCGCCGGCAGATGAAACCATCGCGGCAAAGCGTATCCTCGAGCGGTTTATGCCGAGGGCTTATCGGCGCCCTGTAACGCCATCGGAAGTTACGCAAAAACTCACATTGTTTACCAAGAGCCGTCCGGCGAAGAAGAGCTTTGTGGATGCCATTAAAGTTCCGATTGCGGCGATTCTCGCAAGCCCAGACTTTCTTTTCCTCACGGAGCCGGTTTCGGATAATGCACCATCAAGGGCATTAAATGCCTATGAGCTCGCCAGTCGCCTTTCGTATTTTCTGTGGTCGAGCATGCCGGATGATGCATTATTCAAAGCGGCTGCGGATGGCTCGCTGCTGAAGCCTGGTGTAACTGGGGCACAGGTCGACCGGATGCTCCGTGACCCAAAGGCATCGGCGTTTGTCAAGAACTTCACCGGACAGTGGCTTGGACTGCGCAAGGTCGGCGCAAACCCTCCCGCCCACAATCTCTATCCGGAATATGACCGGCACTTGGAAACATCGATGGTCCGCGAGTCCGAAGCGTTCTTCGCTGAACTTCTGAACAACAACTTGGATGTCCGTAACCTGATTAAGTCTGATTTTGTGGTGATCAATGAGCGGATGGCACGGTTTTACGACATCCCCGGTGTCAAGGGAGATGCCTTCCGGCGTGTGGCGGTTGGACCCGAAAACCACCGCGGCGGCATCGTGACGCAGGCGAGCATCCAGACGATTACATCCAATGGCACGCGGACATCCCCGGTCACCCGCGGTGTCTGGATACTCCGTACACTGCTCGGGCAGGACCCCGGTTTGCCGGTTGCGAATGTCGGGGAAATCGCCACCAAGGTTCCGGGTATTGATAAGGCAACGGTCCGTCAGCGCTTGGAAATCCATCGGAAGAACCCTGCGTGCGCGCGCTGCCATGACAAAATTGATCCACTTGGGTTTGCGCTTGAAAACTACAATGCGTGTGGGGAGTGGCGGCTTCGTGAGGGGCATGGTTATCAAGGCCGGG
>Ga0209597_1002304_pt1 | contig 12174 bp, 10 predicted proteins | sample M_140625_MF_Meta_FD_187316 | JGI IMG/M metagenome (GOLD analysis project Ga0209597, IMG submission 187316) | Freshwater microbial communities from Lake Montjoie, Canada to study carbon cycling - M_140625_MF_MetaG (SPAdes) (version 2) | ecosystem: Environmental > Aquatic > Freshwater > Lake...
GGCAGAAAGCCAAATGCAGACGAGTTTAATCGCGCTTATCAGATTATAGAAAAAAACAATCCCAGATTTATTTTCAACCGGGTAATTTCTAATAAAAACGAGTATTGCGAAGGCATAACTTCCAATGATGGCTTCTATGAAGCCGAAATTAGGTGGTGGTATTTCCAATTTATAAGAAAAGAAATAAACTCAACCGTTTTGTACCCTATTTTGACCAATTTCTTAAAAGATCGTAGCTTTGAAAACATGCAACGCAAGATATTAATCACCGACGACTATGCGCAATTTTAACACTAAACATATTATTAAAGTGGCGATTTTCAATTTATTGATTATCAATATTTATTGCACGAAAGAAATCCATGTTCAATACCAAGTAAATTCAGCTTATATTTATGAATCAAAAGCGCAAAAATTCAAAAGCAAGAATGAAGCTGAGTATATTTCTATCCTCTATACTTGTCTTTACCAAAAGGCAATTGATCCTATGGAATTATTTCAAGCTCAAAGTGTATTATACAGTATAGGCGACCAAAATGTAGCCAAGGAGATGTTACTCAGTGGATACTTTAACAATCCCAAAATAATTATTCCGAGCAATGCTGAAATGAGAAAGGATATCCCGGCGTTTATCACCGAAACCTATAAACGGTTCTATTTAAGATACCCGTCAGAAGCGGAAAAAGTATATTTTACAAATTATATTAAAAACAATCCAGAAGTCACTGTTGAGTTAATTTACACTTCATTTTCAACCAGCGATGAATATTCATTTTATTAAAAAGACATGAGAAGAAAAGAATTTATAAAAAGATCTACCCTTACAGTTGGTGCAGGTATCGTTGCACCTTATATATTGCCATCTGGGAGACTATTTGCTAAATCAGGCATAGAAAAGGCAGAACATGTGGTTATGGTTATGTTTGCTGGTGGTGTTCGTCAACAAGAAAGTATTTTAGGGAGGTACTTGGAAGATAGCCAAGGCGTTTCGGGTGTTGCAGGCAATATTATGCCTAACTTATTCAATGGCAATGCGCCTACTAAAAAAATTGTATATGGGCAAGATATTCCGGGACAAACAAGAGGTTCTGATCCAATTCCACGTTTGCTTTCCGATGCATTAGCCAATAAAGGTATGACATTTAATGAGGTTCGTGCGCAAAGTGCAGGGCATTATGTAGGCTTAAATACTTTGCTAACTGGAAGTATTGGTGCAGCGCAAGGTTTAAAAACCAGACCATCATCCCCCACTATATTCGAATATCTTAGAAAACACAGAGGTTTTAAAGCTACCGATTGTTGGTTTGTTGGAAACGGAATAGGCAATAGCACTCCCCTTTTAAATGCAAGTACAAATGAGAATTACGGCCTCAATTTCGGAGCAAATATGTTTATCCCTCCAGTTACTTTTGGGGGCTATGGGCAAAATACACTCTCGAATTCTAAAGCTTATTCAAACAATGAATTAAAGCCGATGTATGAGATGAAAAACTTCTTAAACAATAGTTTTGCTTTAGAGAACTCGCGACAAACTACCATTAAAAACACGGATGATGAAAGAACCCGCATAAAAGAGTTCATGAGGGCTACCTACACAAAACAAAGCTTAGGCCAAATTGCTATGCCTCCTGCTGCAGGTTCCACAGATGCATTTAACGTTGCCTATTCGGCTGAAATATTGAAGGAATTCAAACCCAAAATGCTCGCGGTGAATATATCTGAGGTTGATGGTTGCCATTCTAATTTTACAGGTTATTTAAGGAGTTTGCATAGAGCCGACCATATAACTGCGTGGCTTTATGATTATATTCAAACCAATATTCCTGAAATGAAAGACAATACGGTGTTTATTGTTGCTCCTGAGTGTGGCCGAAACTTGAATCCAAATCCAATTCTTGACGAAAACGATTGGATGGCATTTGATCACTCTGATGCCAATTCTTTAAGAGTATGGAGTTTAATGGTTGGTAAAAACGTACCTAAGGTTTCTGTAGGTTCTGAAGGGAATCCAATTGGAAGATTAACAGATTTGGTTCCAACCATTGCCGATATTTTTGGAGTTTATGATGATGTAATGAATTCTGGATATATTGACCCTATGGCTATGAGTCAATTTTTGAGAGTGTGAAAAACATAATTAAATCCATATCGTTATTTACTATTTGTATTTATTTAGGATCTTGTTCTAAAGAATCCTTGCCGGTGAATCCATTTGACCCAAATCAATCAGATACCAATGTATTGGATACCAATAAATATGATCCGTATTCAATATTCTCAATTCATAAAGATGTTTTGAAACCAACTTGTGCGAATTCAGGATGTCATGATGGAAATTTCGAACCCGATTTCAGAACGGTTGAAAGTAGTTATTTTGGATTGGTGAATGTAACTCCAATTAAATCTAATATTTCTGGAGGATTCCCATACAGGGTTTTTCCTGGTGATGCATCTAAAAGCATGTTATTGCAAAGAATGACAATTGATTTGAATGGTAATTCTGGCGTCATGCCTCTTGCTCAAGAGCCTAAATCCACCTATAATCAGCACAAATCCGAGTATTTACAAAGAATCACAAAGTGGATAAACGATGGAGCTAAGGATTTGGCTGGAAATTTACCCACTACACCAAACTTTCCTCCAAATATTCAAGGAGTTGTGTTTATTCAAGGAAATAATATTTTGGCAAGACCCGGATTATACGAAGCGGCCAATGCCACAGCAGGGGTAAATACAACGGTATATTTCTCATTATCAGATGATAAGATAGATCAAAGCCAATTAAAAAACTGCACAATTAACGTAAGTGTAAACCCTGATTCATTCAATGTGGTTAATGAAACCCCACTTATTTCTGGGCCTGAAAAAATTATGAATGATATAAATGGAAAATCAGTAAAATATTGGTATAACTACGATCTGCAAACAAGTGCCACAATTTCGTTAGATGTTTTGTGGATTCGCATTACAGTTACAGACGATGTTCAAACTGTTCAATTGCCAAATGAAAACTCCATGTTTCCCATTAAAAAATACTTTGCTATAAGGTTTAAATAATGAAGTATAAAATATACAATATATTACATATAGCAATATTTATGGCTTTATTGTTTCCTAGCTGTAAGGAAGAAATAGTTTCTGATGAAAATCCTGTTCCAAACATACAATTTATATCTATTTCAAGCACCAAATTGAAGCAATTTACAGATAGTTTGGTGGTTACTTTGAAATATAAAGATGGTGATGGTGACCTCGGGGATGTATCAGCCGATACCCTATCTATTTATGTAAGGGATTCAAGACTTTCAAAGCCAGATTACTATCACTTATTTCCTTTATCTCCAATTAACAATAAACTGAGCATTGATGGATTGTTGAATATCAAGATCAAAAATATATTTCTACTTTCTACAAGTCCTTCAGAAACCACAAAATTCGAAATCAAGCTCAAAGACAGGGCAAAAAACTGGAGTAACACTATTTTCACTCCAAATATTGAAATTATCCCATAATCAAGGTTGAAATTCGCAGGATTCATAACGCTCCTATTTTGTTCAATATTTTGTATAGATGGGTATGCTCAAACTATTCAAAATCAACAAAATGGGATTTACAGAATATGCAAAGGAAAAATTAGAGATTCCGAAAAGGGCAAAACTACTGGATATTACGACCACAATGAAAAGATAATCATGACGTTAGCGCTACCTGGCGCAAAAAACATTACGTTGTCTTTTAAAAGTTTTTGTACTGAAAAAGACAATGATGTTTTAAAAATATACGATGGTAAAGATACCAACGCCACATTGAAAGGATCATACTCAGGTAGCGTCAGCATTGGAAATATCACGAGTAGCGACAGCTTTATTACTTTGTATTTTGTGTCAGACAAAAGTGTTTCATGCACCGGATGGGAAGCTGAAGTGATTAATAATATAAAAATCCCAACGGCCGCCAAAATTACTTTAACCAGTTCGCCTATCTGTTACGACTCAATATTGGGAATTACGCTCGATTTTGAAATACCTTGTGATTCATTGAATATTAGTAATACCAAAATCAATGGAAATGACTTTAAATATATCACTCCACTCAATTGCGTTAACAACAAAGCCACTAAATTTAGAATAGGATTAAAAAATCCATTAAATACAAATGGAACATATACAATTACCCATAAACACGGATATCGAGACTATTGCGATAGCGTTTATCAATTATCTAGTAGCCAAACATTTGCAATTTCAAATTGTCCCATTTTTGTTGATATAAAAAGCAATAAGGACACCATCTGCCTTGGTGAATGTATTTCACTGTCCGCCAATATAAGTGGCGGGAATGCAGCCAAATACACTTATAATTGGACTCCTAAGACATTGTCAGGAAAGGGACCATTCAATATATGCCCAACTGTCAATACCAAATTTAAACTCATTGTATCAGATGGAAATGCAATTCCAGGATCAGACTCTTTGCAAATAACCGTGCTTCAGCCGCCTGTTGCACCTAATGATACACAAGTTTGTTATTTATCATCTAATCTTTTCTTAAAAGGCTTCCCTAGTGGAGGGAAATGGTTTGGATCTGGAATTGTCAATTCAATAAATGGAGAGTTTAAACCATATGGTCAATGGGGAAATGTAAAAGTTTGGTATAAAATAGGGGGCTGTGCCGACACCATGATTATCAATGTTAACTATCCATACAATTATGACAATGTATTTTGCCCCAGCAAAACCGCATCGCCAGTTATTTGGTACGGACCACTTGGTGGCACTTGGACGGGTTTAAAAATTACCAAAACCGGGATGTTTACACCTGATAGTGCCGGAAAGTATGTTTTAACCTATACGTGGAAAGGATGTGTATCTCAGAAAAACGTAGTTGTCCAAAATGTTACCGTTCCTCAATTTGACACTACTTGTGAATCAAAAACTTTAGATACTTTAGAATTCAAACCATATGGAATTTATCCATACTATTTCCCAGGTCTAATTAATACGTATTATGGATGGTATAATCCCAGTTTAATGGGTGGACCTGGCAATAGAAACATTATTTTTACTGCACTCGGTGGTTGTACCGATACCACCAAATTAACAATTTTACCTTGTTATGCTGGAAAAGATGATACTATTTGCCCAAGTACAAATAATTTTAATTTGTTAAATATTAGATATTTGAATACATTTAACTGGACAGGCAAGGGTATTAAAAACTCCCAAGTAAGCAATTATGATGCAAGTTGGACAAATGGTAAAAATGGAACGGATACATTGGTATTTAAATCAGGGAAATGCATTGATTATAAGATAATTAAAATTATCGGTACTGCAATTAATTATGCCGATACAATGGATGTTTGCAAGGACGCTGACACATTTATTTTATCAAATAAAATCCCAACCAACCTTCCAAAAGGCATATGGTCGGGCAATGGCGTTATAAATGGGATTAAATTTGCTCCTAAAAACTTATCATCAGGCAATTACAATGTTTCATATTCTAAAAATGGTTGTTCTGACAATATCATTTTACGCATACTTCCTAAACCAGTTGTGCCGAACGACACAAGTATTTGCATACAATCAAATCCAATAGCGCTTATACCATCTATAAAAGGTTCATTGTATTGGGGTACAGGCATGCAATATGGTTCAAAGCAAGAATTCAACCCTTCCCTTTCGAAATCTGGATTATTTAAAATCAATTACTTAACCCCTCTTGGTTGTACAAGTTATTTTAGTATAACTGTCGATACTTTGCCAATTATTAGCTATAATTACCCTACTAAAACATTTTGTTTCAAAGACTCCTCTATAATGTTGTCAATGAAACCATTGGGTGGAAAATATGAAATTGATGGGTATTTAAACACTTTATTTAACCCAGGAAAGTTAAATATTGGCTCTCATAAGCTCATTTATCATGTAAACAGCAAAAGTTGTTTCGCAAAAGATTCTTTTAATATTGCCATTTTAGACAGTATCCATTTGATATTATCGCCAAATAACGATAGTTTATGTAAGGGTGAAATGGCTATTTTGCAGTCAAAAGCCACTGGAGGGATCGGAAATTACACTTTTTGGTGGTCAAATGGTCAAAATGGATACAAAACTATCGTTTCCCCCAAGACAAATATTATATATACATGTTATGCAAGTGATGGATGTAGTGATATTGTAAATCAACGTATTAATATATTAGTTCATCCAGTTGTATGGAGTAAAGCAATTGTTAACATTCCTGTTTGTTATGGGCAAAATGGTTATGCCTTTTTAAGCAGTGGAAATGGCAATCCCTTGAGGAAAACTTGGAATTACCCTGGAAAGGTTTCAAATGATACCTTTTATGCGCCAAGTGGCAGTTCTTACAAGGTTTTCTTGATAGACAGTATAACCAAATGTTTTTCAGATACATCAATTTACCTTCCTGGATTTGCAGCCATTAAAGCGCAATTCACAATACAACAACCATTAAATCCACCTTGTTATACGCCAGAAGAGGTTCCACTAACTATTTATAATGCAACAACTGGCGCAACCAAAGGAACTTGGTATGTGAACTCAAAGCCTTTAGATACATTCGTTTCTGGCTTCAACCCTATTTTCAACAATGATTTCAAGCAAAGCAAATACAATATTAAACTTTCAGTTGAAAATCCAATTGGATGTAAGGATACCGCTGAAATTAAAATATGCTACAAAGACACCGTAATTCTCTATATCCCAACTGCATTTACGCCAAATAACGATGGTTTAAACGACGTTTTTCATTGGACAAGTTTTGGTTGTACACAAATTGGGGTGATTATTTATAATAGATGGGGAGAAATGATTCACAAATCAAATGATTTAAATGGAATTTGGGATGGTAAAATAAACGGAAATGACTGTCCCGAAGGTGTTTATGTGGTTTATGTTGAATACAGGGGATTGAGATTCGCAAAAAAAACTTTAACACAATCCATTATGTTGCTGCGAAATATTAATAAATAACCCGAATTTTGAATTATGTATTCTTCCTTTTGGATTTATCAGCAGTGGGCTTCTTTTTTATTTAACAGGATACATAAACATAAATTAATTCAATCGCTCAGCTATGATAAGGATTCAATTTTCTTATTCTTCCAATCCAATAGCGATCATTTTACTTTAGAATTTAAGTTTATTGGAGGTGAATTGTTTCTTTTGCAATCAGATAAACTACCAAACGATTCCAAAACAAAAGGACATTTCCAATTTAAGCAAATTGACAATGCAACAGTTACCGACGTTGGAACCAGAATTTTTGATCGTCTAATTTACATAGAATTCAATAATGGGTGGAAGCTTTGGTTGAAAGGATTTGGTAGATTTGGCAATGTATTGTTGCAAAACCCAAATTCTGAAACGGCTGAAAGTATATTTAGGCTAAATATAAAGGCAGATTGGGAGCAAAATATCAATGACTGGGATAATTACAAATTGTCATTTTTAAACAATAGGATCATTGTTCCTGATCAAAATATCATTGATTTGTCTTTTTGGAATACAATGGTTAAATCAGTTACATTCGACCAATTGGTTGAATATGGATTTGATGCGGATTTTTTTCAGATGTCCGATTACAAGATACAATGCAGATGTATTTTCATCTTTTTAACCCAAAATATTCGGAATATTCATTTTCGAATAATTGAAAAAACCGAAAAATTAAACATAGAATTTTATTTCGATTCAGTAACAATCAGAAGCAATCAAGATTGCATTGAGAATATTGAAAATGTAACCAGTGAATTTGTTAGATGGTACTTTTTCTACACGTTCAGGGAAGCATTTATCGATGCTAATGCAAAAAAGATAAAGCAAGACAAATCATTATTGAATGGTTACGTGAAAAGGTCCCTCGAAATCAAAGAAAGGCGCAGTTACAGAGAAATTGGCGATTTGATTTTGGCGCATGCGCACAGCATTGGCAAAGGTGTAGCAAACGCATTGGTTATGGATTATTATACCAACCAAAGAATTAGGGTGAAACTTGATCCGCAATTGTCGGCGCCTGAAAATGCACAAAAGTATTACCGCAAAGCAAAAAACGAGTACTTAGAGCTACAAAAACTAGATGAAAGTATCCAAATGGTACAAAATAGAATGCAAACCAATGCGGAGAATTTAGAAAAAGTTACCAATGCCACACAATTCAAAGACATCAAAGAAATTGCAAAGAAAAATGGTACCCCATCATCTAAGTCAAATGTAAAAACAGTCCAAACCTTGCCCTATAAGCTTTATGATTTTGAGGGATATGAAATTTGGGTTGGAAAAAATGCGCGCTCAAATGATGAATTAATTCGATTATCAAGCAAAAATGACTTATGGCTTCACGTTCGAGATTATTCTGGATCACATGTGATTATTAAACAAAAGGGAAGAGATTTCCCTCATGCAATCATAGAAAAGGCTGCAAATTTGGCTGCATTTCATTCAAAGGCAAAGCACCAAACATTGGTACAAGTAATTTATACACTGAGAAAATATGTTTCTAAACCTAAAAAATCACTCCCTGGAGAGGTAAATGTGTTGCAAGAGGAGTTCATTGATGTAGAACCAAAAGATTTTCAATTTATAAAAAACGAATAACTTAAAGACATTCAAATCAATAAGGTTGTTTTGGATGCCTCAAATCAGAAAGGCACCTATTTTTTGTTTGAATTTGTTTGCTAATATTGAACTTTTATCTATATTTGCACCCTCGTTAAGAACAAGGGAGATTAGCTCAGCTGGTTCAGAGCATCTGCCTTACAAGCAGAGGGTCACTGGTTCGAACCCAGTATCTCCCACCCTTTAAAAGCCTCAATTTTTGAGGCTTTTTTCATATTAATTTTGAATAATAAAAACTTAACAATATATTTGCACTACCGAAAGGGAGATTAGCTCAGCTGGTTCAGAGCATCTGCCTTACAAGCAGAGGGTCACTGGTTCGAACCCAGTATCTCCCACAAAAAAAAGCCTCACATTGTGGGGCTTTTTTTATGCTAATGATTTTGATTTCAATCAATAATTGAATAAATTGCATGTTCATTATGAGAGTAGAGTCAAAAGAATTTTTAGAAAAATATTTAAATAACGTTTCGCCAACAGGATTTGAAAGCAGCGGACAAAAAATTTGGCTAGAGTACTTAAAGCCATATATTGATGAAACCATTGTTGACCCTTATGGAACAGCAGTTGGCGTTATTAATCCGGGTTGCGACTTTAAGGTTGTATTAGAAGCCCATGCCGATGAGATTTCTTGGTTTGTGAATTATATTACTGACGATGGCTACATATATGTAATTCGAAATGGAGGGAGCGATTTCCAAATTGCTCCAAGCATGCGCTGTAACATTCATTGTGAGAATGGAAATATTGTAAAAGGTATCTTTGGTTGGCCTGCTATTCACGTAAGAACCGACAAAAATCCAGAAACCAAACCTGATACCGTTTTTATTGATGTGGGATGTTCTACGAAGGATGAAGTTGAAAAACTAGGTATTCATGTTGGATCAGTTGCTGTATTTGAAGCGGATTGCGAGTGGTTGAATGAAAAGTATATCATCGGACGCGCTTTAGACAACAGAATGGGCGGTTTTATGATTGCCGAAGTTGCACGTCATCTATCAGAAAAAGGAATCAAATTACCGTTTACAATTTATTTGGTTAACAGCGTTCAAGAAGAAATAGGTTTAAGAGGTGCTGAAATGATATCTAGACGTTTACTGCCTAATATTGCCATAGTAACCGATGTTACCCACGATACATGTAGTCCATTGTATAATAAAAAACAACAAGGTGATTGTAAGTGTGGCAAAGGCCCGGTGGTTACTTATGGTCCCGCGGTGCAGAATAATTTATTACAATACATCATTAAAACTGCGAAAGAAGCCAGTATTGATATTCAAAGAAATGCGGTAAGTCGCTCAACAGGAACAGATACAGACAGTTTTGCGTATTCAACAACGGGAGTTCCATCAGCGCTTATTTCTTTGCCTTTAAAATACATGCATACTACCGTAGAAATGGTTCAAGAATCTGACGTTGAAGCTTGCATTCAACTAATGTTTGAATCCGTAACAAAATTAGATCATAATAAATCCCTCAATTATTTCTAATGGAAATTAAACGAACAGAACATCCAAAAGGTCCGGTTTTATTTAAACTGTTCGTTTTTCCGATTATATATTTATTTGCTTCTCTCCCATTTTTCATTACAAATATTATTGGGGACATTATTTATGTGATTCTTTACAAAATATTCAAATATAGAATTCAAGTTGTTAGAGGTAATTTGAAAAGATCATTCCCTCAAAAATCGGAGGAACAATTAAGGGAAATTGAAATAAAATATTACAGACATTTGTCTGATTTGTTTTTAGAATCTTTGAAAGGAATTACATCTACAGGCAATCAGCTCAAAAAACGCATGAAAAACATTGATCAGCATGTTTATGATGATTATTTCGAAAAAGGTCAGAGTTTTATTGTGGTAATGAGTCACTCAGGGAACTGGGAATGGGTCTGTCAAATGTCTCAAGTTGTATGTAAACAGCAAATTCAATGCATTTATAAAACATTGTCAAACAAAGGATTTGATTGGCTAATGTATAAAGTAAGAGGTCGTTTTGGCGCAATACCAGTTTCAATGGAACAATTATTGAGATTGATGACCGCCAATAAGAAAATTGTAACTGCCACTGCATTTATTGGTGATCAAAATCCATCAAGTGGAAAGAATGCCCATTGGACAACCTTTTTAAATCAAGAAACTCCATTTATGAATGGACCTGAGAAGATTGCCAAAATGTTCAACTACCCTGTAGTTTATTTGTCGTCTAGGAAAATCAAACGGGGTTACTACGAAGCAAATACTGAAATTTTGGTAGAAAACCCAAAAGATTATGAAGATGGTGTAATAACAGACATGATTGCAAAAAGAACGGAACAGGAGATTTTAAATCAACCTGAAATTTGGCTTTGGAGTCATCGCCGTTGGAAACATAAAAGAAATTCTTAGTTTTTTATTGGATAAAAGCGATTAATCTAAAATTCATGGTTCATTAATTTTAGAATCTTATTCTTCTTACTTATATTTGCATTTTACGATAAAGATAATCAAATATGAAGAATAGAAACAAATTTGAAGCCGACATTGAATTCCTATCAAAGCTTTGTAAATCAATTGGTCACCCAGCTAGGATTTCAATACTATTGTTTTTGAAGGAAAACGGCCCGAGTACTTGTCAAGATATCGTAAACAAATTGCCATATTCACAAAGTACCGTTTCTGGTCATTTGCAGAAACTAAAGGAAGATAAATATATTCATTTAAAGCTTCATAAAACTTCAAGTATCTATTCAATTCAATTGGATACAATTAAAGAATTACAAAAGTCTGTTCAGGATGTATTTGGATTAAAGCCTGAGAAAAAACAACTTTCTCTATTTTAACTTTCTCTATAATCTTCTATTAACATTCCCGTTAATAGTTTTGGTTCAATAAATGTACTCTTAGGAGGCATTATTAAACCAGCGTCTGCAACATCCTTTATTTCTTGAATTGTATTTGGAGCAAATAGAAATGCCAAACTAATTTCTTTATTTTTCAGTTGTTCTTGAACATTGTTCAATGGATTATCCCCTCTTAAAAAGGAGATCCTCGAATCTGTCGATGTATCGTTAATATTGTATAATAATTTAAAAACAATCTGCTCAATTCTCGAAACATCCAATTTTTCTTGGGCATTCAAAGTTTCAGTAGTGTCACCCAAATTAATTATGATTGAAAATTCATTTGACAAACAAATAACTTGGCCTTGACTTAATTCTACTTGATTTAAGTTTTCAATAAATTCAAAATTGATTCCACTTTCAGTTAAAAAAGGCAATAATTTAGATTCATCAATATCTTTAAGTAATCTATAGAACGATTTGATTAGCAAGTCATTCTCGTCCATTACTAAGGCCATAAATCCTTTTTCAGACTCTAGCGGCTTGTTTTCAATTAGAAATCTGGATGCTGAAGCCACCCTGTGGTGTCCGTCAGCTATGTAAAGTGAGTCAAATTGGTTAAATATTGCAATTACTTTATGTATTACTTCGATATCTGTAACTTGCCAAAGTTGATGAATATTATTATATTCATCGCTTATTTCCG
>Ga0209597_1002306_pt1 | contig 12164 bp, 6 predicted proteins | sample M_140625_MF_Meta_FD_187316 | JGI IMG/M metagenome (GOLD analysis project Ga0209597, IMG submission 187316) | Freshwater microbial communities from Lake Montjoie, Canada to study carbon cycling - M_140625_MF_MetaG (SPAdes) (version 2) | ecosystem: Environmental > Aquatic > Freshwater > Lake...
CCCAGGCTGGACCAGCTGCGATGCAAGATGGTCAGTATCCACCACAGGAATGCCCTGACCGCGCAGGAAATCGGCCGCGGTGGATTTGCCCATGCCCACGCCGCCGGTGAGGCCCCAGACTTTCATGGGTCGGGCAAATTACGGGCCGGTGGATTCCGGATCCACCCGCACCCGGTAATAGCGTGCCGCGGTGGGATTGATCACATCATTGAGAATATTAGTGATGGGTCCGTAAGGCGGCGGGGGCGGCATGATGAAGTTGGTCAGGACGAGCCAAGGCGATCCCAGGCTAGTTGTGTAGTAAACCGTGTTGGTGGACCGGGGAATACTCTGCCAAGAGAGTTTTAACTGGCTTGAGTTGGGGACCATGGTCAGGGTCAGGTTCACATTGGTGGATTCAAAGTAGGGGGTGGGGTCGGAACTGTTCGGAATCCCGTCCTGATCGGAATCGACCCCTGAAATCTGGATGAGCGGGGCTTTCACCGCACTGCTCAGGACGATATTGGTCGGGTCATAATAGCCGGCATAATTGGTGACCCAGCGGAGGTGGTCCCCGTTCTTATGGTTGATGGAGTCCGAAACGTCACTGCCATCGATGTAGGCCTTGGCGTAATAAATGACCAGATTCGTGTTGAAGGAGAGCGCTTTCAGGTTTCCGTTGGTGTCGCGGGCGGTGGCCTCATCCAAGAATTCCAAATAATCCACGTACAGCGCATTGCTCACGCCGGTGCCGGTGAAATAGAACAGCGTGGAAGGGGACGCGCCCAGCGCATCCAAAAACAACGCGCCCACGGCGGCATTGTTGGTGTATCCGGCGGGGTCTGAGCCGCGATCCTGACCCGCCCACACGTTGACCACTTTTTTACTCACCGGAGCCTCACTCCAGATCGTGGTGCGTCGCAAATCTCCGGCGGCGGGTTTGACGGACAATTTGATTCCGTTGTTACCCGTGGTGGAGCCCAGAAACCAGATGTTCTCATTGGTCGAATCCCCGTCCGTAAGCCGGTTGGTCACCTGCAAGGTCATCGACCGCCCGGCGCTAATGACAGTGCCGCTGACGTCGAGAGTGTCGGAGGTAATCCCGACATCAAGTGCTGCATCGATGGAGCCGTTAGCCAGCACGGCCGTCTGAGAGGACAGGTTAAAACTGCCGGCGCCGGAGGAGAACGTGCCGCTGTTGGCAAAGTAGGTGGAATAGATGGTTGAACCCACGTCCGATAACAGGCCCTTATTAACAATGGCAGTGTAAGGCGCGAAGACGGAAGAGGTGTTGGTAGCTCCCGCAAAGAAGTTCGATCCACCGATCAGCGTTCCCGCCCCGCTCCAAGCCAAGTGCGACGAGGTGGTGGATACCGCGATGGCATTGCCTGCCGTGCCAGAAACAATGGCGGTCACCGTGAAGGCGTGATTGGTCAGCTTGCCCGCCGTGACGCTGGTGCTGGGCTTGGTTCCGCTGCTGTAGACCGTTCCGGAGCCGGTCCCGTAATTGATGGCAGCGATCAAATTGCTGAGAGACCCGTCAAAGAGAGTGCCAATTTTGACCTGATTGGTCGCCCCTGATTTCAGCGTGCTTACAAAGGTATAAACCGCGGACCCAATGGTGACCGTCTCATTGGTCGCCACATTGCCACCGCCGGAGAGATAATTGGTCCCCCCTAAAAACGACAGGCGGTTGGTTGCCGCCGCTAGCGGCGTGCCGGGCAGCACCGTCACCACGGGGTCCGTCCCGCTGAAAACAGCGACGCTCGGCAGGCGGATGGCCCCATTGTTGGTGAGGCAGCGGAGATGGGGTGTGGCAGTGGCCCACGGCGTGGTTCCAGAAAGCAGATTCAATTCACCCACCTGGGACCCGGCGCCGATGCCAACGCCATTGGTGGTCAGCGTCAGGCTGCGGGTATCCGTGCTGAACGTGCGGAGGACATTCAGCACATCGCTGACGACCAGGTCATTGGTGGCGTGCAATTTCAAATCCTGCACCTGGGGCTGGGTGAAGGGAACCAGCTGACTGCTGCTAACAATCATGACTCGAAAATCATTGGTGACACCATCGATGACCTGCAGCCAGCGGGTGCTCCACGCCTGGATATTCCCGCTCCAGTTCGGCAGGGTGGACTGCAGGAGGTTGGAGACCGCCAAGGATCCGTTGGTCACCCCAAGATTCAGGTCGGAATAGGGGGAAGCGATTTCGGCGCCGGCCGAGCCTTCAAACTGATTGGTGGCTGTCAGGGACAGATAGTTATGGCCGCTGATCCGAGCCAGATCCATATTCAGGCTCTTGCTGGCGGTGATCTGAATGCGCCCAGGCAGGTTGGTCAGGGCTCCGCTGGGATTTGAGGCGGAGGCATTGGTCGGCGTCGAGGTCGGAATCAACTGGGCGTTCATGTACGAAAAGCGATTCGTAATGGCCCCCAGAGGAAACACATCCAAAAAGCCCTCGTCAGCCGGGGTGTCAAAAATCAAAGGAAAGTCCGATGTCTCCAACGTGAAGTTCTCCGGCACCCCACCCACCACCGTCACATTGGTGGCTGCACCGAGCATGTAATTATTGTCGAGATAGAGGTAATTTTCGATCACATCGCCCGTTGCAGTATCCGTATAGGAGGCAGCCCATTCGATATTAACTCCCCCGTTGCTTAAGTCAGGCGGTCTGAAGTAAACCGAGTAGGGGATATCAGGGTTGTCATTCTGAATGAAGACCGCCCGGTAAACAATGTTGCTGGTGGTCAGAGAATCGTCTTTGACATCAAAATAGGCTACAGAATCAAACAAAGAGACCACCTTGTTGGCGGTGGGCGAATAGGAGGAAGTGGCATTAAATTCAGCCAAATCTGTTCCCGGATTCCAGTCGGCATTGGTGTCCACCCCCACCGTCCCCGTACTGCTGACACTGGGTGAATTAAAACTTAGGGCGCTGACCATGCCCAGCGTCGCCCGGGTAAGATCCACATTTTGCCCGGTCAGCTGAATAAACCCGTCATTGCCCGTCTGAATCACCCCGGGGCTAAGCACGTTCGTCGCCGACACGATGCATTGTCCCTGGGAACCGGAGGCGATGGTGCCCGGGTTGTAAAAGGTGTCCGCGGGAAGGTGAGGCGTTAGGGCATTGGTCGTCTGCTGGTCAAAGCGGACACCGTTCCCAAAGGTTCCAAAAGATCTATAATATGAGACATAATTCCCTAAATACGCCGACCCCACCGTCATCGTTCCGCTGTTGGTGTAGAACAGCGTGTTCATCGGCTCATAGAACACTGCATTGGCGGAGAAAACACTGAAGGACACGTTAAAATCCCCTTCATTATCAAACGCCCTCGCATCAATGATCGGCGGGGGATTGCCCGGGACAGCGTAGTCCACGGCTCCGAGATTTTGGTACAGAGCATCCGTCGCCGAGGCCACCCGGACGGTCGACACGCCGAGGATCAGGCAGGCGAGGATGGCTGGCAGCAAACGACAGAGACGCTTAGCGGAATGACTCAATTGGGCGGAACGGTTCATTGGATGATAAGGGTGTAATTCCACTGCACGGTTTGCGACAGGGAATCGGTCAACTCCACGATAAAATCAAACGTGCCGGACTGGGTGGGCGTTCCAGAAAGAATGCCCCCCGAGGACAGGAAGAGCCCGCTGGGCAGGCTGCCCGAGCGCGGCGCCAGCGACCAATTGAACGGCGGGGTAAAAGATCCGCCGGTGGCCGTGAAAAACGCCCCCGGATAGACTTCCCCTTGGACCCCGGACGGGAGGTCTGCAGGCGACGGGCTGACACTCACGAGAATTTGGTTTTCAAGATTGCCTATGCTCGTGCCATCGGGATAGACGACGGGCTCGTTGGTCGTGCCGTCAAATGTAGCCCACGTTAAAACAGAGCGCTGAGTTTGAGTAAATTCGCTCAGGAATTCATTCGTTGAGAGGAAATTGAAGGCCAGGCTGCCATTCTCAAAAACATCACCAACTTTGTTATAAATGATGACGCTCGGCGTCTCAATGGTTCCCGGCCCGGCCAGGCCCGAAAGCACATTGCCCTGATTAAAACTAATGCTTCTGGAAAGCGACGGGACATATGGATAATTGTTATTCACTGTCGCTAAGTCCTGTGCGGTCAGCAGAAAATCGGGCTGGGTGACGACGCGAGTGAACTTCCGAGAGGTGACCTTGCTATTCGCCACATATCCCATCGTGTAGGTGTTGGTGATGGGCCGGAAGAACTGGCCGATCAGCGAATCATAGTTTGCGCGAACGAACTTGACGTTTTCGATGCCCTGGTAGAGGCCCGCTGCATTGCTGGCCGACAGGGTGCATTCCACCGGATAAACCACATAGATGTAGTTGGTGAAATAACTGACCGAGTACTGCGAATAGGCGTAGGCGGTGGTGTTGGTGGTAGCCGTCACATTGGTGCTAACCCCGGTGATCACATTGGTTGTCGCCAAGATATTTGTTTGAAGGGTCCGGACAAAGTTGACGGGACACTGGTCGGGCGGAAGGACATAGTAATCCCCGGACGGCACGTTGGTGTAGGTGATGGTCTTGGAGGTGACATTGGTCTTGGAGGGACTTCCCAGAGGCGCCCCGTTTACTGGGGCCACGGTGGCGGTGTACAGATTGATTACGGTATTGGAACTGTAATGATTGGTGACGACGTTGGCGAACGTGGTCACATAAATGGACTGGGGATAGTAGGTGTAATTCGTGTAGGTCTTGAGGTGCGGGGCGGTGCCGAGCGGTTCGCCGACGTAATTGGTGTAATAGGAGGAGACCACCGCGTTGGTGGCGAGGATGAAATAATTGGACGAGGAAGCCACGATCACACCTGGGAACAGGGTCTGCAGTGTGGCCGGATCATTGGTGCGGGAGGAGCTCACCAGCTGCCCCAGGTCGTAGGTGCCATAGCCCAAGGGCAGATTGGCATTGGTCGGGTATAATTGCTGAAAGCTGGTATTGGTGGTGATGAGTGTCAGCAGGGCGCCAGCCGCCGGGCTTTCCAAGTTGATGTTATTTGTCCGGAGCAGGTAGCGCAACCCGCCCACATCGTCCCGGGTCAACCCCTGATAATACCCCCCGGCGCCAATCCCCTGACCAAGCGAGGCGATAGCGGTATAGGTTTGAGCGTAAGGATCCACAGGAAACTCCACCGCTTCCGCCAGAGGATTCGCACCGGTGCAGAACTCATAAATACTGTAGCTGTACAGCGTCCCGTTCACGTAGGACGAGTACTGGATCTGCCCGGTCGGACTGGGCACGGGATCGAGGTTGCGCTGTACCACCAGATACAATTCATCCAAGGGACACGTGCCGTTGACGGGCAAGGACCGCTCATGAAGGGTCCACGTGTAGCGGTCGGGCTCGGCCAGGCCCATCTGCTCCATCAGCAAGGAAAGCGTCTCAGACTTTAAATCCGTCAGCCCGAGTGCGGAAGCGGTGTAGTTGATGCCCTGGGCAGACAGGGGAAATTCGGACAGGGTGCTGGAATAGCTGGACACGTTGGTGAGGGCATTCAAGATTGAAAAAGCGCCATCCACGGCCGCCACCCCGTTGGAACCAAAGTATTCCAGAAAATTGGCATCGCAGGTGTAGTAGAGCACCGGCGTGTTCCGGCGATATTCCTCGCCGATGTTTTTTGGGGCCACCAGATCGCCCGCCAATCCGTAGCCGATGACCGGCACCTGCCAGGCGTCCCCGCCATTCCCAATAGGACCGGCCGGCGCAAAGGCCCAGCCGGTTTGGATTCCCGCCGCCAGCAGCGCCGCCCACAAAAACTGTTTAATCAATTGCCGCATACAATAATCATTAGCGCAGAAGCACAACCCGGTAATACCCCACCGTGCCGCCCCCGACATAAATTGAATCAAAGCTTCCCGCGGCAAAACGGGTGGACCCCAGATTGCTCCACGTTTTGAAATCCGTGCTCAGCTGCACCTGATACTTCTGGCCCGACACCGTCGGCCAGTTCAGATACAGGCCCTGAGCCGTGTTGGACAAGCGCACCTTCAGGGCGCTGGCGGAGTTGGTGGGGGTCGTGCCGGAAAGAAATTCCTGAGCCGTGCTTACGCCGTCCCCGTCACTGTCCGCCCCCGCCACAGGCCACAGGCTGATGTCAGCCCCATAATACAGGCTCATCCATTCAAAAGGAATTCCGCCCCAGTTCAGACCGCTCCAAGTGGTCCCGCTGGCGGAAGGCGATAGCGCTGCAGTGCGTCCGTCGGTGGTGACATAATCCACACGGAAGGAATGAGTGCTGCTGGCGATCAGTCCGTTGACCGCCGTCATCGTCCACGCATTGGTCGAGGTGATGGCAACCGGGGTCGCAGCCCCATCCACATAAACTTCGTAACTGGAAACCGGAATACCCAGGAGGGAGGGCCAAGAAACTTGGAGCTGCGGCTGGTAGAGCCCGTTGGTGCCGAGAGTGAACGGGGCGAAAACAAACGGGGCCGCCATGGGCTGCAGTGCCGACGTGACGTTGAGGAAACGTTGGGCCATCAGATCAAAATTGTTCGGCGAGCCAGCGAAGCTTGTCCAGGCAACCACAAACTGGCTTGCCCCGTCCGAGGCCACGGCCGGCTGCAGCTGCTGGCTGATGGTAGTGTCGTTCACGCAAAACTCGTCCCCCACCCGCACGCTGCCCTGATGCACAAACTGTCCAAAGACCCCCTCGCGGGAACCGTCCTGACCCAAGCTGGTCCAAACCACCAGGCAGTCGCCGCCGATGGCGCTGAGGCGCGGCGCGTACTGATCCCCGGTCACATGCGTATTGACGCGGGCGACTGCACCCCCGAGGCCGGCGCTGGAAAAAGTCCGGGTGAAGATATCCATTCCGTTGTTGGGCTCCGCCATGTCCCGGGCGCTCCAGACCACCATGAAACTGCCATCGGCCAGCGCCGCCACAGCGGGATTAGCACAGGGATTGGAGCCGGTGTTGACGAGGAATTCATTCCCCTGGGCCACGCCATTGCTGGCGTACAGTCGAGCGTAAACATCCACGCTCGGAGTCACCAAGACGCCGGCGGCGGCATAGGTGGTATTGGAGCCCAGCGAAGGCGACCCCACGCGTTGCTGTTCGGAAACCCAGACCGCCACGAACTGTCCATTTTTCAGGGCCGCCAGAACCGGCGTCCGCTGGTTATAATTGGTGAACTGGTTGATGCGGAATTCATTGACGACGCTGGCGCCGATGGGGGAAAGGATTCGGGCATAAACATCCTGCAGGCTATTGGAACTGGCTTGATTGTAGCTCGACCAGGCCACCACCACATTGCTGTTGTTAAGGGTGACGACCACGGGATTGATCTGAAAATCATTGCTGGAAAGGCTGACCACGAGGTCGGTGGTAGTGAGAAATGTGTTGGTCGGGGTCAGAAACCGGGCAAAGATATGCTGGTAACCCTTAAGGCCGCCCTGCCACACAAACACCGCGCCGCCGTTCTTGAGGAGGGATACCTGCGGATTTTCCTGGTCATTAGTGCCCTGCCGGTTCACGCGGAAGGGACTAAGCGTTCCGGAAAGCGTGCTATCCAACCGCCGGGCACTCACGCCCCAGCCGCTGCCGTCCGTGAGGTTGTCCTGCCAGACGAGAAAGCCGCCAGAGGGCGTCACTGCCGCCGCCGGAAAAACCTGATCGCCAGGCAGAGATCCGATAACAGAATATTCGCTGCCGTTGGCGGTGTAATAGTTGGTCTGCGCCGCAACAAGTGCCGGCGCCCCGAGGAACGCGGCCAACCCCAGCCCGGCAACCATCCGGCGGATAAAAAACAAAGACATAAAAGATTTGGCCTCTGATCGGCGCGGCGCGCCGGACCCGACAAACACCGGGGCAGAGCCATCGCGACACGCGCGCTGGCCCGTCAACCCATCCCGCATCCGGCTTGAAAACTTCATCGTCTTAAAAATCCAAAAACTAAATTAAAGCCACCTGGCGCAGCCGGGGCTGCTCTTTCAACGCTTCCAGCATTCCCCGGAAGCCCCAGCGCGCGAACAACTCGCCTAACCGCTCCGGATCGCCCGGTTTTTCCGCCAGATTTTCAGGCGAAAAATCGCACGGCAAATCGTCCTGCAACCGAACCAGCTTCACATTCCGCTCCAGCACCGCCGCCGACGCCCGCAGGGAAGCTTGCAGCTTTTCCTGCTTCACTTCCGATAGCCGCCCCAGCAGCCCGACCACCGAGCCGAACCGTTTGAGCAGGTCGGTAGCGGTTTTGGGCCCGACCCCAGGCACGCCCGGAATATTATCCACGCTGTCCCCCATCAGGGCCAGCCAGTCCACAATTTGACCCGGCTCCACGCCGGTCTTGGCCCGGACCTGTTCATCCGTCCACACCATTTCACTCTTGTCATTGGGGTTCAACAACCCCACCTGCGGCGAAACCAACTGCATAAAATCCTTGTCCGAACTGGCGATGACCACCGCCATGCCCCGGTCCGATGCCTGCTTTGCAAGGCACGCGATATAATCGTCCGCTTCCACGCCGTCGCGCCGGAACGATTCAATCCCCGCCGCATCCAGATAACTCACAATCTCGTCCAGCTGCGGCCTCAACTCGGCCGGCATCTCCGGGCGCTGCTGCTTGTACCCCGGCAGCGCGGCCATCCGAACTTCACTCAGGCCCCCGTCCCACACCACCATCCCGTGCGTCGGCTGGAGCAACGCCCGCATCTTGGCCAGCATCTTGACAAATCCGTAAATGGCATTCGTCGGAACTCCCGACGGCGACCGCAATTCGCGGATGGCATGGAACGCCCGATACGCATAGGCGTGCCCGTCAACAATCAGCAATCGGTTCAAAACGTTATCCAAGCGCCCTGCCATCCACCAGACCGCATCCGCTTCAAGGCTTTGCCAGTGCGGCCGGCGGCCCCGGCTGGAAGGTCTGCCCCGGGACCACGGGCTGCGAGGGAATGGCGGTCTGGCTGAACGGCAATTCGTCATCCGAATGCACCCGGTTTCCCGCCGGATCCACAATGGTGGCGGTCACGAAAATCATCAGATTCTTTTTAGCCACCACTTTGGAGGAGCTCTGAAACAGGCGACCCAGCACCGGCAAGTTGCCCAGCATGGGCACCATGTCCTTGGTGCTGAGCGTGGCGGAAGAAATCAGGCCGCCGATGACAATCGTCTGGTTGTCCCAGATGTTCACGGTGGTGACGACCTGACGGACGGAAAAAATCGGCAAACTGGTCGGCAATTGGACCACATTCAATCCGCCCGTGACATCGGGGACCGGCGGGGGATCCTGATAGCCCGCAAATTCCGTCAGCGATGGGATGAGGGTCAAATTGATGGTGTAACCATCGGACAAGACGTAGGGGACGACATCCAGCACTGGACCGGTCTCCACCTGCTGAGTGATGGGGGTGATGGCCGAGACGCCGGGGTTATTGTTCACCACCTGAGCCTGTGCGCGCTGAACCCCGTCATTCGTGGCCCACAATAACAACGCCGAAAAAGTCAGTCGGAAGACCGTATTTGCCTTGAGTGCTTTCATTTTTAACTGGTAATTAAAATTATTGGGTGGTGCCGGTGGTGGTGGAAGCCGTGCCCTGCTGGAAGTCATAGCCGGTGACAACGAAAATCAGGCGGGTCGCACGCATCTGAGTCTGGCGACCGCTGGTGGTCACCACTTCCGGTTCCGCAAGTGTCTCGGACCCCGAGCGCTGCTCGATCGCCTTGATCACCACCCGGAAGTTGGGATCGGTCATGATTCCCGTGACCGTCGCCAGCGCGGGGGCGCCGAGCGGATTGCGGAGGCCTCCCGTCACGAGCTGATCCCCCGAACTCCCGGCAATCTGACTCGCCGTTGTATTTCCCGGAAAAGTTCCCAGAGGATTGGCGGAGGAAACGGGCGTGTTCAGCGACGGCGCACTGCCGCCGTTGGCGACCACGTTGCCATTCACAAAATTACCCAGATACCAGTCAAAGCCCAAAGCCGAATTATCATCCTGCATGATTTCAATAAAGCGGGATTTAATGTGGACCTGTGGGGCCACGCGGTTCAGCACCTCAATGGCATTTTCAATCGTGTCGAGATCTTGGGCGGTGCCGCGGACAAACAATTCCCCGAGGCGATCGTTGAAAAAGAGACTTTTACCCAGGCCGCCCGGCGTGGACGAATCCAGGTTCACCCCCAGCGTGGAAAAGAACAGGCGGGCTTGAGTGCTGATGTCCACCGTGTCACCCACTGTCGTCACATAATTGAGCCCACCATTGCCGCTGCTGTTGCCGCCGCTGCTCCCATTGCCGCCGCTGCTACCGGTGCTGCCTCGGCTGCCTCCGCTGCTGTTACCACCGCTGCCACCGCTGCTATTGTTGTTGCCGCCGGCTACATTGACGATGGGGACTGTTGCGCCATAGTTTCCGCTTCCGCCGCTGTTACCGCCGCCGCTGTTGCCGCCACTGCTCCCACCGCCGCTGCTCCCGCCGCCGCTGCTCCCGCCACTGCTCCCGCCGCCGCTGCTCCCGCCGCCGCTGCCGCCGCTGGAATTACCCGTGGAGCCAAAGCTCTGCGAGGAAACCGCCTGCAATCCTTGCATGAAGGTGTTGGGATCCACCCTGAAATGCCGACTGTAAAGGGTCGGGGTTTCCGCGCCCTTGGATGAAAAAATGATCGCATAATCGACCACGCTGTACTTGATGGGATGATCTGCCACTTGGCAAATCGCTTCGAGGACATCCGCCAGACGGATATCGGTCAGGGCCGGATTGATTTTAATGACCACCGCGTTCAGGTCCACCGTTTCTGCGGCCGCAGGAGCGGCGGGAGCCGCGGGCAGCCCCGTGGTGGGATCGACTGCGGAAGCTCCGGGCAAACCGCCTCCAGCTGGGGTGGAAAGGGTGGCCACCGAATTGTCAGGATTGGGATTGATGAGGAAATTAATACCCCGCTTATCCGGATCGCGGATTTTAGATTGCTCGCTCAAATTGCGCACCACCTCGCTCAAGGGCAGCCCGTCGTAAAAGGCGTCCAAGCGGATGCGATTGAGCTTGTTCATGATGACCTGGCGGCCGGCGCCGGTGTAGATTAAGTTGGTCGTGGCGAAGGCATTGGGGACGGGCAGCCCCGTGTTGGGACCTACATGTTCCCAGGTTTTCTCAACCTGCACGAGGCGTTCGCTGCTGGCCGACTGATGGAGCCTCTCATCACGGGCGAAGCGGGCCTGCTTGGTCAAATTCAAATAGTAATAGGCCCCGACATTGTTGGGATCCAGTTTAACAGCCTCTTTAAATTTGGCGTCCGCCTCCTCCAGCTTTCCCATTTCATAGAGCAGTTTGCCATCCTGCAACAAGGTGCCGGCCTGGGTTTTCTGCTCAAGGATAGCGGGGACTTTTTCCAGCGTCTGGGCATCCGGGATTTTACCGCGCTGGGCGGCGAGCTGCTGGGCGTTTTGTTTTTGGAAGGCCAGGGCGGCGGCATTTTTCGGATCCACCTTCAACACGCGGCTGACTTCGGTGCCGGCCGTGGTCCAGTCCCCATTAGCCTGCGCGCGGCGGGCGAGCTGCAGCCGGGTGGAGGCCAGGCCCGAAATGGTCTGCGCTTTCTCACTGTCGATGCCGGATCCGATCTGCTGGACCAGCGTGTAGGCGTCCTCGTAATATTTTGCAGCCGCCGAAAGGTCGCCGGCCGTGACCGCGCCCCGGGCCTCTCCCAGCTTCTGGCGCAGCACAATCGTATTAGCCTGCCGCACCACCCCTTGGTTGACGGCCATATCGACAGCGCTGTCTTGCGCCGAAAGGCTGGCACCGGAGGCCAGCAAGAACATCAGGCCGACCGAGGAAAAAACTACTTTTGTCATGGTTCGTTAAAGGTTGGTCTTAAATTAATTAATTAGTGCGCCGCCGAATCCACTCTGTCAGGGCGCGTACCGCAGTGTCGTGTGTTTTTGATTTGATTGAGCGGACAATATCACTTCGTCCGAATCAATGGCAACGATAATGTAATCCTCGCCCCCAAATGAAAGGAGTGAGCCGGCCCGGCGTCCGGGGAAATTTTTTCGTTCCAGATCGTATTTCAAATCCGCCGCGTAGGCGTCCACGCGCCGGTACGGCTTTGCCTTGGACACCGCCACGATCTGTCCGCTGTCCGCCAGCTTCAAGGTCAGCTCCTCTGGATTTTCCGGGCTGCCCTTGACACCCATCAGCGTCAGGACATCCTTCTTGGCATCGTCCATCGAAACAT
>Ga0209597_1002308_pt1 | contig 12159 bp, 14 predicted proteins | sample M_140625_MF_Meta_FD_187316 | JGI IMG/M metagenome (GOLD analysis project Ga0209597, IMG submission 187316) | Freshwater microbial communities from Lake Montjoie, Canada to study carbon cycling - M_140625_MF_MetaG (SPAdes) (version 2) | ecosystem: Environmental > Aquatic > Freshwater > Lake...
CATGGCTTTGTATTGCATGATCAATAATGCGCTCTGCCATCAATGGCACAGCCACCTTTATCGCAGCAATCTCTTTGCGAGCACCCTTTGCACCCACGGTATCGATCATCCATGCAGCTTTAAGTACTAACAAGCGTGCTTGTTCAATATCAATACGTGCTTGGGCAATCCACTCTTGGATTACTCCTTGTTTCACAAGCTCTTTACCAAAGGCCTCACGAGAGACCGTGCGCTTAATCATCAAAGACAAAGCACGCTCTGCCATACCAATTGCTCTCATGCAGTGGTGAATGCGTCCTGGTCCAAGTCGGGCCTGGGCAAGTGCGAAGCCTTCTCCTTGTATGCCAAGAAGGTTTGTCTTTGGCACTCGCACATTAGTAAAGGAAATTTGCGCATGACCATGTTGGTCGACATAGCCAAAGACAGTTAAGTTGCGCTCAACTTTAACTCCTGGTGTGTCAATGGGAACTAGCACCATTGATTGTTGCTGGTGATCATCTGCCTCTGGATTTGTTTTGCCCATCACAATAAGTATTTTGCAACGCTCATCCATCGCACCTGTTGTCCACCACTTTGTGCCATTGATAACAAAATCATTACCCTCAGTTGTAATAGAGGTTCTAATGTTTCTAGCATCACTTGATGCCACATCAGGCTCAGTCATGGCAAAAGCAGAGCGAATACGTCCTTCAAGGAGTGGTTCTAACCATTGCTTCTTTTGTTCATCGGTTGCAAACATATCGAGAAGTTCCATGTTGCCGGTGTCAGGTGCTGCACAATTTATTGCCTCAGGTGCTAACTCAGGTGACCATCCTGTCATCTCTGCCAAGGTTGCATACTCAGTCACAGATAAACCGTGGGCAGGGTTGGTGCTGTGAGGAAGAAAAAGGTTCCACAAACCAAGTGATTGAGCTTTCTTCTTTAGCTCTTCCACAACAGGAGGAAGGCCATGTGGCTTACCGGCAGCAATTAACTCATGTCGTTGTTTTTCATAGATAGCTTCAGCGGGAAAAACCTCTGCATCCATAAAAGCCTGCAGTTTGGCTGCGTATTGGCTTGTCTTAGCACTTAAGGAGAAGTCCATGCCTTAACCTTACGCATAGTTACCCTATTTGAGGAGAAGAAGAATGAGCATTCTGGACCGCTTCCGTTTAGATTCAAAGGTGGCAGTGGTCACCGGTGCATCCTCTGGGTTGGGCGTTGCATTTGCTAAAGCCTTAGCTGAGGCAGGAGCCGATGTTGTTCTGGGTGCTCGTCGCACAGAGCGCTTAGAAGAAACCGGAGCTCTAGTAACAGCTGCCGGGCGCAAATACGCAGCCCTGACAACAGATGTGACCAAGGTTGAGGATTGCGATGCGTTGATTGCACTTGCCATAGAAAAATTTGGCCGTGTTGATATCTTGGTTAATAACGCAGGTGTTGGCACGGCAGTGCCTGCAACCCATGAAACCCCAGAACAATTTAGATCTGTTTTAGATGTCAATCTCTTTGGTGCTTATTGGATGTCGCAAGCATTTGCGAAAGCAAACAAGAATGGCGGTGCAATCGTTAACATCTCAAGCATCTTGGGACTTAAGCCACAAGGACTACCGCAAGCAGCTTATGCCTCTTCAAAGGCAGGCCTAATTGGTTTAACAAGAGACCTTGCTGCGCAGTGGACTGGGCGCAAAAACATCAGAGTCAACGCCCTAGCACCTGGATTCTTTCCTTCCGAGATGAGTGATGAACTACCTAAAGATATGGTCAACATGATCAAGATGTTCACACCAGCTGGACGTTTAGGAGATCCGGAAGAGTTAGCAGCAACGCTTATCTGGTTAGTCAGTGATGCTTCTAGTTATGTAACAGGTATTACCGTGCCAGTTGATGGTGGATTGGTGATGCCGTAGCTAAGCCCAAATCCGTATAGGTTCCTAAAAGTTCCCTAAAGCACCCTTCTTCTGTTACCCTTGCCCCATGGCCACCAATGTGAAACTTGCAGATGATCTCGTAGAAAAAGCGCGCAGAACTGCAGCTGCCGAACACCGTTCTGTCCCAAAACAGATTGAGTACTACTACCGCCTTGCACAAATTGCTGAGGAAAACCCCGACCTTCCCTTTTCACTCATCCGCGAACTCTTACTTGCCGATACTGAGGAAGCCACCAGCGAGTATCGCTTTAATTAATGCGCATCCTGGTAACACCCTCGTGTGAGCGAAGCATCAAAAAGCTTCACGCTAATCAAAAGAAGTCTTTAGATAAGGCAATCAAAGTGATCTCTTCCAAGCCTGGGATAGGTGAGGCAAAAGTCGGTGACCTAGAGGGAATCTACGTCTATAAATTTAAGTTAGTTGATAAGCAGTGGTTATTGGCCTATCGGGTTGTTTCCTCAAAGAAGATCACGCTCTTGCTCATGGGCCCGCATGAGAACTTCTATAGAGAGCTCAAAAAAGCAGATTAGATTGATCCGGCCTAGCCTTTACTTGCGCAGGATGTTGATTAAGTAACTCAGCCCAAAGCCAAAACCAATAGCAGCATAGATATAGCTAAACCAGGTGATTTCACCTGGAATCAGAAGAGTTAACACCCCGAGTCCAGTTGCGCTCACACACATCACCTTTGCAACGTTGCCAATGCCAGCATCTGAGCTGTTCTTTGAGTTGTTCCACATATTGCCAGCAAGTGCCACAAGGGTTATCGCAATCATGCGCATCGACCAGACCATGGGCTCATTGCTATCAAGGCCTAGAAGATCTAGAAAGAGAGTAGGAGCAATAAGAAGAAAGAGCGCAGATGCACCAAAGACCATAGAGCCGGCCTTTAAAGTTGTTCTAATTCCTGTGTAGTTCATAGGTAAGAGATTACAACTGACCCTTGGGTTTTAAGCGCTTAAACAGGGCAACAATTGCGCCAATAACAACAAGTAAAAGCCCCACTGGCACGGTGCCCATCAACAACCACAAATACCCACCACTGCCTGAACCCTCATCAAACATGGATGTGCCATTGAGAAGGGATGTAAGAAAGGCAAGGGCGATAGGAAGAAAGGCAATGAAAAGGCCGATGCGTATAAGAGGAACTCTCTTCATGAAAAAGAGTATAGACAGGCTGACTTTGTTCACCCAGCCATTGGGCGTGTTGCCACCAAGTGCTATTGCCCCAGGAGGAACATTTACTGAAGAAAGCACTTACTACTTCAACGGAGAGGTTGAAAAATGGAACAAAACCCGGGCATAGGAAGACTTCATGTAGTTGAACTTGGCTTTAACACTACTCGCATGCTCTTTACCTTTGGTAACTTGGCTGCAATTGCTATTGATGCATTGGCAGATTTAAGCGATGGATCAAAGCTGGCTTTATCAGTAGCTGTTGTAATCCTGAATATCTCATGCGTGCTCTCATTCGATGCAGAACTTAAGATCTATGCAGCTTTGAGTAAAGACGCAGGTGATGAAAACTCTGCTTATGCCAAAAATGGTAGAGAAACTCCATGGGGAGTATTTAGAGTCTTTTGCTTAGTGATCTGTATTGCTGCAGCTGTTACGCAGTGGATGGCTATTAACGGATAGGTTGACAGCCCCAGTTACTCTCTTGTTATGAGAACGAGGCGCTGGGCCCTCAAAGGGCTTTTACTTGCCCTCATTCTTGCCCTCATTCCTGCGCTAAAAATCTCAGCAGATGCTGCTGGGCCGCAAACTCCCAGTTGTGGCAATTACAAAGTAACAACCAATGAAGTAATAGCTGGGGTTAAGTTCCCAAAAGGCACCTACCAAATAAACACCTTTGGAATCTCTTGTGCCAAAGTAATGGGAAGCAAAGGTCTTTTCGCACAGTTCCTTAAACTCAAAGATAAGGATCCACTTCCAAAGCCTTGGCGCTACTTGGCAGATGCCATAGGAGCCCCTAAGTTTTCATCTGGTGCTGGAGTGGGATTTCGTGTGCAGTTAATTAGTGCAACGCCAACAAAGAGTCCAACCCCAACGCCTACGGCCATTGGTGATCCTGAGGGTGCAATTGGAGGAACTCCTAGTCCTACGCCAACTCCAGCGCCCACAACTAAACCTATTGAATTACCAAGCGTTGGATCAGCGTGCAAAGTTCAGGGGGAGACGGCTACATCTGGTAACACCAAATTAGTCTGTCGCCTTACGGCCATTGGTGTTCTTAAATATTTTGAGCTGTCAAAATCTTTCACAACTGCGACAAATCCAACATCGCCAGACAAGCTAGCAACGTGCCGTCTGACCGATCAACGTCCACTGCCATTACTACCTGAAGGCACCAGAATCACATATCCAGTAATTCCTCATACAGGAAGTGTTGTATCGGGAGTAGAAAAGATAGCGGTGGTGGGCTTTGACTTTAGCGATACTCCAGGACAAGGCAATCCAATGGATATTCTTGGAGATAATCTAGAAAAGTCCTCACAATTCTTCAATTGGTATTCGAATGGGAAAGTGAAATTAGAGTTCAAAACTTATGACAAGTGGATACGCCTGAGTCAGACATCGAGTACATACATCACAGGTGAGCATTTCACTAGTACAGCAGGTGCTTTAACGGTCACAGATATGGCTAAAGAGTTCAATTCAGCTGTTAACAAATACATCAATTTGAGTGGTTACACAGCAGTGATCTTTGTCTACCCAAAAAATATTGAGACTATTACTCAAAACTATGGTCTTGCAGCAGGCTGGAACGGACTACCTGCCTTTTATGGTGTTGGGCCAAGTTATTACCCAATTGAATTTCCGTATTGGACCTTTATCATTCATGAAATGCTCCATGAGCAAGGACTTCAAGGGCACTCACCGAAAGATCCATGGGTTTTTGGAATTCTCTTAAACGGAAATGGCACCACATCAGGTCTGAATTCGTGGGATGAATTAGCCGTTGATTGGTTAACTGAGGAAGAGATCTACTGCATAGATAAAGCTAATTTAAAGCCAGTTCAAATAAATCTTGCTCCCATTGAGCGCCAGCAAGCTGGTGTTCACACCATCATGGTCAAACTAGATAATCACAGAGCTCTTGTCATTGAATCCCATAGGCAAGGAGATTTTGCTCAAGGTATGCCTGACTATGGATACGGAGTGACTCTGCAATTAGTTGACACAACCAAGGCAACTACGTGGGAGAACGATACGAATGCCACTAGCGTCTATCTCAAGATCCCTACCTACAATCGCTATGGCCCAGAGTATGGAACACGCATTAACAATAAATATGCAGATGATTCAGGCGTAAACCTCTATAACGGAATAGGTGTCTCAGGAGCTCGCTGGGGATTGAATCAAAACATTCTCATGCTTGAAGGTGAGAAATACACCTTTGAAGGCATCACGATTGAGTTTGTTAAGAGTGGGAATACAGATCTGATTTCTTTGACCAATTGATTAAGAGTTAACGATTGCCACTACGCGATCACTAAACTCATTTGTCTTTGGATCCTTAAGAATCATCTTTACGCGACCATCAGGCAAGGTTTCCTGTTTGATAACTACGAGTCCCTCAAACATTGTTGGTGTGTTGGAGATTCGAGGAGTTGTTCCGCCTCGCCAATCCAGTTCTACGGGCGCCCAACCATGCATCTCAACAGACTTGAAACATGCATCCATAATCGCATTCACAACATAACCGTCATAGAAACTTTCCATCGGCTTTGTGTTGGTCTCCATCGCATTAAACATGTCAGTAAACATGTCAACATAGCCAAGTTCTGCAACTTCATCGCCAACAGGAAATAGCCAACCAGTTGATGTTTCAGATTTTTCTGCAACGTATGAGTTGCCTTCGGCTGCTGTAAACATCTCAAAGCCAGTGCGAAGGAAGTGATTGAGCCAGATAGTTCCATGAGTTCCGGCAACCTCATCACGTAGGTCCATGCCTCCACGGAATGTCCATGAGACTTCAAACTGACCTACGGCACCAGATTCAAATTTAATGAGTGCAATGGCATTGTCTTCGGCGTTAATTGGATGCACCAATGTGTCTTTCCAGCACAAAACTTCAACTGGACGATTGCCTTTACCGACAAAGTTACGGATGATTTCAATGCAGTGGCAACCCAAGTCAATAATGCAACCGCCACCTGCTTGCTTGTCATCCCAGAACCACGCACTATGTGGGCCAGGGTGAGTCTCACGAGAGCGAACCCACAAGACATCTCCAACAGCGCCACTTTCAACACTCTTTACTGCCTTTAATGTCTTTGGTGTGTAGCAAAGATCTTCTAAGTATCCAGCGAATACTCCAGCCTTTTCTACCGTATCCAAAATTCGTTTTGCTTCTTCTGCATTTCTAGCCAATGGCTTTGTACACAAAATTGCCTTGCCAGCTTTTGCAGCCAATGTAATTGCCTCTTCATGCATATGATTTGGAAGAGCAACAATTACTACATCAGTATCAGGGTGGTTGATCGCCGCTTCAAGACTTGTCGTAACGTTTGCAATATTCCAACGCTTTGCAAAAGCATCACCGCGTTCTTGGGTTCGTGAATAAACAACTGAGACAAAATCTCGATTTCGTTGGCCATGTAATGTCATTGTGTAAAAATCTGCGATTAAGCCAGTGCCAAGCATCGTTATCCGTCGTGATTGCACGATTCCTCCTGAGTGTTAGGTCTAACGATTAGTATAGACATATGTGTTATTATAAAAAAAGGAGGTAGGGATGACTTTTCGTCAGCTGGGTCATTTTGACGTCATTGTCATGGGTGCAGGTTCGGCGGGAGCAACTGCGGCAATAGCAGCGGCCCGCACAGGATCTAATGTTCTTGTCATTGACCGCCTACCTTTTGCTGGCGGAACAAGCACTGCCGTACTTGATACTTTTTATGGGTTCTACACCCCAGGTGAAAATGCTAAAAAAATAGTTGGTGGAATTCCAGATGATGTCGTTGCTGGACTATCTGGATATGGATCAATGATTGAGCGTCCTAATACCTATGGCGCTGGCACGGGGGTGACATATAACCCTGAGCATTTAAAGGTTGTGTGGGAATCTCTCCTTCAAAAATCAGGGGCCAAAATTCTCCTTCATGCACTCTTGCAAGAAGTAACCGTTAAAGATGGACAGGTGAGAGAGTTAGTTTTAGCAACCCGCGCCGGAGGTTGCGTAGTCACAGCAGATTTCTTTATCGATGCAACGGGAGATGCGGACCTTTCACATTTTGCCGGATTTGGTTATGAAAAAGCTGGCGATATTGCCCCTGCACAGACACTCACAACTACTTTTAAAATGGTGAACGTGAATGCTGCAGAGCGTAAGAAAATCGATAAGAATCGATTGCATGAATTAATGCAAGAGGCTACCGAGGCCGGGTATGCACTTCCTAGGCGTGAGGGATCTGACCACATCACACCGGTAGCAAACACAACTGCCACCGTGATGACGAGGTTGGATTCAGTGCGCAAAAATGAAAAGGGCGAGCTGGAATCAGTCTTGGATGACCCATTCTTCCTTACTGAATCCGAGATTGCTGGGCGAGCACAGGCAACTGAATATGCTCGCTTTTTAGTAGACAAAGTGCCGGGATATGAAAACTCTTCTCTCTATGGCTTTTCAACTTTGATCGGTGTTCGAGAAACCCGAAGAGTCTATGGCGATTACCGCGTAGAAAAAGAGGATGTTTTACAAGCCCGACAGTTCGATGATCAAGTTGCCTTGTGCGGTGCTCCTATCGAAGATCACCACAGCGGGGATGGCACTAATTGGATTTATCTTCCAGAAGGCTCTGCAGTGGGAATTCCACTTCGCTCACTCATTGTTAAGGATTCAGTGAACACAATGGTTATTGGGCGCTGCTTTTCAGCAACTCATGATGCCCATGCCAGCATTCGATCCATGGCCCAATGCATGGCAATGGGAGTAGCTGCTGGAGTTACTGCATCACTAGTAATCAAGGAGTCAAAAGAAGTCAGATCAATTAGTTTTTCAAAAATTCGTGAGCAGTTGGCTAAAACCGGCGCAGTTTTGGAGATTTAAGTGCCAGGCATTGTTCGAACTGTTTTAGGAGATATTGCCGCAGATCAATTAGGTGTTACATATATGCACGAGCACCTCATTATTGATTCCCCAATTGTTGCAAAAGATTTTGCGCATATTCATCTTCCATTGCAAACTGAAGCTATTGAGGAAGTGGGGCTCTGCAAGAGCCATGGTGTGCAAACAATGGTCGATTGCATGCCAACAGGATCAGGGCGCTCTGCAATAAAGCTTGCAGCAATTTCCAAAGCGACGGGTATGAATATTGTTGCTTCAGCTGGATTACACACAGAACGCTATTACCAACCCACTGATGATCTAGAGACAATGAACGCAGAAGATCTTGCGCAAGTTTTTATCAGAGATATTGAAGTAGGCATGGAAGGCACAGAACATAAAGCTGGGCAGTTAAAGGTGGTCACATCCGGCCATGTCATCACCGATCGTGAGAGACGATTATTTGAGGCAGCTGCAATTGCCCACCAGGTAACAGGAGCACCAATTATGTCCCACTGCGAGCACGGAAAAGGTGCGCTTGAGCAGATTGAACTATTCCTTGAGCTCAATATCCCAATTCATAAAGTGACTTTGTCACACACAGATAAAGAGAATGATTTTGGATATCACAGGCAAATCCTCTCTAGTGGAATAAATGTTGAATACGATCAATCTCTTAGACAGAGCGATCTTGACGCACCTCCCAGTGCTTTACTGATGAAGGCAATGGTGGATGAGGGCTTTATTGACCAAATTATGTTAGGCACCGACGGGGCAAGGCGCAGCCTATGGAGCTCACTAGGTGGTTCTCCAGGTTTGGCGTGGTTATATAGCGGTTGGAGCAAAAAACTGATTGAGATTGGATTTACGCAGGCGCAGCTAGATACAATTTTTATTGATAATCCAGCTAAGGCGTTAACATTAGATATGCCAAAGTCAGAAATCACACGAGGCCAGTGATGAGCAAAGAATTGATTAACGGTGTTGATTTTTCCTCAGGTTTAATTGCAATTATTCGCAGCAACTCAACTGATGAAGGTCGAAAGTTTGCCCAAGCATTTGTGGATGCTGGTGTTGATTTAATCGAATTCACCACTACAACCCCCGGTGCATTTGATTTAATCGAAGAGTTCTCTGGGTTAAAGAATGTGAAGATTGCACTTGGCACGGCCATGAGTAAAGAAGATGTGGAAAATGGGAAAAGAGCAGGAGCGAGAATTGTCATCTCACCTCACACATCAGAAGAGGTCATTAAGGCCACAAAGAATGCAGGTTTAGTTTCAGTCCCAGGGGTTGCAACTCCAACTGAAATCGCAGATGCACTGCGCTTTGGGGCAGATATCTTAAAATTTTTCCCCGCATCAAGTCTTGGCGTTAACTACCTCAAGTCAGTGCGCGATCCTTTCCCTGGAAACACCTGGATAGCAACTGGGGGAATAGCTTTGGCAGATGTTGATGCCTGGGTTAAAGCAGGAATCTCTGGATTTGGTTTAGGTGGACCGCTTACTTCTGGCGGCGTGGGTGAGATTGCACAGCGAGTGAATGATTTCCAAAAAGCGATTCTAGGCGCCAAAAACAGCTGATAGGCAGTTGTTTCTAATTGTATAGACAACTATTGTGGCCTGAGTTATACTAAAAATATGGGCACGAAAGTATTGATTACAGGCAGCAGAGGAATCGCAGCTGCACTTGTTGCTCAGCTATCCAAAAAACCTTACTCCATTTATCTTGTTGGGGGAGAAGAGCAAGACTGCAAATCTTTATCTGCCCAATTTAAGCAGGTAGTGGGCTACTCAGCCATCGACATTAGAGACGAAGAGTTAATTAAAGGCGCATTTGAAAAGGCGATTCAACAGCTAGAAGGACTTGATCACGTAGTTTCAATTGTCGGTGGATCGGGTCGCAGTTTTGGTGATGGCGCAATTGAAGATGTAACAAAATCGGCGTGGGATCAGACTCTAGAGCTCAATTTAACAACTGCTTTTATGACTGCCAGAGAAGCAGTCAAGTATTTTAAGAGCCATGGTGGTGGTTCGCTCACTCTGACCTCATCTGTTCTTGCCACATCACCATCGCCTGAGTTTTTTAGAACTCATGCCTATGCAGTAGCCAAAGGTGGAATTAACACTTTAGTTAAAACTCTTTCTGCTGCCTATATGGGTGAGTCAATTAGAGTCAATGCAGTTGCACCAAGCCTTGTTGCAACACCCATGGCAGCTCGTGCTGCACAAAACCCTGAAATTGCAGCTTTCACAAAGCGCAAGCAGCCATTTGCACCCGAGCAGCTTTCAGCTGCTCAAGTGGCAGCTGCCTACGTCTACTTAATTGAGAATCAAGGAGTTACTGGTCAAATTATCGAAATTGATGGGGGCTGGTCAGTTAACTCAGGTGTTTAATAAAATCTCTATAGCCAAAGAAAAGGATAAAAATGTCACATCCAAAGTACACAGCCAGAATCATCGCTAAAACAATTGATCATTCACTACTAAAGCCAGAGATGACCCGCGAAGAGGTGAAGGCTGGATGTGAGATTGCCAAAAAGTACGATGTGGCATCGGTTTGTTGTAAGCCATCTGATGTGAAGTTCTGCGCCGATTTATTGAAAGGCACAGATGTCTTGGTGGGAACAGTGGTGGGCTTTCCTCATGGAACTACTACAACTGAGGTTAAAGTCTTTGAAACTAAGCAGGCTGTTGCCGACGGTGCAACTGAGATCGATATGGTCATCAATATCGGTCATCTCAAGTCTGGCATGAATGCAGAAGTACAGGCAGACATCAAGGCCGTAGTTGACGCCTCTGCCGGTCACACCGTAAAAGTAATTCTTGAAAATGCCTACCTGACCGATGAAGAAAAAGTTACTGCCTGTAAGTTAAGTGAGGCAGCAGGTGCACATTATGTGAAGACTTCAACAGGATATGCACCAACAGGTGCATCAATTGCAGATATAAAACTGATGAAGGCAAGTGTGAGCTCCCACATTAAAATTAAAAGCGCTGGCGGAGTGCGCACCTTGGACTCTCTCATGGAGTATCTCGATGCTGGAATCTCACGAAGCGGTGCAACTACTACGGCTGTGATGATTGATGAGTTCATAGAAAGATTTGGTCGTGAGTAAGTTTTTAGGTTTAGATCTAGGTGGGACAAATATAAAAGTTGCTGTTATTGAAAAAGCTGGCACCACCTGGAAAGTAATAAATGAAGAAGACGTTCCCACGCAAGCAGAGCAAGGCCCTGCCCATGTTGTCTCACGCTTGGCGCAGATTGCTGCAAGAAAGCAGAAAGAGTTCTCTGATTTAAGTGGCGTTGGCGTTGCAGTGCCAGGTCTTTTTAATGACGATGGAACAATTGAACTATTTCCCAATTTGCCTGGCGACTGGCCTGGATTCCAAGCGCTAGAACCTATAAGAAGTGCAACAAACTTACCTACTGCAATCATCAATGATGCACGGGCATTTACTTTAGGTGAAGCGATTATGGGGGCAGCGCTAGGCAAGAAAGTTGTGGCATGCCTAGTCATAGGAACGGGAGTTGGCGGTGGAATTGTCATTGACGGCAAGATTCAGCTGGGCGCAAATGGTGCAGCGGGTGAAATAGCCCATCAGATCGTTAAGTTTGATGGACCGTTGTGTGGTTGCGGTGCACGAGGGTGTGCAGAGCCACTGACTAACTCTGCTGCCCTTGCAAAACTTGCGGGGACAAAAACAGCCGAAGAGGCATATAAAAATGCAGTTGCTGGGGATGAAAAAGCTCTAGCGGCCTTTAAGGAAGTGGCTTACTGGATTGCAATCACGCTAACAAACATTATGGTTGTTCTTGCTCCAGACACAATTATTATCGGTGGTGGTGTTGCTCAATCACGTGACATTCTTCTCAATGAAATTCGCTCAGCTATGCACGAGCGTGCCCATCTCTATAAAGTAAGTGACATCAATATTGTCCCTGCAACTTTAGGATTTTACGCAGGTTCTATTGGCGCTGCGCTATATGGTGCGATCACAGCTGGAGCGCAGTTAAGTTTGATATCGACCACATAGCGATTTGCCGCATATGCAGTTTCGGTATGTTCAATGGGCACACCAAACTGGTCTTCGATAACGCGGGTTTCAACTAATAGAGGCGACTTAGTCGGCAAATCCAAACGATTAGCTTCTTGTGTTGTGGCTAATCTGGCCTTGAGCCACCCACTTGCCAAA
>Ga0209597_1002310_pt1 | contig 12157 bp, 14 predicted proteins | sample M_140625_MF_Meta_FD_187316 | JGI IMG/M metagenome (GOLD analysis project Ga0209597, IMG submission 187316) | Freshwater microbial communities from Lake Montjoie, Canada to study carbon cycling - M_140625_MF_MetaG (SPAdes) (version 2) | ecosystem: Environmental > Aquatic > Freshwater > Lake...
TCCCCCGACTGCTGCAGTTGGCGGGTCTGCTGAGCGTGGCCCAGTTTGCCCTCACCCGCCTGGTGCGCAGCAGCGAACGGGAACGGATCCTGACCAGCTGGCGTCAACGCTGGAACGACTTCCGCGGCAGGGATTAGGGCCCTCCGGAGAGGGGGTGCGCAAGGCCGGTTGATAACTTGTGGCGATTGCGTTCAACTTGACGGTGACCATCCAACTGGGCCGATCCAGAACCGTGCGTCGTGCCTACGGCATCGATGAGATCGCCCTTGTGCCTGGGGGGCGCACCGTCGATCCCGCCGTCACCGACAGCAGCTGGACCCTGGGGGGCATCCAGCGGGAGATCCCGATCATCGCCAGCGCCATGGATGGCGTGGTGGATGTGCGGATGTGCGTGGAACTCACCCGCCAGGGAGCCCTGGGGGTGCTGAACCTTGAGGGGGTGCAGTGCCGCTACGACGACCCCAACCCGATCCTGGACAGGATCGCGGCGGTGGGCAAGGAGGAGTTCGTGCCGCTGATGCAGGAGCTCTACAGCCAGCCTGTCCGGGAGGATCTCATCCGCCAACGGATTGCCGAGATCAAGGCCGGCGGCGGCATCGCGGCGGTGAGTGCCACCCCGGTGGCGGCCATGAAGTTTGGTAAGGCGATCGCCGAGGCCGGTGCCGAGATCTTCTTCGTGCAAGCCACGGTGGTGAGCACCGAGCACATCGGCCCCGAGGGACAGGCCAGCCTCGATCTCGAGGCCCTCTGCCGCGATTTCGGCGTGCCGGTGGTGATCGGCAACTGCGTCACCTACGAGGTGGCCCTGAAGCTGATGCGGGCCGGTGCCGCCGGCGTGATGGTGGGCATCGGCCCCGGTGCGGCCTGCACCAGCCGCGGCGTGCTGGGTATCGGCATTCCCCAGGCCACCTCCGTGGCCGACTGCGCCTCCGCCCGCGACGACTACTTCAACGAGAGCGGCCGCTACGTGCCGATCGTCGCCGACGGCGGCATCGTGACCGGGGGCGACATCTGCAAGTGCCTGGCCTGCGGCGCCGATGCCGTGATGATCGGCTCGCCGATCGCGCGGGCCAGCGAGGCCCCGGGCCGCGGCTTCCACTGGGGCATGGCCACCCCAAGTCCGGTGCTGCCCCGCGGCACCCGCATCAAGGTGGGCACCACCGGCAGCCTCGAGAAGATCCTGCGGGGACCGGCCGGCCTTGATGACGGCACCCAGAACCTGCTGGGCTGCATCCGCACCTCGATGGGCACCCTCGGGGCCCGCAACCTCAAGGAAATGCAGCAGGTGGAGGTGGTGGTAGCCCCCTCCCTGCTCACGGAGGGCAAGGTGTATCAGAAGGCCCAGCAACTCGGCATGGGCAAGTAGGGATCCACCACCGTCGCTGCGGCGGTTCGTCGTTTCGTCGGTTCGTCGGACTTCCTGCCGTCACGATGGCGCTACCCTCAAAGTGTGGGGGCTACGGCTCGCACACTCCTCACACCCCCCGGCCCGGCGCGCCCGGGCTTTTTGTCTTCTCGCTGCAGGAGTTGGCCGGCCCGGGCCGCCCCGCAGCCCCACCCGCAACAAGAGTGGTGAGCCGTCAAGGCCCGCCGTGTCCCACGGCCTGCAACGCTCGGTTGCAAGCCGAGTGAGCGGATCAACAAGGTTGCTAGATTCGCGACAATGCGAACCAGCCAGGGATGTCCAGCTCCGCCGCCGTCACCGACGCCTCCTTCGAGCAAGACGTCCTGAAGAGCGACGTGCCCGTGCTGGTGGATTTCTGGGCCCCTTGGTGCGGCCCTTGCCGCATGGTGGCGCCGATCGTCGATGAGATCGCCAAGGAATTCGAGGGTCAGATCAAGGTGTTCAAGCTCAACACCGACGAGAATCCCAACGTGGCCAGCCAGTACGGCATCCGCAGCATCCCCACCCTGATGCTGTTCAAGGATGGCCAAAAGATCGAAACCGTGGTCGGCGCCGTCCCCAAGAGCACGCTTCACACCACCATCACCAAGTACGTCTGAGTCCCGGTCCCGCCGTGGTCTGGAGGATGTCCAGCCCCACCGGAGGTTGCGCAAGCTCAGGGTGTTTGGCTCGGCCTGCACCCCACTGGGGGCCCCCTGCTACGTCCCGGCGATGACTTGGCTGTTCTGGCCCCATGGAGGCAGGCTTCGATGGCCTGAACCGAGGCGGCCGTTGGGGGATGGAGGGGGCCAACCGGGGGGCTTCCCTGGAGCAGCAGGGTCGGCGATTCACTCCCCAGGCCAAGCCCGCCTGACCCTTTTGCGTGCCGAATCCTCTCCATGCCCCGCCTCGGACTGATCGATTACGGCATGGGCAACCTGCACTCGGTGCAGCGAGCCTTTGAACGCCTTGGCGCCGTGGTGGAGCCGGTGCACGACGGCGCGGCGATGGCCGGCTGCGATGCCTTGGTGCTGCCGGGGGTGGGGGCCTTCGACCCGGCCATGGAGCGGCTGCGGGAGGGCGGTCTGGCCACGGCCCTGCAGCAGGCCTGCGCAGCCGGCCAGCCCCTGCTCGGCATCTGCCTGGGCCTGCAGCTGCTGTTTGAGGCCAGTGACGAGGGCCAGGCCCCTGGTCTGGGCCTACTGGCCGGGCGGGTGCGGGCGTTGCCACGCACTCCGGGCCACCCGATCCCCCACATGGGCTGGGCCCCCCTGCTTCCCGGCCAACCCAGCCCGCTGCTCCCGGCCGATGAACCGCCGGCCTGGGTCTACTTCGTGCACTCCTACGCCGCCGATCTCACCGATCCAGCCAGCGTGACGGCATGGGTGGACTGGGCCGGCACCCCGGTGACCGCGGCGATCTGGCAGGGCCGCATCGCAGCCTGCCAGTTCCATCCCGAAAAATCAGGACCGGTGGGCGAAGCGATGCTGGCGCGCTGGCTGGCCTGGCTGGAGCAGCCGTGAGTTTGCGGTTGAGTGGAGGTCGGCGGCTCCAAAGCCCACCGGGTGCCGTGGCCCGGCCCACCGCCTCAAGGGTACGGCTGGCGGTGATGAACATGCTGGCTCCACGGCTGGCGGGATCCCGTTGGCTGGATCTCTGCTGCGGCAGTGGCGTGATGGCCTGCGAAGCCCTGCAGAGGGGGGTGGCGGAGGTGGTGGCGGTGGAGCGCGACCGGCGGATCGCCGCCGTGGCCCTGGCCAACCTGGAACTGGTGGCAGCCTCGCTGCCAGCACCTGCGGCCGTGACGGTGCACCGCCGCGAGGTTGTGGCGTGGCTCACCTCGGAAAGGTGCTCCCCGTTCGACCTGATCTACTGCGATCCCCCCTACCTGGCGGGGCTCTACGGGGCCATGGCCGAGGCGGTGATGCGGGGAGGCTGGCTGGCGCCGGAGGGGCTACTGCTGTGGGAATGCGCCAGTGATGCGCTGCCCTCAATTCCGGCGGGATGGATCGCGCAGGATCAGCGCCGCTATGGAGGAACCACGCTGATCCTGCTGCAACCGGAGCAACACGGGCAAAGCGAAGCCTGCGTTGTTCGTGAGGATCTGCGACCGTGGGCTGAGGACTCAGCCGCCGAGGGCGCTGCCGCGGCGGTACTGGTTCCAGGCGGCCACAAACAGGCCGACCAGAGTCACGGGGACCAGACCGAGGACGATGCCGCAGAGAAGGGGTTCGATCATGGACCGCAGTCGGGGGTTCAGGCGTTGCACAATTCTCCCATGGCCTGGACTTCCCTGGCGACCCACCGCCACCAACCGTGACCGGACCCCCCTCGCCCTTCCCGAACGGCCACGACCCTGCGATCGCCACCGCAGGCCCGGCCGACGCCATGGAGGCGCCGGACTCCACCAGTCGCCGCAGCAGCCTGATCAGCGCCCTGGTGGTGTTGGCGGCGGTGGCCTGCGCCGTGCTCGCCCTGCTGGTGCTTCAGGCCTCCCGCGTCGACCCCTACACCAGCGCCACCCTCGATCGGGTGGGGTCGGTGGAGGATGGCGGCCGGCTGTTCCGGCTCAACTGCGCCGGCTGCCACGGCCTGGCGGCCCAGGGTCTGGTGGGTCCAAATCTCCACGGGGTGGATCGGCGCAAGAACGACCGCCAGTTGATCCAACAGGTGGTAAGCGGCCGCACGCCGCCGATGCCCCGTTTCCAGCCCGATCCCCAGGCCATGGCCGACCTGCTGGCCTTCCTGCACAGCCTTCCCTGAGGCGCCACCCATGACCCTGCAGGTGGTGCTGGTGGAGCCTGCGGGCCCGCTCAATGTGGGCAGCGTGGCCCGGCTCTGCGCCAATTTCGGCATCGAGGGTCTGCGGCTGGTGGCCCCCCGCTGCGATCCCCTCGGGGAGGAGGCCAGGCGCATGGCGGTCCATGGGGTGGGTCTGCTGGAGCGGGCCAGCCTCTGGCCAACCCTGGAGGCCGCCCTCGCCGACTGCGACCGGGTGGTGGCCACCACCGGCCGCCTGGAGGGCCCGCCCCTACCCCTGCTGCCCCCGGCCGATGCCCTGGCCTGGTTGCTGGAGAGATCCGCTTCACCCCAGGCCGATCCGGTGCACCAGACGGCGGGGGCGCCGGGCGCCCTGGTGTTTGGCCGCGAGGACCGGGGGCTAGCCAACGGGGAATTGCTCCAGGCCGGCCGGCTGCTGCAGATCGGCACCGGCCCCTCCTATCCCTCCCTCAACCTCTCCCATGCGGTGGCGGTGGTGCTGCATGAGCTGCACACCCTGCGCCAGGGCGAGAGGGCTCTGGCCTCCTCCTCTTCCCCGGGAGCGACAGGGGACGGGCTGGCCTGGGCCGATCCCTGCCGCCGCCAGGACCTCGAGGCCACCCTGGCCGATGCGGAGGCGCTGCTCCTGGAGGTGGGCTTCCTGCTGCCCCACACCAGCCGGGCCCGGATGGCCAAGCTGCGGGCGCTGCTGCAGCGCGCCCAGGTGAGTGAAGGCGAGGTGGCCCTGCTGCGGGGCATGGTGTGCCAGTTGCGCTGGGCGAGCCGTCGACGGGCCGGGTAAGGATCCGAGAACTAGCGTCGGGATCCTTTCTGCTGGCAGACCCTCGTGAGTGTTGGCCGCCGCCCCCGCCGCCCCTGGCTCCAGCCCCTGCTGCTGCTGTTGCGGCTGGCCGTGATGGGGGTGGGGCTGGGAGTGCTGGTGAGCACGGCCCTCAAGGCCCTCGCCCCCCGGCTGGCCCAGGGCAGCGTGGGTTTACCCCAACTGGATGCGGCGCCGCGGGTGGTGGGGGGCCATGGGCTGGCCCTGGGCCGTTTCGATCCCCGCACCGAACTCACCGCCCTGAGCCAGGAGTGGGCGCGGCTGGCGGCCGCCCAGAAGGGGCTCACCGCCTCCGGCTTCCTGCTGGTGCTCGACGACGGCCGCTACGCCCAGCTCCAAAGCGACCTGCCGATGCCGGCTGCCAGCTCGATCAAGAGCCCGATCCTGCTGGTGGGCCTCGACGACCTGGATAAGGGCAAGGTGCGTTGGAACGAGCCCCTGCCCCTCACCAAGGAGGTGATGGGGGAAGGGGCCGGCTGGATGGCCAACAAGCCCCTCGGCACTCGCTTCCCCTTCTACGAGGCCGCCACGGAGATGATCCGGGTCAGTGACAACAGCGCCACCAACCTGCTGATCAAGCGGCTCGGCGGTCTGGAGAGCGTGAATGGACGCTTCCAGGCGCTGGGCCTGCCGGCCACGGTGCTCCGCAACTGGCTGCCCGACCTCAAGGGCACCAACACCACCAGCGCCCGCGACCTCGCCCGCACCATCGCGCTGGTGGACACCGGCGAGAAGCTCAGCCCCCGAGCCCGCGACCTTTACCGCGAGATCCTTTCGAAATCAAACACCAACACCCTCATTCCCATGGGCCTGCTCAAGGGCCTGGGCAAGGGCCAAACCAACGCCGATCCCGACGACGACCTGCTCGCTAGTGGCATCACCACCTACAACAAGACCGGCGACATCGGCATCGCCTACGCCGATGCCTCCCTCATCCAGATGCCGAATGGCCAGCGGGCCGTGGCGGCCTTCATGGTGAAGGGCCCCTTCAATGACCCCCGCTCGGCCGAGCTGATCCGAGCCATGGCGGCCTCGGTGTCCCGGACCCTGGTGGGGAAACCATGAGCCCCCTCCCAGTCGCCCGTTCCCGCCCCGCTGCCGGCCCGTTCCGGGCGACCCGGCAGCTCGCCGCCCAGCGGGTCCCGATGCTCGTGATCGCTCTGCTGGCCATGGTCCTGGCCAGGCCGGTGGCCGCCCAGGATGGGGAGCCATCCCAGGCGCCCTCTGCAGCGGCCCCCGCCGTGCCCACCAAGCCCCAGCCCGCCCCCACCGTGCTGCGCCGCCAGCGGGTGGCTCCCCTGCCAGGGGGGCTCGACCAGGTGCTGCTCCTGAACGACAACAACCCCGAGCTGATCCGCAGCGAGGGGATCCTGCTTTCCGGCTTTGATCCGGCCCGCGGCTGGGATGGCCGTCCCCTGGCGGTGAGAGCCGCCCACCTCAACGTGCCCCTGAACGGCGGCTTCGACCTGTTCAGCCATCACGTGTTCGCCGGCAAACCCGAAAGGCTCGATTCCACCCTCTGGCTGGCGGTGGTGGGGGCTCCCCGCGGGCCGGCGGCAGTGAAGTTGCGCCTTCGGAGCGGATCCACCGCCCTCTCCCAGGCCACCGCGGCGGGACAAAGCGCCGCCCCCTTTCTGCCCCTGCCCCCCCTGATGCGCCAGGAGAGCACCCAGCCGGTCTGGTCCGGACCCGGCAGCCGGGTGGCCACCGAGCTCCTGCAACGCAGCCGCAGCCCGGAGCTTCCGAGCGAGTGGAACCTGCCGGCGGGGGTGCTCACCCCCCTGGTGGTGCTGCCCATGCCGGTGCGGGGCCTCGATCCCCTGCTCAACGGCCGCAACCTGCAACTGCGGCTGGCCAGCGAGGCGCCGCTGGATCTGGCCGTGCTGGCGGCCTTCGGCCCAAACGATCGGCCGCCGGATCCCACCGTCTGGACGCGAATCCTCGAGGGTCCCCTGAGCCCGAAGGAACACGAGCCGACCCCCCGCGGCGCCAGCGGCCCGATGATCTACTCGCGGGTCAGCGGCGTGCAGGTGGGCAGCACCTGGCGGGGCAAGATCACCGACCCCGGCAGTCCGGTGCTGGCGGCCAGCCGGGCGCCGATCTCCTGGCCGATCGACTCGCTGGAGAAGGGCAGCCTGGGCACCGGCCAGGTGCAGACCGCCGAGCTGAAGGCCTTCTATCCCGGCACCGCCTGGGCCGCCCACGGCAACTACGGCGTGACCTACGAGCTCAGCCTGCCGCTGCGGAACGACACCACCGCCCCGCTGAAGCTTCAGCTGGCGCTGGAATCGCCCCTCAAGCACGACCAACCCCTCGGCGGGCTGCGCTTCCGGGTTAGCCCCGCGCCGGCTGTGGTGTTCCGCGGCACGGTGGAGGTGGCGGGCCTCGATGGCAGCGACGGCAAGCCGCTGGGCCGCCAGGCCTTCCACCTGGTGCAGCGGGCCGGCCAGCAGGGGCCGGCCCTGGGAACGGTGAGCCTGGCGCCAGGCCAGGAGCGCATCCTGCAGGTGCGGCTGATCTACCCGGCCGATGCCACCCCGCCCCAGGTGCTCAGCCTGCTGCCTGCCGAGACGGCTGTGAAACAATCCCAATCACCGCCGTCAACCGCTCCGTGAGTCAGCCCAGGAAGCGCAGGGTCTTCCCCTTCACCGCCATCGTGGGCCAGGAGGAGATGAAGCTGGCCCTGCTGCTCAACGTGATCGATCCGCGCATCGGCGGCGTGATGATCATGGGCGACCGGGGCACGGGCAAGAGCACCACGATCCGCGCCCTGGCCGATCTGCTGCCCGAGATCGACGTCGTGGCAGGCGACCCTTACAACAGCTCACCGGAGGATCCGGATCTCCAGAGCACCGAGGTGCGCCAGCGGGCCGAGCGGGGCGAAGCCCTGGCCAGGGAGAAGCGTCAGGTGCCGATGGTGGACCTGCCCCTGGGCGCCACGGAAGACCGCCTCTGCGGCACGATCGACATCGAGAAGGCCCTCAGCGAGGGCATTCGCGCCTTTGAACCGGGCCTGCTGGCCAAGGCCAACCGCGGCCTGCTGTACGTGGATGAGGTGAACCTGCTCGACGACCACCTGGTGGACGTGCTGTTGGATTCCGCGGCCTCGGGCTGGAACACGGTGGAACGCGAGGGCGTGAGCGTGCGCCACCCGGCCCGCTTCGTGCTGATCGGCTCGGGCAACCCGGAGGAGGGCGAACTGCGGCCCCAGCTGCTCGATCGCTTCGGCATGAGCGTGGAGGTGCGCACCGTGCGCGATCCGGAGCTCAGGGTGCAGGTGGTGGACCAACGCACCAGCTTCGATGCCGATCCCGACGGCTTCAACGACGCCATCCAGTTCGGCCAGGACGCCCTGCAGGCCCTGGTGGTGGAGGCCCAGAACCGCCTGCCCCAGGTGTCGATCGACGACGACCTTCGCATCCGCATCTCGGCGGTGTGCGGCGAGCTGGATGTGGACGGCCTGCGCGGCGACATCGTGACCAACCGGGCCGCCCGCGCCCTGGCCGCCTTCGAGGGCCGCAGCGAAGTGAGCGACGATGACGTGGCCCGGGTGGTGGCATGCTGCCTTCGCCACCGGCTCCGCAAGGATCCGCTCGAGCAGATCGATTCCGGCGACCGGGTGGTGAAGGTGTTCTGCAAGGTGTTCGAGCGGCCCGAACCGCTTGACCGCAGCGCTTTTCAGCTGGCGTTGGCGGCCTGAAACCTCCAGCGTCCCCCGGCCGTGTCGCGGCGCACCTGGGACTGGCTGCCCAGGGCACCCGGAAGGGCCAGCCCGCCGACCAGCGTTGTTGTTGGTCCGTCACCGACCGATGGAAGCCCTCAGCAATCCCTCCCAACCCTTCGCCCAGCCCTCGCCCATGCCCGGGGCCCTGAGCCTCGAGTCCCCGGCCGTTGCGGCACCAGATCTTCCCGTGCTGTGGCTGTTCTGCACCCTGCCCAACGGCGAGCCCCACGCCCCCCTCTCCTGGCTGGAGCTGCTTGGCGAACGCTGAGTCCCGGGCGAAATGGTCACGAACCGGTTCACGCCTACTGTGTGACTCATCAATCGCCTGGCGCATGGCCCGGCGCCCCACAGCACGGCGACACCGCCCTGAGCTGAAGAGGCTTCTCCCCTTCGCCCTCCTCGGGATCGCCGCCTCGGGCTTCCATATCGTTCCGGCCCGGGCCACACCGGAACTGGTGCTGCTCCTGCGCCATGGCCACAAGAGCGGCGAAGCGGGTGACTACAACCTCTCGCCCCAGGGCTTTGAGCGGGCCATCGCGCTGGCCTCCCTGCTGCCGCGCTGCTTCGGGCGCCCGAGCCAGATCCGCACGTTCGATCTCGATCCGGAGTCGAGCAAGAACGCCCGCAGTTACCAGACGGCCGTGCCGCTGGCCGTGGCCACGGGCGTCAACATCAGCATCGACATCGACTCCCTCGAGAACTCCTTCCGCTCCGGCCACCACATCCTCACCGACCCTTCCTTCGATGGCGGGCGGGTGGTGCTCTTCTGGGAACACCGGCGGCTGCCGCAGCTGGCCGCCGGCCTGGGCTGGCCAACGATGGCGCCGATCGGCGACGACGACTTTGACCAACTGATCGCGTTGCGCTACCGGCCCGCCAAGCCGCAGCCGGAGGTGACTTTTTACAGCCAGTCCCGGTTGCTGGCCGGCCAGCAGCGCTGTGAACCGCCACCGGCGCCACAACCTGGGCCGCTCCCGCAACCACGCCCTAGCCCGCCCTGACCACAGCCCTGAGCACGGCGCCGGAGCCGCCGGGCAAGCGCTGCCGCAACCTGCCTCTCCCCACATCAACCCTCGCCGATCGCCCGCCGCCATGGCCGCGTCCACCCCTCGCCGCTGCCCGCCCCTCGATGGGATCCGGAGGATGGCCGGCCTGCTTCCCGCCCTGGCGCTGCTGCAGAGCACCCTGGCCGTCCCGCAGCCCGCCCTGGCCGGGCCGGCCGACCCAGCCCCCGGCATCGCCGCCGGACTAAGGCTCGATGCGCCCGCCCTAGGCCGCGTCACCGGCACGCCTCCGGCGCCGGGCAGCCGGGAGGAGGCCAGTGACATGGCGATCCTGCTCTGGCTGCAGCGCTTCCGCACGCCGGAGATGGTGGCGGCCACCTGGCTGCTGCTGGATCGCAACCTCAGCACCTTCAGCGGCGCCGTCGGCGCGGAGCTCGGAACCGCCACGCCGGCGCTCAAGGCCGGACTGGAGTCCTTCATGGCCCCCGTGAGCGCGGCCTACAGGGTGATCAAGCAGCAGCGAGCCCGCGTCCGTCCCTACCTCGCCCACCCTGAGCTGCGCCCCTGCCTGCCGCCGGAGGCCACCGGCTCCTTCCCCTCCGGCCACGCCGTGTGGTTCCGGACCACCGCCGAGCTGCTGGCCGACCTGATGCCGGAGCGCCGGGACCGCCTGGAGCGGTTGGGCCGACAGGGCGGTGCCAACCGGGTGTACTGCGGGGTGCACTACCCCTCCGATGTGGAGGCCAGTCAGCGCCTCGGGGCGGAGGCGGCTCGGCAGATCATCGCCAGCCCCCAATGGCGCGCCTTCCGGGAGGACCCCTCCCTGCAGCAGGAACTGCTGCGGCTGCGCGCTACGGAGCAGGATGCGCTGCCACCGATGGTGCGGTGAACGGCCCGCGGCCAGAGTGGGCCCGCAGCCGGCCTCCGGGCCAGCCTGCCCAGTTCCGGCGCCAACCATGATCATCCTCGGCATCGACCCCGGCCTGGCCCGGGTGGGCTACGGCGTGATCGAGGTGGAGGAACGCGCGCCCTGGCGGCCGGGGGAGCCCCGGGCCGAGCCGGGGGTTCAGCGCCTGCTCGACTGCGGCATGATCCGCACCGATCCAGGCCGCAGCGAGGGCGACCGCATGGTGGAGATCGCCGCCGACCTGCGCTGGCTGATCCGCCGCTGGCGCCCCGACCTGGCGGCGGTGGAGAAGTTCTTTTTCTACCGCTCCAGCACCACGATCGCGGTGGTCCAGGCCCGCGGCGTGGTGATCATGACCCTGGCGCGCTTCGCCATCCCGGTGGTGGAGTTTCCGCCGATGCAGATCAAGCTGGCCCTGGCCGGCCATGGTCATGCCGACAAGGATGAGGTGCTGGCGGCGGTGATGCGGGAACTGAACCTTGAGCATCCCCCCCGGCCCGACGACGCCGCCGACGCCCTGGCCGTGGCCCTCACGGGCTGGTTCCAGCGATGACCAGCCCCGGAACGGCGGCCGGCGAGGCCGAGGGGACGCCACCACCGCCGGACAAGCGAGCGCTGCGGCGCCACTTCCGGAGCGTGCGGGCAGCGGCCCTGGCCGCCGCCCAGCCCCTGATCCTCGCGGCGGCACAGCGGGATCTGCCGAACCTGCTGCCGGCGGGGCAGCATCTCGGGCTCTACTGGCCCCTGGCGGGAGAGGCGGACCTTCGCTCCCTAGCCCTGGGGCACCCCTGCCTGGCCCTGCCCGCCGTGATTGGGGAGCCGCCCCGGCTGCTGTACGCGGCCTGGCGGCCCGACGCCCGCCTCGCCCCGGACCGCTGCGGCATCCCGGCCCCCCTGGGCCCCGAGCCGGAGCTCCCCCCCCAAGCCCTGGGCCTCCTGCTGGTGCCAGCCCTGGCCTTCGATCCCGCCAGCGGCATCCGCCTGGGCTACGGCGGCGGCTGGTACGACCGGCTACGGGCCGACCCGACCTGGCGGGCCGTGCCGGCCCTGGCGGTGCTGCCATCGGCCGGCCTCTGCGCCGGACTGCCCCGGGAGCCCTGGGATGTGCCCTTTCGGGGCTGGCTCGATGAGCGCGGGGTGCACAGCGCCGATGCCCGGGCCGCTGGCGACCCGAAGGAGGGGGATCCGGCTCCCGCCTCCTTGTAACTCATCGCAGCAGCTTCCTCACCACGGCCGGGAATTTGCCAGGATCAGGGGATACAGACCTGCGTTTCCTTGGACCCTCTGAGAACCACCCCCTGGAACGCAGCCCGAACCGCAGCCCGTCCCGCTTGGGAAGAGCCCGGCAGTTCCACCACCCCCAAGGCCCTGACCGCCTCCGAACGGATCATCGCCGCCGAGCTTCAGGCCCGCGGTGACGCCTGCGATGCCCTCTCGATGATGGTGAGTTCGGTGGCCAGGATGGTGCAGGCCAGCCGTTGCAGCGAGAATCGCTGGAATGCCGGCTGACCCCGCCTCCGGCCTACCCCCCCACCCG
>Ga0209597_1002314_pt1 | contig 12154 bp, 10 predicted proteins | sample M_140625_MF_Meta_FD_187316 | JGI IMG/M metagenome (GOLD analysis project Ga0209597, IMG submission 187316) | Freshwater microbial communities from Lake Montjoie, Canada to study carbon cycling - M_140625_MF_MetaG (SPAdes) (version 2) | ecosystem: Environmental > Aquatic > Freshwater > Lake...
CAGCACTTGCCTCGTCTGCGACGTCGGTCTGCACGAAGCGTCCGCGACCGCCCGCATCGTGTATGGCACGCGCGGTTGCCTCACCTCCGGGTACCGAGCGGTCAGCCACGATGACTGCCGCGCCCTCGTGAGCGCAGAGTTCCGCCACACCGCGTCCAATCCCCGCACCGGCGCCGGTGACGATGACCACCTTGCCATCGAGGCGCCCCCGTCCCCACCCCACCCCGCCTGATCTATATGCTTCGCTTGGCCTCGCTTCGCTCCCCAACCCCTCGCTTCGCTCCCCGTCGCCACCACCATTTACATGCTCGTTCCTCGCAAAGCCCCCCGCCTGTTTTAGATGCTCCGATCTGGTCGATTGTGCAGTCATTCGCAATCCCCTCTCAGGATCCGGCGCGCTCTCGACCCTGATCCGCGACTTCAGCGGAGTCTCCGGGCATTGGCGGAAAGACCGGGCACGCGTCTCGGATGGGCAAGATTGTAGTCCCGCGTCGAGGCGCCAAAATGGGAACAGTGCGAACCGACCAAATATCCTGGCGGTGCGCCTGGTCCACCCCTTCGCCCCTGATGTCAATACGCTTCGCTTGGCCCTCCCCATCGCCCCCCGATGTGGATACGCTTCGCTACCATCCCGCGAACCGATTGGTGTGACCAGATGAGAGGGGCAGAAGCGCCCCGAAGAGCTACGGCAGGGCGGGAAGAGACTGGAGAAAGCGCATGCGTCTGGATGGCAAAGTCGCAATTATCACCGGAGGAGGTGGTGCGGGGATCGGCCACGCGATCGCACGACGGTTCGCCCAGGAAGGGTGCGCCGTCGTGGTGAGCGATGTCAATGAAGCCGGCGCACAGGCCGTCGCTGCCGAGATCACCGCATTCGGTGGACGCGCAGTCGCGCTGCGCGTCGATGCAAGCGTGACTGAGGACGTCCAATCGCTGGTCAATTTGGCCATCGCGACCTACGGACGCCTGACAACGGTCGTGAATTGCGCCGCGATGGCAACCGTGAAGTACCTCCACGAAATATCCGAGGAAGAGTGGCGCCGGACAATTGATGGGTGCCTGACCTCGGTGTTCTTGACCGCAAGGTATGCGCTGCCACACCTCATGGACGCCGGCAGGGAGGCGGGTCCGTCAATCACGAGCATCTCCTCGGCAAACGGCGTGGTGACAAACCCGCACTTCGGCGGGTATTCAGCCGGGAAGGCCGGGATCCTGGGTCTTACCCGAAACCTCGCACTCGACTACGGGCCACATGGGATCCGTGCGAACGCGATCTGTCCCGGTTTGATCCTGAACGATACAAGCCGCCCGCGCGTCCAGGCGGACGAAGCGGAGTGGGCAGGGAATTTGGACTGCTACCCGCTTGGGGTCATCGGGACACCCGAGGACATTGCCAACGGTGCCCTCTTTCTCGCGTCCGACGAGGCGAAATGGGTTACCGGTACGACGATGATGATCGACGGCGGGCTGACAATCCAGTCACCGGAGGCAGTGATGCGTCCTTCGTTCCGTCGCCGGTGGAAGTCCGGGGCTGTCCACCTGACACCCGAAGCCTGACAAGGACCGCGCGACCGACCACCCCTTCGATCACACCACGACAGGAATCGCATCGTGAGCATCATGTACGGGCCACCACCGGCCGACCGCAACGCCCAAGGCAATGACGACCCGCGCAATCCCGCCCGCGGAGATGCACCTCTCGGCGCGGAGGGATTGCCAAAGCGCACGGCTTCCGATGCCGGGACGGCACCCGAGACGATGGCTGACGGCCCGCCGGCTCTGGGGCGCAGCGCCCGTTTCTTTGGCGAACGAGGTACCCCTTCCGGCTTCACCGGGAGAGCATTCACCAAGGCAATGGGGTTTACCCAGGAGGACCTGACCAAACCAGTCATCGGCATCGCACAGACATGGTCGGAGTTCAACAACTGCAACAACCACTTCCGCCAACTCGCCGAAGCGGTCAAGCGGGGCGTGTGGCAGGAAGGCGGGTTCCCGCTTGAGTTTCCAACCATTTCGCTCGGCGAGGTGCATACCCAACCCACGTCGATGCTCTTCCGCAACTTGATGGCCATGGATACCGAGGAGATGATCCGCGCCCAACCGATGGACGCGGTCGTGCTACTTGCCGGATGCGACAAGACGACGCCGGCGGCCCTCATGGGTGCGGCGTCGGCGGATGTCCCCGCGATCATGATCTCCGGGGGCCCCATGCTCAATGGTCGTCACGATGGCAAGGAACTGGGAGCCTGCACTGACTGCGGGAAGTACACCGCGGAACTTCGGGCGGGAACGATCGACGCCGACGAATACACGGCCATTGAGGATGCGATCTGCCGTTCGGCAGGTTCATGCATGGTGATGGGCACCGCGTCAACGATGGCCAGCATGGCCGAAGCGCTTGGCATGGCGCTGCCGGGAAACGCCGCCATTCCCGCTCCTGACAGCCGCCGGTTGCAATTCGCCGAGATGAGCGGACGCCAAGCGGTGCGCCTTGCACGGGCCGGACTGCGACCGTCGCAGATCATGACCGAAGCGGCATTCGAGAACGCCATCCGTGTGCTGATGGCACTCGGCGGATCGACCAACGCCGTCGTCCATCTGGTGGCGATTGCCGGTCGACTCGGAATTCCGGTGCCACTTGACCGGTTTGACGAACTCTCCCGCCAGACCCCTTGGTTGGTGAACCTCAAGCCGTCGGGGGAGTTCCAGATGGAGGAACTGTTCGATGCCGGAGGAGTGCCGGCGGTGATGAAGGAACTCGCACCACTGCTTCGTCACGAGGCTATGACCGTCACCGGTGCCACCGTCGGCGAGAACCTGGAACGCTTCCGTGTCGCCCGCCGCCGCGACGTGATCGCCGCCCGCGAGGAACCACGTTCTCCGGAAGGAGGTCTCGCAATCCTGCGCGGGAACCTGTGTCCGGATGGCGCGGTGATCAAGCACATCGCGTCATCTCCCCGGTTCCAGAAGCACCGGGGGCAAGCCGTCGTGTTCCGGTCAATCGACGATCTCCGCGCACGGATCGACGACCCGGACTTGCCAGTGACCGCAGACAGCATCCTGGTGCTGCAGAACGCCGGCCCGGTCGGCGCGCCAGGAATGCCGGAGGTGGGCTTCATGCCGATACCGGCGAAACTCCTGCGTGAAGGGGTCCGCGACATGGTGCGGATCTCCGACGCCCGGATGAGCGGAACGTCGTACGGCACCGTCGTCTTGCACATCGCCCCGGAAAGCGCGATTGGCGGTCCCCTGGCGCTTGTCCGGGACGGCGACTGGATTGACCTTGACGTGGAGGGCCGTCGCCTGCACCTTGACGTCCCTGATGATGAACTCGCGCGTCGGCGCGCCGACTGGAGACCGGCACCGCTGACGTTTGAGCGGGGGTATCGTCGCCTCTATCAATTGCACGTGACCCAGGCACCGGAGGGATGCGACTTTGACTTCCTCCGCTTGCCTGCGGGCAAACCGGCAGGGGTCTGAGGAACCAAAGGGAAACGTTGAACGCCACCCCCGAGGGTGGCGTTCAATTGTCCATACCTGCGACGCAATGCGGTCGGCCTAACCCTTGCGGAGGGCTCGCGAGGCAAGTGCGACAGCGACGGTGAGGTTCTGAACGTCGTTGTTGGTGAAGCGCAACTGGCCCTGAAGGGCGCGTCCGATGTTCTTGAAGAGCGTCGCGCCGACGTGCTGGTTGGTCTTGGTCAACTTCTCGAGGTAGTTCCTCTGCACTTCGATGGCATCCATCGGGACGACCGCTTCCACGGTGGCCGAGCGCACGGTGCTCGAAAGCAGGTTGAAGTGGCCAACCACCTGCGGGGCAGGCAGTTCGAGAAGGCTCTTCTCACCCGACAGCCAATCTCCAACTGGTGGAGGCAGGATGATCGGCGTGATGATCTTCACGCGCCCTTCGGCGAGAAGGACAAACATGCTGTCCTTGGTGTCCATCCAAGGGATGATGACGTCGCCGGGCTCGTAGTGGAAGAACTCTCCGCCGACGAGGATCATCGCGATCTCGGCATCGGTCAATTCGGCAAGCATGTTCGCCTTCTTGCCCCGGTTGACCCAGTCCATCATCTGCTCGCCCGGGTCCGCGCCGAACTCCTCGAGCTTCGCGTAGTCGAACTCGTCGTAGTTGTGCGGGCCCATGCGCAGGCCGTTCTTGTGGGTGACGATTGCTGGAAGAGTTGCGGTCATGTCTGCCTCCTGATCCCTGAGGAGCCGTACGGCGGGCCGGCAACTGCCGCCCCGCACAGGTGTAGTCCAAGATATCCGATGCTAGGTGACCGTGAGCGGCTGCGTGATGACAAGCGCGGCATCGGTGGTTCCAATGATGTACTCGTCCCCCGGGTCCCAGAGTACCTGGATCTTCTCCTGATCCTGCCCGAGAATTTCGGAGCTCGCCTCCGCCATTAGCCGGCGAATGAGGCCGGACACCCATCCGGTACCAGGACCCATGAGGTCATCAAGTGACACGTTGATACGCTCGGAAATAAGCCCGACAAACAGGATGTTCTGCTGGCGGTAGGCTTGAAACACCTCTAGGTAGGTCAAACCCCGGAGGTTGCGCGGAAAGTCGATGCGACGGAGTTCGGCCTCCCCGGACGCGCGGAGCATCTCGCGGGCGGCATTGCCAAGCCCGGGAGCGAGGGCACCGGCGGACATGAAGAACCCGGCATCCTGACCGGCAAGGACGATGTCATTCACACCGACGCGCCGGATGTCAGCCTCGTTCTCCGACATCATGAGTTCGGCGGTGATCTTTAGGTCCGAGTTCATCTTGTTCGCCGTCAGCACAATCACGGTGGAACGCAAGTCCTCGCCACCCGGCGCAACGAGGGTGTCAGCCATGACGATGCAGCCGGTGGCCTTGGCGACTCCGGCGCGCTCGAGCACCTGCTCGCTGGTGCTGTCCCCACGGACAAACCGGAGATTGATCCGCCGGTACTTGTACTTGAGTTCGGCGAGCTTTTCCTGATCCAGAAGGTTGACCAGGACAATGTCCGGCTTGCCACCCGGGGTGGACGCGATCAATCCCTGGATGACCGCCTCGACGCGGTCGTTCCACCCGGTGATGAGGGTGTGACCAACAGAGGTGATGGCTTCGAGACCACTGCCGGCTGCGAGCGCCTGTGCGACCAGCAGGCTGGAAAAGGCTGCGGTAACAAGGGAGGTGAGACCCATGCCGGAAAGCATGGTAAGGAAGCCGATGATCCGACCGGGGGTGGTCTTGGGAACCAAGTCACCGTACCCGACGGTCGTCATCGTGACAATTGACCACCAGAGGCCGCGCTCGAGGTTCGTGATCTGAATTGATTCACCCTCGAGGCTGGTTCCAGTCGGAGCGGCCCAGTGTTCAATGTAATAGACGAGGACGCCGAGGCCGACCGTGAAGAGCACGATCATCATGACGTAGCGGGCCAGACGGTTGTCGTTGGCAAGGTTCCAGACTGAGGCGACACTCTCGCCAACCCCGGTGAGGGTGTCGCTTGCCTGCTTGACAGTACGCGCAACGACCCCCGGCACGGGTGGTGCTGCCGGCTTCTTCGCATCGGCAGGGGCATCTGCTGCGGTCTTGCCGAGACCGAATAGCCCAAGGAAGCCACGAACCCACGAGGGCCCCTGGGTCAGGGGAGGTGACTGAGCGACACGCATGAAACCCCTCCACTGTCAGGTACAACACCTGACGCAACGTGCCGCTATGATAGCGTGCCGCCGGGATCGATGTCTTCGGTACAAACCACGGACAAAGAAGCATGCGCGGGCGGTTCCGGCCGCCACAGGCGCCGTTCTATTACAATGCGCGACGGTGCGTTTCACGCGACACTAGGCGGCGACGGTTGAAGGGTCGGGTGTATGGATCAGCGATACGTTCAACGCGAACCACGGGCCTGGACTGAACATTTCCTCGTCCTCGGCTGGCACCGGGGTGTTCCGGCGATTGCGCGCGCATTGATCGCGACGGCAGGGATATCCGCACCGATCATCTTCGTGAACATCGGTGAACCCGAAGACATCGGGAAGCAGCTCGATGACCTCAAGGACGCAATCTCGGTAAAGGACGTGCTCGGAAACGTGCTTTCGGCGCCGACGTTCCTTCATATACAAGGGAGTCCCGCGGAGAAGGAAGTCCTGCAATCGGCGGGAACTTCCGGAGCGAAGGCCCTGATCATCGTCGCCGATGAAGTCGCAGGTGCGCTTTCCGGCGCCGACGACCGCACATTCCGGTACGTGATCTCGGTCCGCGAGTTGAACAAGGACGCAACGATCGTCGCCGAGGTCGTCAGCCCTGGCCGTACCGGCTACATCAAGAACGCCGGTGCGAGCGAGATCGAGGTTCGGGACACCAGGCAGCCGTTCTACCTGGTTGCCGTTTCCCGCGCACCTGGCCTGGGTTCCGGCGCACGACAGCTCTTCGGTGCCGGTAGCGCGCAAGCGATTCGCAAACAGGTGGTCCCCCAGGAACTCTGGAACAAGAACCTGGCCGAGTGCCGGGCATGGTTCCGGAGCGAGCGGGCCGAACTGGTCATAGGGATCATCAGTGACCCTGAAAGCCTGTCGGTCAACGATGTCATGGGTTCCGGCACTGGCTGGGTACAGGGGTTCATCGAACGAATGCTGGCGGAGTCAGGGCAGGACGTCCTTGCGGAAGCCCGTGGCCAGCGTCAGGTGCGGATCAATCCACCTGATGACTACGTGATCGGGATCCGTGATTCGGCAATCGTCATCCCAACCGGACGCAAGTTGGCAGCGAAGACCTAGACGGGAAGGCGAGACGAACGTGGAACCTCCCCGCTGGCAGCGCCTGGATGCGTCTGCACCTGACCAGAAACCGGATCAAAGCGCGAGTGTTCAGCCGACTGATCCCCCAAAGGGGACACCAGACGGGGAAGAGCACGAGGTGGTTCCCCAAGCGACACATGACGACGGTCCGCCCAACGTGGCGGAGGCCAGCTTCTCTACGGACACAGCCGTGACCAGTCCCGCTGCTCAAGGGTCACAGGAGGGCACACCAGCGATGGCATCAACGCAACCGGGCCCAGCATCGGGTAGTTCCAGCGAGCCGTCGTCCCAATCTGCGACGCCTTCCAACGACACGGCGGCGCCGGCCAATCCAGCGGGCGTGACGCCAACCCAACCGACCCAAGCCGAAGACGCAACGGCAGAAGCCAAGGCCGAAACCGAAGCGGCAGCCGAGGCGGCAGCCGAGGCGAAGGCCGAGGTGGAAGCTCCAGCAGACGCTCCGGCGGCAGCCGGTCCGGTTCAGCCGGCAGTCGTCCCGCACGTCCCTTGGACCACCCGCGTCCGCGAATACATTGGTCACGCCTACCACCACGACGGAACGTCAGACTCGGCGCACCACGCATATGTGGTGTCGTGGCTGGTAGCGATTTCCCTTGTCCTGCTCGTCCTCGAGGGTGCGCCTGAGTTCAAGACATTCGTTCCGGCCGACCTGCCTGAGCCGACTGCGACGGTCGAACCGACCGCAACACCCGACATGGTTACCTCGATCCGTCAAGTGGTTCAGGAAGAAATCTCCCGCAACCGGACCTTGCCGACAACCGTGTCTGAGTTGCCTACGGTCACCCCGCAACCAACGCCTGAACCATCACCTACCCCGACCGATGCCGAAGCCGCCGCCGCAACTGCGATTGAGCGTGAGCCATGGTTCACGTTTCCGGCGGAAGCGGAGGGCATCCCGCACACCATTTTCGTTGCGCTCGAAGGGGTGATTGCCCTCCTCTTTGCGATTGACTACGTGTTGAATGCGTCTTTCCAGAAGCGATCACGCGACTACCTGCTTGGCATCTGGGGAATCATCGACCTCATAGCAATCCTGCCATTCTTCGTGGTACTTGCGGACTATGTCGGCCTCCTTGGCGAAGGCGAGCTTCCCCAATGGGTCGTGTTCATCCAAGGTCTAAGAATTCTGAGGGCAATCAAACTGTTCCGAGTGGTCAGTGACACGAGAACGGAAAATTCCCTCGGCGAGGTCATCGAAGGAAATACGTTCCATCGCGACATGCTATTCGGTTTCCTTGCGGTGTTCAGTACGGTAGCCATCATGGAAATCTTCGGATGGACTAATGATCGCCACCTGTTCTGGGTCTATATCGGGCTCCTTTCCGCGGTGACCGTGGCAATCCGCCGGTGGCTCATGCACGGCGAACGTGGTGGTCTCAGTGCCTTGCTCGTGGTGGTATCGCTACTGACAGGCACGGCGATGTCGGTGACGCAGGATCGCCTTGGTGATGCGCCAGTCGGTGAATTGACTGCGCTCTACACCGTCATCTTCGTGACCGTATCGTGGCTCCAGATCGAAGCCAAGGACGGGGCGCTGTAGGCACGCCTTTTCCCCCAGACACGCCGGCTTCAGGTGGAACCTGGCACCAGCCCTCGCATAGTCTGGATAACCGGACGGTGCGTGGGTCTGGCGTTTCAGGCGCACCCTCATCGCTTGCTTCCATTGCACGGCAGGTTGCCTGGAGCGGGGTGATTGCCATCGCCGCCGCCGTGGCCGTCGGTTTGTGGAGCGATTGGCACAAGTTGGCGGGCGCGTTCGACTCCTTCGCGTGGGACGCCATCCCGATCGCGATCGGCTTGACTGCGGTCAATGCGACGATCCGGTTCGGAAAGTGGCACTACTACTGCCACCGGATTGGCGCGTACCCCACGCTATCCGAAAGTGCGTTGATCTTCGTCGCCGGGTTTGCCCTGACCGTCACCCCAGGGAAGACCGGCGAACTTCTGAAGGCATATTTCCTTAGTCGCAGGACCGGGGTGGACGCTTGGCGCGCAGCGCCGATCAGCCTTGCCGAACGTGCTACCGATGGGTTTGCGGTCCTCGTGCTCACCGGGGCCGGATTGTCGATCATCTGGCACACCGCGTGGCCGTTGGCCATGACGCTGGCCGGAACCGTCGCCGGATGTTCCCTGCTCACCCTGCTAGGTGGGACGCGGGTTGGGCTGCCAAGGCCGGTCGCCAGAATCTGGACACGGCTCTCAAGCCATCCCCGCGCTCAACGGATCGTTGCTATGGCGGGTTCACGGATCCGCGACACCGCGGACGGCGCCGCGATGATCTTTGACGTGCGAAGCCTACTGCTGGCGTTTGGTCTGGGTTTGCTCTCCTGGGGAGCCGAAAGCCTTGCGCTATGGTACGCACTTCATGCGTTCGGACTGCCTGCGAACCTCGACCTTCTGGGCTACGCGCTCGCAGCACTGAACGCAGGCACCCTCGCCGGAGCCGTGTCGCTGATGCCGGGTGGTGCGGGGGCGGCCGAAGCAACGATTGCGGGAATCCTGACGGGAACGGTCTCTCCCGCCGTTGCCGGTGCCGCAACCCTGATCATCCGCCTGTGCACGGTGTGGATCGGGGCAGTGCTCGGATTGGGTGCCCTCGTCGCCCTTCGCGACTGTTTCACACCGGTCGGTGCGGCGGGCGAACCCGTTGCGGAGAAAACCTCAGGTGGCCTCCTGCAAAGAAACAACCCCTCCCCCGCAAGCGGGAGAGGGGAGTAGCGTTCCGGACAGGACTACGGGCGAATGGTGGTGCCGTCGAGACGACGGCGCGGGGCCCATGCGCCGTTGAGGGGATGCTCGGGGTACGGGTACTTCTTGGCGGCTTCTTCATCAACGTCCATGCCCAAGCCGGGCTCCTCGTTCAGCCAGAAGCAGCCGTCGTGGATCTCCGGACATCCCTTGAAGACGTCACGGGTCCGTTCGCCGAAAACGGTCTGTTCCTGGATCCCGAAGTTCCAGATGGACATGTCGAGGTGCGTGTTGGCCGCGTGGCCGATCGGGGAGACATCTCCCGGGCCGTGCCATGCACTGCGGACCGCAAAGAACTCGCACAAGGCTGCCAGCTTCCGGGCAGGTGTCAGGCCACCGATGTCCGAGATATGGACCCGCATGAAGTCGATCAGGCGATCGCGGACCAACGGCAGGTACTCGTTGACGTTGACAAAGAGTTCGCCCATCGCGAGTGGTGTGCTGGTCTGCTGGCGGATGATGCGGAAGTAGTCGATGTCCTCTGGCGCGAGGGCGTCTTCCAGGAAGAAGAGGTGATAGGGCTCGACGTCCTTCGCCAACTGGACGGCCTGGATCGGAGGGATGTTCTCGTGAACATCATGGCAGAACTCGAGTTCGTCGCCGAAGGTTCCCCGTAGGCGCTCGAACATGCGGGGGACCATGCGGCAATACGGAGTCGGCTCGAATGACGGCAGCGACCGGTTGAGGCGAGGTGTACCGTCGGCAGCGATGCTGTGGTCGTCGCCTTCAGGAAGGTTCGCGCGGGTTCCGTACATGGACATGCCCGGCACGGCCATCTGGCAACGCACGTAGCGGTAGCCCCGCTCGACGTACCCACGGATGCTGTCCTCGAGTTCGTGGATATCCCGGCCCGACGCATGACCGTACAGGGAAACCGCCTGACGGGATTTGCCACCGAAGATCTCATACAGGGGCATCCCGGCCCGCTTGCCCTTGATATCCCAGAGGGCCTGGTCGATGCCACTCATGGCGTTATGCATGATCGGCCCGGACCGCCAGTAGCCACTGGTGAAAGCCGTCTGCCAGATGTCCTCGATGTCGTTCGGGTCCCTCCCGATGACCATCGGCTTCAGGTAGTCCTCGATGGCTGAGACAACCGCAAGCGGTCGCTGGGTGAATGTTGCGCATCCCCACCCATAGAGGCCAGGGTCAGACGTTTCGACCTTCACGACCACCAGGCGGATGCCGTCCGGCGCGGTGCAGATCACCTTCACATTCGTGATCTTGATGTGGGGCATCGTGCGCGTTGGTTCCCAAGGGACGTGGACCTTGGGCTTGAGATTGGCGTGCACGCTCTCAGGTGGCGGGCTTCCGGCGGGTGGTGTCACGGTCTCTCCTTGCATCGGTGGTGCAGGGCGGACCGGCCTAATTTCGGTCGCAAGCACCCTTCCGGTCTGGGAGGGTAGCACGGGAGATCACCCGCCGGAGTTCGGTGTCTGGTCAGGCCTGGGCGACCTCCGCAACCTCCGTGACCGGATATTCCTCTTCTTCCATGATCTCCCGGACACGGTCGAGTGAAATCGTGGCTGGATCGAAATCGAGACGCACCTGCTGATGATCCACGTCAACCGATACGTGCTTCACGCCTGCCTCAGGCGATAGCGCCTTCACGATCGACTGGGCGCAATGGGCACAGGAAATCTCCGGAACGGTCAAAAGCACACTGGTCATCAGTCTTCACCTTTCACGATGGGTTCAACACTCGCACGACGCATCGTGCCGACGAGTTTCGGGTGGGAACGGCAACCTATTCTGAGGTAACGGTCAGTGTCCCAACCATGCCCGCCTCCTTGTGGCCGGGGACTGAACACGCGACCGGGAATTCACCGGCCACAAGTGGTGTGAATGTCAAGGTGCCGGTCTTCCCAGGGCCGGCTGCCACGTGGACCGCCTCCGGTGCGGATCCGTGCGCGCTTCCGTGCGTGGAACTGACGCCGACATCAACTGCCTTGACCCCACTCGCGCGGATTCCCATCACGTTGAAGTCGTGTTCAAGGAGACCCTCATTTTTCAACTGGATGGTGACTGGCCTTCCTACGACCCCCTTCACGTCGATCGGTGCGTAGGCCATTTCGCGCGCAACCACCGTCTGGGCAGCTCCCGCTGCTGGTCCGCTGGTGGCAAGTGCGACCACCCCGATGAGGCCAACAGCAATCATCGTTACTGCTCCGCCGACTGCCAACTTCCGGTTCCGTATCACAGATCTGTCCTTCCTTGTTTACCTTCCGAACGAGAGGCGTGTGTACAGCCATGCGCGCCGATTGGTCATTCGGCAACCACGGTGAGGGTGGCGACCATGCCGGCCTCCTTCTGCCCTGCCTCGGTGCAAATCAGGGGGTAGACCCCGGCACTGACGGGGACAAACGCAATCGTGCCAGTCTTTCCCGGGCTTGCAACGACCCTGACCGGATTGGTTCCACCCATCACATGGTCAGCCCCGGCCAAGGCATCGGTCGCCAAGAGGTTGCTGACCCGGATACCACCGAGGACCGTGAGGTCGTGGGTCGTGCTTCCACGGTTCTCGAAGGTGATCTTGACTGGTTGCCCGACCGTCACACGCATTGATGACGGCGAAAAAGTCCCTTCGCGTGCAACCACGGCAATC
>Ga0209597_1002315_pt1 | contig 12151 bp, 7 predicted proteins | sample M_140625_MF_Meta_FD_187316 | JGI IMG/M metagenome (GOLD analysis project Ga0209597, IMG submission 187316) | Freshwater microbial communities from Lake Montjoie, Canada to study carbon cycling - M_140625_MF_MetaG (SPAdes) (version 2) | ecosystem: Environmental > Aquatic > Freshwater > Lake...
CCTGTATTACCTGTTGGTCCAGTTTGACCAGTTGGTCCGGTTTCACCAGTTGGACCAGTTGGTCCGGTTTCACCAGTTGGACCAGTTTCACCAGTTGGACCAGTTGCACCAGTTGGTCCGGTTTCACCAGTTGGACCAGTTGAACCAGTTGGTCCGGTTTCACCAGTTGGACCAGTTGAACCAGTTGGTCCGGTTTCACCAGTTGGACCAGTTGATCCAGTTGAACCAGTTTCACCAGTTGGACCAGTTGATCCAGTTTCACCAGTTGGTCCAGTTTCACCTGTATTACCTGTTGGTCCAGTTTGACCAGTTGGTCCGGTTTCACCAGTTGGACCAGTTGATCCAGTTGAACCAGTTTCACCAGTTGGACCAGTTGATCCAGTTTCACCAGTTGGACCAGTTGAACCAGTTGGACCAGTTGAACCAGTTGAACCAGTTTCACCAGTTGAACCAGTTTCACCAGTTGGACCAGTTGGACCAGTGTCACCTATATCGCCGGTTGGTCCGGTTTCACCAGTTGCACCGGTATCACCGGTTGGACCAGTTGAACCAGTTGAACCAGTTGGACCAGTTGAACCAGTTTCACCAGTTGGACCAGTTGCACCAGTTGGTCCGGTTGCTCCTGTTGCACCAGTTGGTCCGGTTGCTCCTGTTGCACCAGTTGGTCCGGTTGGTCCAGTTGAACCAGTTGCTCCAGTTGGTCCGGTTGGTCCAGTTGCTCCAGTTGGTCCGGTTGGTCCAGTTGCTCCAGTTGGTCCGGTTGGTCCGGTTGGTCCAGTTGAACCAGTTGGTCCAGTTGCTCCAGTTTGTCCAATTAAACCAGTTGCACCAGTTGCTCCAGTTGTTCCGGTAGATCCAGTAAAGCCAGTTAAACCTTGTATTCCTTGTATTCCTTGTATTCCTTGTATTCCTTGTGGTCCAATAATTAATGATTCATCTGTTATATCAGTTACAAATGAAAATGCACCACTTGGTCCTGTTCCTAAACCTAATTCTATACGAACAAACATGTTTCCTCCATTAACTAATGCAAATTGTCCTAAATTTGAATCATCTCCAACATTTAGTTCATTTAGAGTGTTAGCTGTAGTATATACTCTAAAATCTTTACCAGCAATACCTTGAGGACCAGTTTCTCCTTTTGAACCAGTAGAACCAGTTTCTCCTTTTGAACCGGTAGGACCGGTAGGACCGGTAGGACCGGTAGGACCGGTATCACCTGTATCACCTGTAAGACCAGTTTCTCCTGTAGGACCAGTTGCACCAGTTTCTCCTGTATAACCGGTAGGACCGGTTTCTCCTGTATCACCAGTTGGTCCAGTTTCTCCTGTATAACCTGTAGGACCTGTAGGACCTGTAAAACCAGTAGAACCTGTAGGCCCTGTTCCAATTGGACCAGTATAACCAGTTGACCCGGTATCACCTTGAATACCTTGAATACCTTGAATACCTTGTTGACCGATTTCACCTTGTAAACCTCTATCCCCTTTAGGACCTTTTATTACTCCCAAGTCTACCCATGTTGATACACCATCCCATACCCACAAATTTAAATCTACAATATATCCATCACCCGCCGTATTATTTGATAAATCATATAAATTTGCACTACTATCAACAGTTCCTTTTATAACAATACTACCTACATTTACACCTCCAATAGTAGTACCACTAGGTAAAGCAATTGTGCCTGTGTCATTAACAGATATTTTAGAATCAGTCCCAACAAATTCAATCGTATTTCCCGATATAAAAATACTTTTAACATACAAATTTTGAAATCTAGCCCCAGTTGAACCCAAATTTATTTTTGAATATTTAAATAATACTCCAGATGTATCAACTGTTGTATATGTAGTTGAATCATTTAAATTTATATATGGAATAATGTCTTGGTTTGTACCAATATAACCATTTGGACCTGTTAGACCATTTAATAGATCATCAATATATGCTTTATTTACTAATGAAATTGATGATGTTGGCGCTATTCCACATACTGGTCCGGTTGTACCTGTAAATGATACCGGTACATTAAACTGTGCTGATGTTGAATTTACTGTTAAATTAGTTCCATCAACAATTATTCCTGCAGAAAATGTATTTGTATTTGTAAATGTATTTGCTAATGAAAGAATATTTGGTCCAGTTGGACCAGTTGCTCCAGTAAATGTTGCAGTTCCAGGTTCACCTTGTTGACCAGTTGCTCCAATTGGTCCAGTTTCACCAATTGGTCCAGTTGCTCCAGTAGATGTTGAAGTTCCTGGTTCACCTTGTTGACCAGTTGCTCCAATTGGTCCAGTAGGTCCAGTTGAACCAGTTGGTCCAGTTTGTCCTGTTGGTCCGGTAAAACCAGTTGGTCCGGTTGCACCAGTTGCACCAGTTGCACCGGTAAAACCAGTAGGTCCAGTTGCACCGGTAAAACCAGTAGGTCCAGTTGCACCAGTTTGTCCGGTAAAACCAGTAGGTCCAGTTGCACCAGTAAAACCAGTAGGTCCAGTTGCACCAGTAAAACCAGTAGGTCCAGTTGCACCAGTTGGTCCAGTTGGTCCAGTTGCACCTGTAAAGCCAGTTGGTCCAGTTGCACCAGTTGCACCAGTTGCACCAGTTGCACCAGTTGCACCAGTTGCACCAGTTGCACCAGTTGAACCTGTAGATCCAGTTGGTCCAGTTTGTCCCGTTGCACCTGTAAAGCCAGTTGAACCAGTAAATCCAGTTGGTCCTGTTGGGCCAGTAAATCCAGTTGGTCCAGTTGGTCCCGTTGCACCTGTAAATCCAGTTGCACCAGTTGCACCAGTTGGTCCAGTATATCCAGTTGGTCCAGTAAAGCCAGTTTCTCCTGTATAACCAGTTAAACCTTGTATTCCTTGTATTCCGGTTGGTCCAATAATTAATGATTCATCTGTTATATCAGTTACAAATGAAAATGCTCCACTTGGGCCGGTTCCTTGTCCTAATCCTATACGAACAAACATGTTTCCTCCATTAACCAATGCAAATTGACCTAAATTCGAATCTGTTCCAACATCTAGATTATCTAGAATAATACCGGTAGTATATACTCTAAAATCTTTACCAGCAATACCTTGAGGACCAGTTTCTCCTTTTGAACCGGTAGGACCAGTATTACCGATATCACCTGTAGGACCGGTTTTTCCGATATCACCTGTAGGACCGATTATACCGATATTACCCGTATATCCATTATTATTATTAGAAGAGACAGATCCAGTTTGTCCTATTATATTTTCTAATGGTATATAACCATTTGAATTTGGTGATAATATGTTATTTATTTTATTGTCATAATACAATATCTTATTTGTTTGTTGTGTTTTACGACGATTAAATGACATTATATAATATAAATATAATATATAATATATAAATTTTATAAATATACATTATAGTTATAAAATTTTATACCTCAATAACATAATTATTTTATTATTTTGTAACTTAAATATGCAATTACTAAATATATTTTGTAAATAAAATAAAAAAATGTTCATTTATAGATATAAAAAATACAAAGTATTATTTTAGACCGTTAAAGATTTAAAACGGCACTATGTGCAGTTTCATATCTGTAAATGGGTAATGTGGCTAAAGGCCACATTACATTAAACGTCCAATATGACGTTCTGAGGCAATCCCTTAAATAGTCTAAATATTATTTTTAATTTTATTTTTTTTACTATCATAATTTGTATCTTTTAATCCAATCTTTTAGTCCAATCTTGTAAAGTATATTTTTACAATCAAATATTTTACAACTTCATTTGTATCCATGTCCTTTATAATTATTTAAGCAATATTTAACAACAGAAAATTTATAATATTTTGTCTTATGTTTAGTAATATTTCAAATAAGAATTTATAAGAATTTATTAATTTTTTTAAATAGTTTTAAATCTTTGTATTATATATATTGAATGACTACGTGGATTAAATTTGTTAAAAAAATTACAAAACTTCCTGAAAATAAAGGAAAAGGTTTGGGTGATATACTTAAACATGCGTCTAAATTATGGAAACAAATGAAAGGCAAAAGCAAAGGTGGAGATGTAAAAACACCTAGTAATATTGAATCTACCAAAAATAATAATGACGAACATAAACCTTACGTAAGTGGACTTGATGATTTTAAATCAAGTAAAGGAGGTCGTTCCACAAAACGTAAATATTCCAAGAAAAACAAAACCCGACGAAAATAAACTATAAATTCTATAGTAAACTATACCACAATAATGGTCTTAAAAAATTTCTATTATAACTATATCTACACCTATGTTTTCTACAACGTTTACAACAACAATGATCATCATATCTTGGTGATGCTAATAAGCTGAACAAAAGCAAATCGGATGTTGATGCGTTCATTATATAATAATACTAAATAATAATATATACAAAAATTATTATTTAGGCTATGCATAAATGCATACAAATTATAATACAATTGTAAAACTGTAATTATACTGTAGTTTACATAGTGATTTACAAATTCAATGTTTTTGTTTTTATACATGTTCTCATTCAAAATTCCTATTTTGTGATCAGTTATGAGTGAATAAAATAATGCTGATAGCACATTTGAAATGTGAAATGGTATACAAATATTTTTCCAAGATTGAAAGAATAGAATGTATAAAAACATCGTTTTTCGATGTTTTCCTGGTTTCAATTAAACGAATGTACGCACGATTCGGATTTAGAAAGTATAAAACTGATTATTTATTTATAAATATTTTTCCAAGATTGAAGGAATAGAATGTATAAAAACATCGTTTTTCGATGTTTTCCTGGTTTCAATTAAACGAATGTACGCACGATTCGGATTTAGAAAGTATAAAGCGGATTATTTTTTTTATTTATAAATATTTTTTCCAAGATTGAAGGAATAGAATGTATAAAAAACATCGTTTTTCGATGTTTTCCTGGTTTCAATTAAATGAATGTACGCACGATTCGGATTTAGAAAGTATAAAGCTGATTAATTTTTTTATTTATAAATATTTTTCCAAGATTGAAGGAATATAATGTATAAAAACATCGAAAAACGATGTTTTCCTGGTTTCAATTAAACGAATGTACGCACGATTTGGATTTAGAAAGTATAAAACTGATTATTTATTTATAAATATTTTTCCAAGATTGAAGGAATAGAATGTATAAAAAACATCGTTTTTCGATGTTTTCCTGGTTTCAATTAAACGAATGTACGCACGATTTGGATTTAGAAAGTATAAAGCTGATTATTTTTTTTATAAAGAATATATATATACAAATGGAAAATGGACGAATGATGGTATTACATTCTGTTATAATTGGTGTTTTGTTATACATATTTATGATTTTTATACTTGGTCAAAATCAAATTGTTGCAGAAAACCGTAGTATATTATTGGCTGCTGTGATATTAATATATATGATTTTATTTGGTCATGGCTTACCAACATCAATAAATAAAAATGTATTTTAAGTATATTATTATATTTATTATAATAATATAAGCGTTTGAAATAATAAAAGGTGTAATTATTATAATTACAAATTTGTAAATTGATATTTCCAATATGCTAATGTAAGTTTATCATAATTAAAAGTTTTCTTGGAAAATTCATTTATAGTGTTATATAATAACTCTTCATTAATTTCTTGCCAACTATTTACATTTAAAACTGGTAAATTGTTAAATAATTGTTTGAATTGAGGTGCACAAACAATAGGTATAGAACCTAAACAAAGAATTTCCCAAGTTCGGTGACAATCCATTCCATTTCCAAATGGAGATAGAACAAAAGCAAATTGTAAAATATTTTTCCAAGTTTGCGTTCTTGGAGTAAATTCTTGATTTATTTCTAATAAATGATTCGGTATTTGTTGTAATGCTTTTTTACGTTGATTAAATCGATCATTATTAATAGAATAATTAATATATATTTTATGTGAACGTTCCCAAAAAGGAGGTGATATATTTCGAATATTTATTAATATGTCATCTTGGCATTTTGGTAAATGTGAATTTGAACATAATGAATTATTATTGTTATTCCAAGGATGAGTAGGATTAGATGCAATTGTATGATAATCCATACCAATTGGTAATTGGCAAATTTTATCGCAATCTTGGATAGTTGTGTTTTGAACAAACCATTTAATTAATAATGGGTGATTAATTAAAATAGTATATTGTTGTTGATTTAATACTTCACTTGGAACTGTTGTGTCTGAATCGCCGGATACTAAATAAAATGTATTAATCAGTTTTGGTAAAACATTATTTACCAAGAATGGCAACATATCAGTGCAGACATAAATAGACATACCATTCAACATTTTATCCGATTTTAACATGTCCATCAAATATGATATATCATTGGAACAAGATGATATTGGATTATAAGAGTGAAATGTGCATGATTTTAATAGGCCTCTCGAGCAAACAAAGTGACAGGTTGATTCATCTTGGCAATCCATTATGTATTATGTATTATACGTTATACTTTTATATAATATTTTATATATATTAATATATGAATTTGATAGAATTACATAATAAAATACAAAATCCATCAGGGTATGTTATAGATATTGGTGCATCTACCGGTGTAAATTCCGATCCAGTATATCAATTTATAGTAAATAAAAAATTTAAAGGATTATGTATTGAAGGCGATAAAACTAAGGTAAAAACATTGAAATTAAATACGCATTTTGATATTTATAATGGATACATAACTCCAGAAAATGTGTTGGATATTTTCAGCCAATATAAGGTGCCTATTGAAATTGATGTATTAAAGATTGATATTGATGGGTATGATTTAGAAGTATTACGAACAATAATGACAACATATAAACCCAAGATAATAATTGCTGAAATAAATGAGAAAATTCCGCCACCCATACTATTTGAAATAAAATATAAAAAGGATTATGTATGGGATTTTAGCCATTGTTTTGGATTTTCAATTTCATCTGGAAAAATGGTAATGGACAAATATAATTATAAAATTCTATCTATATATGAATTGAATAATATATTATGTATTAACCAAGATCTATGCAATATATTAAATATAGATTGTAAAAATGATGGTATACCAGAGTTATATAAAAAAGAATATATTAATAATTTGAGTAGGGTTTCAGTGTTGCCATGGAATTCGAATATAAATTATTGGTTAGATATAAAAGATTCAACTATACTAAAAAATGAAATAGCTCATTATTTTTGTCACAATAATAATAGAAGTGTTTTTAAGGTAAAAACGAAAGTTGAGAATGTGGATTTTACAATAGCAATATTATGAAAATTAACTTTGTATAAATTTAATCAATATGAGGTCTTTACTATTATATTACGTTCATCTTGGAAAATTATTCAAAAAATAAATGTAAGAAATGGATTTTTAATTGCCGAAAAACTATTTTAATTTTACATCATAACGGTAAGATATGAGTAATAATTCAATTTGCTAGTAAATTATGAATAGATATAATAATTATATTTTATATCTATTTATTCATATAATCAGAAAATAAACAAAGCGGGGAAATTTTGATTCTGGCATTATTCAATTTCTTTGCTTGGAAATGGAAATATCTATGTTCACAATCTTCTAAATCTCCGCTAGTAATTAATGACATATTTAACACATTCATATTTTGTTTTAACATTTCGGGTGTTATAAATTCCAAATTATCATAAACTAACCATTTATATTCACAATTAATAAACATATTTGTTCTGTAAATAGCAAATCCATTAAATGCGGAATAACAATCCAACAACTCATCCTCATTTAAACTACTTAATATATCTATAATATATTTTTTATATTTTAATACAGCTGCTCGATTACGATATTTAATAGGACCTGTATCTAATGAAAAATGCCAACAGCTATATACATAATCATGAATAGATAATGCCCAAATATCATAATAACCCGGTCTATTAAATGAAAGAGAATCCCAGTCATTCGTTTTTAAATGTTTTTCTAAAACATTTATATTTATAGGTGAATAACATGCATCATCCATATCCATCATAATAAAAAAATCATATGGAATATTGCATTGAATATATTTTATTATTGAATTACGCGCATTTGAAATATTTTGAGTTCTATATTGAGTGCAATTATTATTTACCAAGATTTCCATATTATATTTTGATTTTAATTGCAGTAAAGTTTCATAGGATCCATCATTTGAATTGTCGTATGCAATTAAAATTTTATATTCTGAAAATAATGGAATTATTTTATCTATATTATTAAAAATTGCCGGTAAATATGTATTGCAATTTTTAACACATCCGCAAATATAAATAGAATTATCAGACATTTATATTATTTATATTGTTATTATTTATATTGTTATTATTGAAAATAATACTTTACTGGGCCTTAATTAGGGGAATTACTATATGAATACGAATTCATATAATGCGACTCATTTTTGATTGCATTAGTTCTCAATAAATGGATTTTTAATTAAATTACATGTATAAATAAGAGTGTATCAAAGTATATTATAGCGGTGGTAGACCTGCGATTTTGCGTATTTCTTCTGGAGTATATCCCCAAAATAGTCCATTTTTATCGCAACCATTTTTATCAAATCCTTGTTCATCAAATCCCTGTTTATTATATGTTTTATCTGCATTCATGGATTGAATTAATGTAGTATGTGATTTCTCTGCATTAATTGCGTTATCTTTTTGGTTTTGTTTATATTTGGCCAGTTTTTTTGATCTTTCTTCGCATAATTCCATATATGCAGATTGACCGATTAGTTGTTTGGGGTTATATTGAGTTGTATATATATTGCATGTATTAGTGCATGGATTAGTGCATGTATTAGTGCATGGATTAGCAGTATTCATTATATTATTCGTTTATTATGCGATTCAATTTAAATGGAATAATATTTTCAATTTTTTAGAGCGGGTTTACAAGTGTATATTTTACAATTCTTGGACTTTATCCAAGAAACAATAATAGTTGCTTCTTGGATAAATCGTCCCATTCATTCGGCTTTATATAATATTTTATACCATTACGGGGCCTTAATTAGGGGGTTACGGGGCCTTAATTAGAGGGAGGGGGGTTTTGAAAAGTAAGTTTTATAATTATTACACTAATAAATTATCCATATGCAGAGCGCATCTCTGCATAAGTCATATTGCGACCCATTTTTGTTTAAAACTCTTTCTGTCCGTCATCCATAATCTTGGTCAAAGTTTTGACTGAGGTTGTATTTGATTGGTTCATATGAACGTGAAAAATTTAGAAGTAGTAATATATACATGTCTAATTCATATTATAAACCAACTGAAATAATGCCTATTGGAAATTTTACGTATAATGGTGTAGACTGGACAACAACAAAGACAGATTTGAGTTATAAATTTACTTACAAGATGAATTCTGATTTTGTATCATCTTCAAATGCAATACTTAATTATCTTTATCCAAATTTTGGGACAACATCAACTACGATAGAACATTATTTTAGTCTCCCATATGGAACATATAATTTAGATATAAATGCTTACCAAATTGGGTATTCTTTTACAATTGATTATAGAGTTTCATCGGACGCCCGAGATATAGCATTAATACAGGTTAATAAGTCTAGTTCAGGCGTGAATTTTATTAATTTTTTTGGTGGTTCTACTAATAATAATTGTTCGATTAGTACCGTTACATATACGTCAGGCACTAAAAATTATGCTAATTTTAGTATTTATACACCATTCCAATCTGCGCAAAATGGTATAATTCGTATTATTAAAACTAGTTAAAAAAACACGAAAACATAAAAAAAAATCCAAAAAATGTAAGAAATGTAAAAAATCGAAGAAATCGAAGAAATCGAAGAAATCGAAGAAATCCAAATAAATTATATACAAATATGATTTTTCATGTAGATATATTCCAAATAAATTGGGATACACCATTTATCAAAGTATTTGAATTTTATCAAGAAAACCGGTAAATATAATATAAAACGAATTATATTTGCCGTATCTTGGGAAGCACTTTAATTACAAAATAAAAGGTGCGAGTCATTGCAGTTGCGATTATAAATAATATAATCGGAGTGAAATTGCGCCATTGATATTACCAAGCCATGTTATAAATGGATTTACATCTAGGCCTTAATTAGGGGATTTTGTTTCTTTAAGTAATTATATGATATATGTTGTTTACCACTAGGCCTTAATTAGGGGGATTTTGTTTCTTTAAGTAATTATATAATATGATATATGTTGTTTTTCCCAACTAGGCCTTAATTAGGGGATTTACTATATGAATACGAATTCATATAATGCGACTCATTTTTGATTGCATTTTGTACATTATTCGCAATCTTGGGAAAAGTCATTTTGAAAAAGAGATTTGTCTGTTAAATTGTTTTATTTTTTCAAGATTGATATATACAAATTATATAGAATGTTTTAGATGGCTAATGATACATGGTATAAATAATATTATAATATTATTTATATTTATTTTTCTTTTTATCTTTCTCTTTTATTGTTGGTTGTTTTCCAAGATTATTTTTTCTTAGCTGCCGATAATTTGAGTTCTTTTTTTACAATTAATGGTGCAATTACTAGATTGGTTTCAGGAATATTTACTTTTATTGATTCTATAACAGTTTCATCATCACTAAGATCTGAATCTGGATGCAATGCTTCATATGCTTTCTTGGCAGGGCAGTGTCTTTGATGCTGTTTAACAGACTTTGGAACATGAGTTTCACAATATTTGCAAATATTACCATTTTGAATAGTTGAACATGCAAATCTAGATGATAAATATTTTTCCAAGTGTGGTAATCTTAGTTCACTGATTGAATTATTCATCTTTTCATTAAAATCTTTTAATAATTTTAACATACAATTCTTTTGGGTAATATGATTACCATATTCTTTATTGATTTCTTCCAAGATGTGAGGTTCTATAATATAATCACTATCTTTGATATTAAGTTCATCCAATTTCATTTTAAAATGTTCGACTACTTCAATCGCAACCTTAATTTTTTCTTTATCAAAGTTTGATTCATGTACATATAATAATACATTACCATTATGAACTTGTAATTCAAAGTTTTCTTTGTTGCAAATACCGCGATGCTGAGCAAACATAATACCACAGCAATTTTGAATTTCACAATCTCGTATAAATTTTTCAACTTCTGGTTTTGTTACGTTCTTGGATTCATGATCTTTATTTTCAATTAAAATCTTGGGTTTATTATTGCGAATAAGCATAATATCTCCTGTTTCTTTTTCTCCACCAACATAGTCGACTGTTGCACATGGAAATAATGAAAGAATAATATTATATGTGATGTGTTCTGATATATTACCTTTTGCAGAACCTTTTTCGAATTTTTTTAGAATTTCTGAAATATTAGATTGCAATACTTGTTGGGTAGATTGATTTACAGATGAAATTTCTTTAATCTCATTCATTTTTCGGTCAGTTTCTCCAAGACGGTTTTCAATTCTGGATTCAGAAGATGAAATAATAGTAGTCAATGTTTGCTGCGATTGACCAAATGATAAATTCATATTCTTTAAAAAATCATCGATTGTATTTTTATCCAAGGCTGATGATAATAATTTGGTAGTTTCAGATGTTATTGATGATTGTATTTGAGATAAATGTGTACAAATATCCTTTGTTATATTATCTTGATTCTTTGGTAATATTTCATTCAATAATAATGTAGTTTTGTCTAATAGATTGATATTGGTTTCTTTAATTAATGGTAATATATATTCTATATTATTTGAAGATAAAATTAATTTTAAATCACTCATGTAGTCCTTTCTATATTCTGAAAGTTTAACTGTGAGCAAAGATGATATATCATTTTGATATTTATTTACACTTAATCCAAGATTATCAATTTTATTATCTAATAATGTATATTTTTCTAATAGTTTTGAAGCCATGTTAGTATTTACAGATGAATCTAATTCAGCCATCATCTTTTCAAGAATATCAATAAACAATAAATTCATATATTCAAAATTAAGATTACTGTTTTTATAAAAATCAAAGATTTTCTGATTGTTGATTTTAAGCTCAAAAGAATTCATTTTATATAATAAATA
>Ga0209597_1002317_pt1 | contig 12141 bp, 13 predicted proteins | sample M_140625_MF_Meta_FD_187316 | JGI IMG/M metagenome (GOLD analysis project Ga0209597, IMG submission 187316) | Freshwater microbial communities from Lake Montjoie, Canada to study carbon cycling - M_140625_MF_MetaG (SPAdes) (version 2) | ecosystem: Environmental > Aquatic > Freshwater > Lake...
CTATATATTTTTGTGAGCACAAAATGCTGCCATTGTTTAAAAAAGAATTTCCAGTTGTTATATCTTTTACACCAAAAAGTGGATGCACGACAATCTTAAAATGGTTTCTTGAACAAAATAATTTACTTCAAGAGGCATTCAAGTATAGCGAATGGGTGCATGACTACCGAGAAAAAGTTTTATACGCTTCCAACGGCTATACGGAAGAGTGTCTAAGTGTCTTTACAAATAATCCAGATACTAAATTAATTATAAAAGTAATAAGAAATCCAATATACAGATCAATCAGTTGTTATTTGCATTATTTAAGACAAAGTAGTGTTGCAAAAAACTGGTCGATAATTAGAGAAATTGAAGATTGGAAAAATGCAAATGGATTAAATGATCAGCATGGTATATCATTTAATCAGTTTTTAAAATTTATTATTTCTTCAAATCAATCAGGTAAGGTTCTTGATCCACATTTTTCTTGTCAGTATGATCCTATTCAAGATAGTAAAGTAAACATTTATATTCCATTAGAAATAATTTCAAATGAAATAAGGATTCTTGAAAAGCGATTTAACCTCAAAAAAATTGATATTAATTTCATTTCTGAATCACCACACAATAATAAACCTTCAACGTTTTCAAATTGGCCTAAAAATGCTTCATCATTTCCGGCGGATCAAAATTTTGAAAAGGAATTGGGAATCCCTAATGCTAATATTTTTTTAGATAAAGAAACTGTAATAATTATAAAAAATGCTTATTCTCATGATTTTGAAAAATATTCAAAATATTTTCCTGATCTTTCGTGATTTAAATTTCATTCTTAAAAAAGTTATGTTGACGCAAAATATTCTATATTCTGCAGGTATTTTGTTAATATTTGAATGCCGGATTTTTCGCTCGCTCCTTCCAGCGCGAGGATTTTTAAATGACCAAAATCTTTAGATATCATGATGCCTTGTTTCGCAAGCAGAGTAAGCTCTTTGACTCATGACAAAACATTAGTGTGTAAATTATTAAAAAAAATCCGGCGTCCGTCTCAAAAAATTCTCTTCATCCATATCTCGAAGACGGCGGGGACATCCTTTCGGCGGATGCTGGAGGACTACTATGGAAAGCGCATACTCTACCCAGGGGATTTTTATCTAAACAAGACTCGTAGGGGATATGTAGCGGGCAGCGAGTTAATGAGGGATTACGCAAAGTTGCCATCGCAGAGCGTGCTGGTTGGACACTTTACTGCGGCTATGGCTGATATGGTTCCGAGGATTTACCGCGCGGTCACTTTTGTTCGGGAACCGATCCAGCGCTCCATATCGATGTTAGCTCACTTTAGCCACACATTGAAAATTCCGTTAGATACTCTTGTTGAGGATCGGCAGTTCACATCAACGCGTATCACCAACTCCCAGACGAGATTTCTTGGGGCGAATGGTGTCTGCGATTTGCATCAAGTTGAGGAACTCGATAATGAAATGCTTGCGCGTATGGTCAGTAGACTTTCAACGCTGGATTTTGTCGGGATCGCTGAGCGTTTCAAAGAATCTTTCAGAAAATTGACAGTCAATTTCAAACAAGGATTTCAAGACTAGTTCGCCGCGAGAATGTCTTGAGACCCGAGGGGTGTGAGTTTGCTCAACATATCCCGAAAGTAAAACCGCACATTGAGCTCGATCAGATTCTTTATGACGCGGCAGTGCAGCGATTCAAAAAGTTAGTTACTTAATTTATATAAAATGATTGCCTCCATTAAAAAACTGTTTTGTAGAAATGTTAAACAGGCCGATAAAAGTGTTCCTCATGTAGCAGGTCACGCTCGAACCGAACCGTTTTTTGATTGCCTAGCGCGCTTAAAATTCAACCCGAAACACATTGTCGATATCGGCGCAAACAAAGGCAACTGGACCAGAACAGCCCTCAGATTTTTTCCGGACGCCAACTTCACGATGTTTGAGCCGCAAAAAAATCTCGCTTCATCTTGTCAAGATCTCTTACTCAATCCAAAAATTCAGCTGCACCATCTTGGGGTAGGCCCGGCAAATGGTTTGATGAAACTAACGGATCATGAACGGGACGATAGTTTTTCCTTTGCCTTGTCTGAAGAAGAAGCCGCCCAGCAAGGCAGAAAGCAATTAGAAGTTCCTGTCGTGAAGCTTGACGATTTTTTGGTCTTGCAAGGGTTGACGCCTCCGGATATGTTGAAAATTGACGCAGAGGGATGGGATCTGGAGGTTCTGAAGGGTGCGGAATTTTCGGTTTCGCGTGCTGATATTGTTCTGCTTGAGGCTTCTGTGATGAACAAATTCTTTCCAAATAAGCTGTCCCAAGTTATTGCTGAAATGGAAAAGCGCGGATTTGTGGTATTCGACATTACAGACTTTAACCGCACGGCTAGAGATAACGCACTCTGGTTGGTTGAATTAGCTTTTGTTAAAGCAGGTGGTCTGTTTGATCTGAATATTGACTCTTACGAATAGCGACTGGGTCTTTAAAGACTCATAAACCTAATCTGAAGCATTTTAAAATCCTTGCCGAGGAAACCGTCCTTTTTGCAAGGTCTATTTTGAAAAGACATGAGAAGCCTTGTAATTTACGGCGCGGGAGGACACGCCAAAGTCGTGGCTGAAATTGCACGCCTTAGCCAATGGGAGGTTGTGGGATTTATCGATGGAGTAAATTTACATAGGAAGAGCCAATCGTTCTATGGGTCTCAAATTTTAGGGGGAGATGAGATTCTTGAAGATCTGATCCCATCTGGTATCAAACATGCGATCGTTGCCTTTGGTAACAATAGGCTCCGTGTTGCAACGGCGCGGAAACTGGTCGATAGAGGTTTTAGTTTAATTTCTGTAATTCATCCCAGTGTAATATACTCCAAAGATTTGAAATTAGGTGACGGAACAGTTGTTGCTGCGGGTGTAGTTGTTGGGCCGTCGACAAAAATTGGCGAGCATGTAATTATCAATACACATGCGACATTGGATCACGAGTGTAGTGTATCCGATGGTGCCCATATCGGACCTGGCGCGGTTGTATCGGGTGGGGTGCTGATCGGCGAGTGCGCATGGATCTGTGCCGGTGCTGTGATTTCAGATCACAAAGAAATCGGTGTGGATTCAATTGTAGGCGCAGGTGCTGTTGTTGTTAAAGATGTTCCAGATGGGGTGGTTGCAGTTGGTGTTCCCGCAAAAGTAATACGCAAAATCAATTTATGAAAAGGAATTTTCAATCGAGTTCCGAACTTGAGAAGCTTCGCAATGGTTTGCATGTTGGCCGCCCAAATATTGGTGATCGTGAAGCGCTTTTTAAGCGCATTAACGAAATCTTGGATCGTCGTTGGTTGTCGAATGATGGTCCGCTGCTGAAGGAGTTCGAAGAAAAGCTGGCGGCTTTATTAGCGGTGAAGCATGTGGTAGCAATGTGCAATGCCACGGTGGCGCTTGAGATCGCCAGCCGGGCACTGAACTTGCGCGGGGAGGTGATTGTGCCGAGCTACACATTCATTGCCACGGCACATGCCTTGCAATGGCAGGAGATTACGCCGGTGTTTTGCGATATAAGTCCCTTGACGCACAATATTGATCCGGCCAAAATCGAGCAGCTCATCACGCCGAAGACGACGGGAATTCTTGGTGTGCATGTGTGGGGAAGGGGTTGTGACACGGAGGCGATCGAGGAAATCGCGGCGCGGCGGGATCTCAAGGTGATGTATGATGCCTCGCACGGCTTCGCATGTTCCAAGGGCGGACGAATGCTGGGAACTTTTGGTGAGTGCGAGGTCTTCAGCTTCCACGCTACGAAGTTTCTGAACTGTTTCGAGGGCGGCGCGGTGGTGACGAACAACGACGACTTGGCCGAAAAAATGCGACTTATGCGGAACTTCGGGTTTCAGGGACTTGATAATGTCATTTACCTGGGCGTGAACGGCAAGATGAGCGAAGTCCATGCGGCAATGGGGCTCACCAATTTGGAGGCGTTGGAGGAAATCATTGCAGTGAACAAGAGGAACTACGAAGCGTATCGGACTGGATTGTCCAATGTGCCGGGAATTTCTGTGATCGATTACGATCCGGCCGAACGGAACAATTATCAATATGTGGTGATCGAGGTGGTTTCAGAAGTCTGCCCACGAAACCGGGACGAAATCGTGGAGGCTCTCCATGCGGAAAATATCATTGCCCGGAAATACTTCTGGCCTGGTTGCCACAAAATGGAGCCCTACCGCTCCCTGCAACCCAACGCCGGCCTGCTTCTAACAGAGACCGAGCGCGTCGCCGCGCGGGTGATCGTGCTCCCGACAGGGCAGGCGGTGGATGAGGAGACAGTCGCGCGCGTGTGCGAAGTTATTCGCGATGCGGCGACGCGGTGAAAGCGGAAATGGAGGAAAAGCGGGAGTGGGAAATTTTTTGAAAAGCGGAAAGTTGAAAAATAGGAGAAATTATGGCGAGGACAGAGCTTGAGGTTCGGAAGAAGCGGTTTGCTTTGGATTTGATTGATCTTGTTGAGCGACTGCCTGAGCGTAGAGCAGGGGATGTCGTTGGGCGTCAGTTGTTGCGTTCAGGAACTTCGATAGGGGCGAACTATCGTGAGGCAAATCGAGCTGAATCCAAAAACGATTTCATTCACAAGGTCAGCATCTCGACAAAGGAAGCTGCCGAAACGGAATTTTGGCTTGAACTTGTTACAGAGTCTGAACACCTCGAAACGATAGGCAGCTCGGATGTTTTGTCTGAAAGCCGCGAACGCCTTGCCATCCTCACATCGATTGGTCGAAACACTAAAAAAAACTCAAAAGCATAGCGCCGCTCCATTTTCACTTTTCGCTTTCCGCTTTATCTTCCCATGACTAAAATCCCAAACCAGAACGCCGACCACCGGCCTCTGGCCTCTGACAACCGACCTCCGAGCCTAAGGGCTCCGCACTTACCGACACCAGTTCGAATCACTGAGCAGGTCTGGCCGGAGGGGACGGTGTCGATGGTGACTGTCTTTTGCATTACTTACAACCATGTGAGTTTTATTCGAGATGCAATCGAGGGGTTCCTCATGCAGGAGACCACATTTCCTGTAGAAATTTTTATACATGATGATGCGTCAACCGACGGCACCACAGGAATCATAGAAGAATATGTTGAGAAGTATCCCAAGCTTTTCCTGACTGCGCTTCAAACAGAAAACCAATATTCAAAAAGTGGCTTCAATTTTTTCGCTGAATATCTTCTCAAACAACGCAGCGAGTTCATAGCACTCTGCGAAGGAGATGATTATTGGATTTCCCCCAGTAAAATTCAAAGGCAAGTTGAGAAATTAATGGAAAATTATTCTGTATCCTTTTGCTTCCATAACACATTAATTATTGATGAAACAAGAATCGCAAAAGGTGAAATATGCCCTAAAAATAAATCCTTGTTTCATTCCTTAGATGAGCTTTTTTTAAATAATTTTATACATACATCTTCTATGTTGTTTAGGCGCTCGAAATTATCGGGATTCCCTGAATGCCTAAATAATTCTCCCATAGGTGATTGGCCTCTTTGTATACTTTTGGCTGAAAAAGGCCCCTTTCTCTATTTGGATAAAATAATGTCGCATTACAGGTTGCATAGTGGCAGCAGTTGGAGCTCAAGAACACAAGCCGACCAATCGGAAAAAACATGCCTCTTTTTTGATCTTCTTCTGGATTATTTTAAAAATGACCAGAAATATTTATCAAAAGTTATCCGTGGATATAAAATGCACTGCCTCGGTGCGGCGAGAGGATTTAAAGCCCTTGGAGACAATGAAAATGCTAACTTTTTTTATCAAAAGGTCATTGAAGTATTCGCTGATATAAAAATTTCAGAAAGGGTCCAATGCAGAAATACAAAAACAGAAGCATTACAAAAAGAAAGCTTCAGTGAACAATTAAATAAAATTGCAGAATGCTTTATCCTTCAGGAGCAAAAAATACGGGAACTAAATAAAAAAATCACCAGCATCAAAAATAGCAAAATATGGTTTTTTTCATGGCCCATACGATTTCTCCATGAAAAATTTAGCAAGTTTTTACAAAGCCCCCAAAAGCACTCACGCTATACTTCTCATTCTTATGCTGAGTGGTTGGCCTGCAACGAGGCCCCTCTTGATGCGTGTCGCAAGGACCTGCTGATTGAAATCGCGAGAATGAAGCCTGCCCCCGTCTTCTCCGTAGTGATGCCGGTTCACAATACAAAGGCCGAGTGGTTGCGCGATGCAATCGACTCCGTTCGCAATCAAATTTACCCCCACTGGCAACTCTGCATTGCGGACGACGCCTCTACCGCACCGCATGTGCGTGAAATACTTGAGCATTATCGCCAACTTGATACTAGAATTCAGGTAGTTTATCGACAAGAATGCGGACATATCTCGGCCGCCTCAAATTCCGCGTTAGAACTGGCCACTGGCGATTTCGTCGCCTTCCTCGATCATGACGATGTCCTGCCGGAGCACGCCCTCTACCATGTTGCCGCATCCCTGCAACAGAATCCAGATGTTCAGATTCTCTACAGCGACGAGGACAAGCTCGCTGAGGACGGCCTCCGCACCGAGCCTCATTTCAAGAGCGACTGGAACCCCGACCTTTTCCTTACACAGAATTATATCACTCACCTTTGCATCATCCGTCGATCTCTTGTGGAAAAAATCTACGGCTTTCGACTTGGCGTGGAAGGCAGCCAGGACTATGACCTGATACTCCGTTGCCTTCCTTATGTGAAGCACCAGCAGATTGTTCATATCCCCCGGATTCTTTACCACTGGCGCAGCCACCCCCTGTCTACAGCTCAATCCCCTGGAAGCAAAAGTTACACCCAGCATGCCGGATTAAATGCTCTGAAGGACTATCTCTCAACGCATGCTCAAGATGCCCGTGCGGAGCTAGGGTTGCTACCCAATACCTACCGCGTTCGTTGGCCCATCCCCGCGCCGGGGCCTTTGGTAAGTCTTCTCATTCCCACACGCGACAGTCGTGAATTGGTTGAAACCGCCGTTTCCAGTATCCTCTACAAATCCAATTACCAAAATTTTGAAATCCTGATCCTTGACAATGGAAGCACGGATCCCGATGCGCTAGATTATTTTGCGCAAATCCAAAAGCGCGACTCCCGAGTGCGCGTGTTGCACTATCGACACGCCTTCAATTTCTCTGCGATTAACAACTATGGCGTCACGCAAGCCCATGGCGAAGTTATCGGACTCATCAATAACGATATAGAAGTCATCTCGGCGGATTGGCTGGGGGAGATGCTTTCCCATGCCATTCGCCCAGAGATCGGCTGCGTGGGTGCAAAATTGTTTTATTCTAATCAAGCCCTCCAGCATGGTGGCGTCATTCTGGGAATAGGCGGGGTCGCAGGCCACAGCCACAAACATTTGTCATCAGACCAACCTGGTTATTTCGGTCGGGCCATGCTCGTGCAAAACCTCTCCGCTGTCACTGCGGCTTGCCTCGTCATGAGAAAAAACATTTTTGAACAAGTCGGGGGTCTTGACGAAAAAAACCTAACCATCGCTTTCAATGATGTAGATCTTTGCCTTAAGGTTCGCGAGGCGGGCTACCGCAATCTTTGGACGCCTTATTCTGAACTTTATCACCACGAATCACTTAGCCGTGGCCATGAAGATACGCCCGAAAAAATCCAACGCTTCCAATCTGAAATTAACCACATGAAGGATAAGTGGGGCCGAAAACTCCTTCATGATCCTTTTTACAATCCAAACCTTACTTTACACCGCGAAGACTTCACCTTGAGATAGTTGATCAAACAGATCATTTCAACTGGGTATGCTCGAAAAAAAATTCATGATCTTTAATTCGATAGGCCTCTCTGCTGTCTTGTTTTGTTTCTTTAAAATTTTATGCCCCAGCAGACTTAAAATACGATACAAAATTTTTCCATCGCATTTTGATCCTGTAGTATACCGGAAGCAAAACGCAGATCTTAAAAGAATGAGTAATAAAAAACTTGAATTGCACTATAACGAATTTGGTTTAAAAGAGGGACGCATAGCTGACAGCATTTCCTCTCGCAACCAATTAGTAGAACACATCACTAAATTGAAGTTCGCATCTTGCTTGGAGATTGGTCCTTTTGACTGCCCTGTTTTGGTTGGGGAAAATGTAAAATATTTTGATGTTATTAGCCAAGAAGAACTTATTGAAAGGGCCAATCGGATAGGTCGTATCGATAACTTACAAAATATACCATTTATCGATTTTGTAAGTAAAGAAGGACGCATCGACGCTATTAGCAAAAAATTTGACTTAATCCTATCCTGCCATGCCATTGAGCATCAATTAGACTTTATACAACATTTAAACGATGTTTCACATTTATTAAACCAAAACGGATATTACATTGTTATTTGTCCCGATAAAAGATATTGTTTTGACCACTTTATTCCGGAAACATCTATTGCGGATTTGATTGCAGCGCATACAACTCCTTTACAATCTCATTCCATTAAATCTGTAATTGAGCATAGAGCCTTAACCTGTCACAATGATCCCGCTCGTCATTGGGCGGGAGATCATGGGTATTTCAAAATTGATGTCGAACGAGTCAAGTGCGCAATCGAAGAGTATCAAAAAGCAAAGGTCGACAAGCAGTATATTGATGTCCATTCGTTGCAATTCACTCCAAAATCTTTTCAGGAGAACATGGAAATCCTTTACTCTATGAATTTCACAGATCTCGTGGTTGAGGAAATTTATCCTACAATAAAAAACTCCTTGGAATTCTTTGCTGTTCTCAAAAAAAATCAATTCTCATAAGTTTACACAAAAATGATCCTTTGGCCACTGGAAGGTCTTGCCAAGTGGCGCCTCATTATCCTTGGCTCCTTCTTTTTTTAGAGTTTTTGCGTGCCTAAAATTTAATTTTGCTCGCTTCCCAAGATTGTTTTTCCATTAAAAACAGCTCAGATCCATAAAATGAAAAACTTAGAAAAAACTGAATTGTTAAAGATATTTGCGGTTGCTCTTGAGCAGGGGGTCACGGAACTTTCCATCGAAGCCAATTTCCGGGAACTGCCGGAGTGGGACTCGCTGGCTTCGGTAATGCTTGTGGCTGAAATTTACGCTCAATATGGTGTGCACATATCTGGTGATGAGTTGGAATCATGCCAGAGCTTGGCCAAACTAAAGGCAGTCATCGAAGAAAAGTTGTAATGGAGTCCTTTGTCGAAAATGTGCGCTTGGCCAGGCTATGTGCGGCCATTCCGAAAAACGAGCAGCTCATCGCCGATAGCTGCTATGGTTCTCCCGAAATGCGCAAGCGATTCACTGCTGTGACCAGCATCAAGAGTCGAGGCCTTTGTGCGCCGGGACAAAAGGAGCGACTTTGAGTGACGCTCTTGCCATAATAAACGCGGCGAAGGCCAGAATTGCCCAAAAGGTCAGATCAGAGCCTATCGAGGCCGAGGTAATGGGCAGCTACCTTTGACAACATTTCTTGAGAATAGTTGTTGAAAAAGACAGCGATCGTAGTATCCATGTGGCATGAAAGCGTTTTCTTATCTGCATTCTGCGTCCCGATTGAAAAAGCAAATTCCTAGCACTCCCGCTCCTGCCGTTGCGACAGGCGCCGGCATCCTCGATGCCTACTGCATGGAGACGCCTGGTCCTCAACAGGTAATTGACATCTTCCGCGGGGAGTGGTCGTCGAAGATGCCGTCCATGAGCGGACTCAAAACGGCACCGGGACAGGCTGACCTTTTTGAAGATGCTCGAGTGACGTGGGCACTCACGCAATGCGGCGGCGTGCTGGGTCGAAAGATTCTTGAACTTGGACCGCTCGAGGGAGGTCATTCCTATATGCTCGAACAGGCGGGCGCGGCGCGTGTGCTCGCCGTGGAAGCCAATGTCCGATCTTTTCTCAAGTGCTTATGCGTCAAAGAGATTTTAGGCCTGTCAAAGGTGAACTTTCTGCTCGGTGACTGCATGGCATTCATGGATCAGGATGCCGGTGGTTGGGACATAGTTTTCGCCAGCGGCATCCTTTATCATATGAAGGAACCGGCACGCTTTCTGACACTCTTGCCGCGCATGGCGCCCCGGCTCTTTCTCTGGACACACTACTTCGACGAACGAATCGTCCGGGAAACGCCGGCGCTCGCGCACAAGTTCAGCAAGCTCGAAGAGGCCACCGTCGGTGGATTTCGCTATCAGTTCGTCGAGCAGGCTTACAAGGAAGCACTTGGCTGGGGCGGCTTCTGTGGCGGCTCGGCCGAAACCAGCCTGTGGCTTACACGCAGTTCCATTCTCGAAATGCTCGAGCATCTCGGCTACCAGACCATCGAAGTCTCATTCGAAACGCCTGACCATCCAAACGGTCCTGCGTTTTGCGTTTACGCAGCGGCTGATTCGTCCACCTGATGCACATCGGCCTGCTCGTCATTGGGCGGGAGATCATGGGCATTTCAAAATTGATGTCTGCCTTCAAAGCCTACCGGAAGGAAGTGATCGACGGAGTTAGGCCGATCCTCTCGCCGCATTTCAACATCACAGCGGAATTGCCGCTTAAGGCCATCGTGCGCGGCTATACTTTCACCACCATTCCCATTACCTGGCGTAACCGCCGGCATGGCCTAGCAAAGCTCAAAATAAAGGAAATGGGCAGCCGCTACCTTTTCATCTGTCTGTATGTATGGGTGGAAAAGTATTTTTCCCGAGGTGACTATAGAAAGAAGCAATAAGTGGGAGGGTTAAGGGCAGAGTGACCTGACATCATGGAATTTTCTGTTTGCTCGTTATGCAGAGATAGCAAATCAAAGAGTAATCTTTTTGATAGGATCGTGAGTTTTTTTCCCGTAAAAACGGAAATTTTGTTAATTGATCATTCTGAAAAACAGATCAGTTGCTATGAAGCGATAAGATTATTCATATCTCAATCAAGAGGAGATTTTATCATATTTATTCATGACGATGTTTCGTTCGATGGCCTTAATTGTTCCGACCTCATCAATGAATTAACTCGGATATGCATGTTGGATCCAAAGGCGGCGCTCTTTGGTGTTGCCGGAATATCGCTCATTGATCATTCCTCTATTGGTCATTTCCGCGATGCGGCTGGCGAGCATAAATGGGGTTTTCATGAGGGCGGTCTCGCATCCTCGCTTGATGAGTGTTTTCTCGTTCTCAGAAGAGATAGAGGATTGTCTGTCTCAAATGAGCTTTCCGGATACCATTTTTATGGAACAGATCTTTGCATAAATGCAAGAGAGAAGGGGCTGGCCAGTTATGTAATTGATTTCCCAATAATACATAAATCAACTGGTAGCATTAACAAAAATTTTTTTGACGCAAGAAATCAATTTCAGGAGCATCTACAGAAAAAAGGTATTCCAAGGTTTGTTAGAACCACATGCACAGTAATGTATGGTGGTCGAAATAAAATAAAACAAGCCTGGGCTGTCGCTATGTCTCTCGATTTGGTTGAGAAGGCTCAACACAAAGATCTCTTGGTTGCCAAGAAGTGTATTCTCAATACTGGGCACTCGCGCTATGGGAAATCATTCTTTTCAATAATACTATGCTTGCATTCATGTTCTAATGCTCGTCTTAGTTTCAATAAGTTATTTCGGAGGATGCGAGGTGATTTTGCATGGTGGCGCAAAAACTGGGAAACGCGCCTGCCACCTTGTTTAAAGTAAATGCCCAGCACTGGAATAATCATTCCCATTCATCGATTCGATTTTTCGAGAGATGAAGAGGTTTCTTGGAATAGCCTCAATCAGTTGCTCCCAGAGATTCCTAAAATCATTGTAGCGCCTCGGCGCTTTCGGGCAGCTTTTCAGTATTTTCGCGATGTAAAAATACTTTTTTTTGAGGACTATTATTTTACATATCCTAAAGGATACAACTCTTTGCTTTTATCTAAGAAGTTCTATCAGTCCTTCTCAAGCTTCAGAAATATCCTGATTTATCAACTGGATTGTTTGATTTGCGATTCCTCTCGAGCAAATTTATTGGAATCACATTGGGACTACATTGGTGCCCCTTGGTCGAAAAACTACCATACAAAACCCGGCGTGGAATTCGAAGGGGTAGGCAATGGTGGATTGTCCTTGCGCAATGTCTCCTCGGCATTGCGGGTGCTGAATAATAAAATATGCGCCAGGCCCGATTAC
>Ga0209597_1002320_pt1 | contig 12130 bp, 15 predicted proteins | sample M_140625_MF_Meta_FD_187316 | JGI IMG/M metagenome (GOLD analysis project Ga0209597, IMG submission 187316) | Freshwater microbial communities from Lake Montjoie, Canada to study carbon cycling - M_140625_MF_MetaG (SPAdes) (version 2) | ecosystem: Environmental > Aquatic > Freshwater > Lake...
CTTGATTTGCGGATATAAAGCGCCACTAGTGATTTGCGACGAATAATTTGCGGAATATTTTTGCACATTGCCTAGCACCCAGGCATTCGTACTCGATTCGGTCAGGTTTGCCGAGTTGTCCACTAACAAATCCTGCTCATCGGCAGAGTAAATATGGATGCCCGTCTGCAACTGACGGACGTTGTTCAGGCAACTGATGCTTTGTGCTTTGGCCTTGGCCGCGCTCAGCGCCGGGAGCAACAACGCGGCGAGGATAGCGATGATGGCAATCACGACCAGCAGTTCAATCAGTGTAAAACCCACCGTCGTCTGGATTTTTGTTTTCATGTCCGGCCTTTGGTTATTGTTCTCCCGTTATCACTTCATGTTTTGAAAAACAAATTTCAAAACTTCCCGTTCCGTATTCAGATTATCCGTCACCTTCCAGTCAAGATGCCCCGTGTTGGTTTGCACCAACAAATTAGCAGTTGAATCATTGGTTTTTGCCCAGGCAACAAAATTCTGCAAGCCTGGTAGAAAGCGGTCTTGATCCCCGGAAATAAGGATCATCGGCGGTAACAAGTCAGGTTTGAAACGCTCCGCATTAGCAAAGCCAGACGGATGATCCAGCACCGCACCGCGCCATGACCAGGACTGATCAGCAATCAGATTATTCACTAATTCTTCTCCACTGCTCTGACTGCACAGGAAAACATTTTTCAAATCAAACGATTTATTGTTGGCCGCAAGCGATTTCAAAATACCCAGCACATCCTCGGCGGCAGCTTTTGGATGGTTCAGGCTGGCATAGTCACGTCCATAGCCATCGCAACCGCGATAGTTAACGGCCACATAGTGAAAACCAAGACGGGCGAACAACTGCGATTGCAGGTCAAAAACTTTTTGAAACTGCCAAGTAGAAGGCGGTAGATAAACCATGACCGGATATTTCCTACCCGTCTGACTATTCGCTGGCGACACGACAAAATACGGCACTTCCACGCCATTCGCACTTTTGTATCTGGATTCAATCGGCAAGATAACTTTGTTGGTGTCGAAATTGGCGGGTGCTCCACTGATAAGCTGGCGCAATCGTTTAGTATCCAAGTCATATTCCCAAATGCCAAGCGGTTCCATGCCCAAGGCGGCGGTGACGTAAAGGCGGTTTCCACCCGGAGCGGCCGTGTAATTAATCACGCCACCGCCCTTGAACAAGTTTGTTTCGTCACCAACCTGCGGACTTCTGATTGCCAAGTAAAAATGGTTGCTGACGTTACCCACATAAGCGTAACCATTTCCAGCGCGCAAAAGCTGGCCGTTATAGGTATCCTCATGCGTAAGCTGCTTCAACTCCTGCGTGACCGGATTGAACCGAAATAGAAACCGCTCGTCGGAACTTCCAGGGCGGGCGCAAAAATAATAATTACCAGAACCGGAATCAAATCGCAGCCACTGGAGCGAATCAAACGCCTTCGTCTCAAAATTGCTGACATAAACTGGCTTGGGGTATTTATCCGCCGTTAGTTCACTCACACAAATATTTCCTTTGCTAATGACAGCTCCAAGATTGGATGCCACCAGCACAAAATCGCTCACTGAATTATACACCTGCCGCCGCGTTTTAGTTTTCAGGTCGAGCACGAACTTCTGCGAGTAATCCTTACCGATGGGCGAAACGCTGAAATAGCAGGTGTTCGTTCCTAGCCACGCCACCGAACCTTCAATGGCAGCAGAGTTGGTCGTGAGCCGTTCACTCTGGCCGGTAGTCGTGTCATAGACGCTCACCCAAGTCTCGTTCAAAAAACTGCCGCTAGTCCGAGCCTTCGGCAATAGCTCCGGTGAAACTTCCGAATAAGGCAGATACCGGTCATCCGGCGACCAGCCAAAAATCTGGATCACCTCATTAGTGGTTGGAATGGCTTTGACCGCCCCGCTTTGCAGATTCACCACGAACAGCCGGCGCCCATTTTCTACCGCTTGTAGATACGCTAAATTCGTTCCCGAGTTGTCCGGCGTCAGAAGGCGGTACATTGATTTGACCGCATAAATTTCCTGCAATACGGCTTCACGCTCATGTTCTGAAGGCAATTCCCGCCGCTCGCAGGCCCCCGCAAACGCTAGCAGCAAAAGTAAGAAAATGGAGAGTGTGTTTTTCATGCCGCCATTGTTATACCAACTACCACTTTTCCACTATCAACCTTCTTCTCCCCTCGATACGCCAAGTTCTATCAGCACCCAGAACATTGCCGCCGTGGGCAGGTCGAATAATCCGCCGTCAAACCAGAAGGCCACAACGAAGACCAATGCGCCCGCCAGACATGCGGCACGGAGTGACGAGTGACTAGCGACAAGCTTCTCCGTCTCCGCTTCCGCAGAGTCAGCGGAGCCGATGGGGAGAGGACCGGGGTGAGGAATGCGTTTCTCCAGGTTCAAATTCTTGGTGAGGTGCAGTCTTGGACTCTTCCTAAAACATAGCCCCACATACGCCACAAAACACACCAACCCCGGCAACCCTAGCTCCGTTCCCAGCATGAGATAACTATTCATGGTCAGCGCCGCCGCACCGCCTTCCGGGGGCGAATAGCTTTTGTCATACACGCTCACCGCTTGGTTCCAGCCCACGCCGAGCGGATGATCCCGCATCATTTGGATTGCGCCACGCCAGGCGGAGACCCGGTGTTGCGCCGAGGGCCGGCTCAAATCCAGCCGCTTGAGATACCACGGATCCGTATCTGCCGTGGCGTGCCAGAATACAGCGACCACCACGGCCGCGACCAGCACCACCGGCACCACGAACCGCCATTTCAACTTGCCGTAACTCCACGCCAGATACAGCAAGGCAACGATGGTTGCCGTCCACGCTCCCCGGCTGTAACTCATTGCTAATCCAACCACCATTATTCCTACCGCGACGATCAGGAACAAAAATAGTTTTGAATTTTGAATTTTGAATTTTGAATTAGCCGCCCCTGCCTGATTCTGACTCCTGACTTCTGGCTTCTGACTTCTGGTATTTCCCCTATCTGCCATCTGCCATCTGCTATCTGCCAAAAGGAGTCCTGCCGACAGGACGACGCCCGCCCCCATTAACATCCCGTAAATGTTTGGATTATTCCAAAGCCCCATCCAGCGCGGGCCGTGATACGCCCCAGGCAAATCCAGATGCCACCACGACGCAAACACCAACACCCCGATTAAACCAGTTAGATATTTTTTATTCCCTCCAATTTGCCTTCCACTTTTTAATGCAAAGCATATTCCTTTCCCCAATGTCGTCCCTGTTAGCAACACGAGCGCGCTCAATGTGGAGCGGCTCTCGCCGCAAAAAAGCAACATTCCTAACCCCATCCCAAGCAGACCAATGAGCACTACGTCTCTCCAACGAAACGTGAGAAAGACAAACATTCCGCACCAAAGCATCAGGCCCAGTGGCAACTCCCAACGCAAAGAAAGCAAGACCTTCTCATATTCACGCCACAATTCCCAATTCCAACCGCAAACAGCTTGAAAAAAACATAAGCAAACGATCACGAGCGCCAATGGTTCCTTCATGCCTACACGAAATATTTTTGGCAAGGCACAGCTTTTCCCGGATATTATTCCTCCACGGTTAAGTATGGACATTCAATGTCTAGGCACTGGGAAAGTATCCCGTGCAATCCTTGATGCACTCTTTCAAATCATCCGGGTCGGAATTGATTGGCGTGCAGGCATTTTGACAACAAAAGGAACGCGCTGTCGCATCCGCCGTGTTAAAGCATTTGTCATTTTCTGTGGTTGATGCATTGGTAGCATATAATGTAACCGCCACCGTGACGCTGAAGGCCAGCATTATTCCTTGTTTGAATGTTCTATTTTTCATTGTGGTTTGTTTTGGAGACTCGGTCAGCTTTTGTTTACTGTCTTTAACCATCGGCGAAACTTTGCGTGAAATAGAAACCAGACGACAGGTGCTAGCACGCAAAAAGCCAGCCCAATCCTGATGATTGTGCGGGTCGCTTCACCAACACGTTTTTCCCCACCGTTGTTTTTCAATAAGTTAGACGCATAGAATAATGTGCTGGCATTTACATTTGTCGCCAGGATGAATTTCTCCAAATTTTGCACCTCAAATTCGCCCGGCGTCAGGCTGTATTCAGTAGAAATGGTATCTGCTAACCGATCGTCCATCAACCTGCCATCCGCCGTTCGGCCAAGATAGCCGAGCATAATCCCGTCCGCCTTGCGGATATAATAATCTTTGATTGCCCGGATATACTTTACGTCAAAATTTGGCATGGCCTTGTGAAATTCACCCGCCAATGCTTCAACCATCCCTTGTGACATTTGTGAACGGATCACAATACAGCCTTTTGTTCCGACTAATTCAGGCTTGAGCAGAACATAATGATATGGATTGGCAATCTGAGCTGCGACTCGCTTTTCTATTTCCGTGTCCGTTTCAAACTCATCCTTTATCGGGGTAGTCGGCTTTCCGTTTTCCATATCCACAAAAAACCGGCCACTGCCAAGGTTGAAGGTCATAGAGGATGTCCGACCGCGAACCATTCGGATTTTCTTTGTCTCTATGATACCGTCTGGCTGCCTCCTTTGTAATAACACAAACCCTCTCTCCGGGTCATTGACGGTTTTGGCTTTTTCCGCCTTCAAACATGGCACGGCTTCGGTGGTTCGCGTGGCCTGAACTAAAATGTCCACGGGCATAAGTGCCTGCCACCAGTTATCTGCCATTGGACCGACTGCCATTAAGCTGCCGGCTAATAAAATCGCCGAAAATAGTGCCAGCCAAAATGGTGTGCGATTCTCCATTTAGGATTGAATGGGGGCCGTTTTTCTTTGCTGCCGCCAGAGCCAGAAAAGCGTGGCGTAGCTACCGATGAGCAGATACGCCAGAATGATTTTCATGGCCGTGTCTGCGGATTGTGGTGAAATATGAAGCGTATCGGTAAGATTGCCTAAACAATGACAAGGTCTCTGCCAACCAAGCAATAGTAATCCCGATCGATAGATGAGAAAGCTAGTCGAGAGCCAAGCAATTATAATTATTTTTAATTCGGTTTGTTTTACTAACAAACAGAGGCATACCATAACAAGCTCAAAGGCGCCAAAAATCCTAAAAAGTTTGCGAAAAGATATTAAAAAAATCGGATCTATACTTTGTAAAATACCTGCGCCACCAAAACTACTGACAAGCTTGGCAGCGGATGTAAAAAACAGCAATGCACACCCGGAACAAACAAAAAAGCGAATGAATTGTTTCATGTCCAATTTTAGCGATGAGTTAATGCCATAATTAAGCTAAAAAAATTAAAACATAGTATTATACAAACTATTAGGGGACATATGGCAAAAAGCATAAGGCATCCAGTCTTTGGTAATTGGATCCCAATACCCGACGAATGTAAAAGGAGTTGCAGGCCAGTTTGTGTTGAATTCGCATCTAGCTAAAAAATGCAATGAAAAAAACTGAATGGAAATAGCCTTTTTTAAAATCTCATCCAAAGATGGGAAGTATGTTATTTGTGAATCCCAACACTGCGCCGCTCCAAATTCAGGCCAGTTTTTAGATTCAGGATGTAATTTAAGTTCTTCCCCGTTATCCCGCCGTTTTGTAAATATTAATGATATCCGACTTGTATTGACTTGACTAATTCTATTTTCTCCGTTTTCAAGATTCCAACCATATTGAAGTATTTCTTCATTAGAATTTAGCTTTATACCTTTTGACATTGCCTCTTTTTTGAAAAAAAAAGTCACCTTTTCCCCAATAGAGAATGGCTTATGCAATCGAAATTGTTTGTATGCATTAAAATCTCCTGTTGTGTAACATTTATAAAATTGGGATAGGCAGATGAACAATTTTTCACGTTGCTCGTCGGGCAAACTTTTTATGTTTTGATCAGATCTAATTTGAATTAGCTGCGTGAATTCCTTAGTAGTCAACGGTTGTGTTTTAAATCCATCAAACAAACTATACATTTTCTGAAGTAGTGCCTTCTGTTGATTGATTTCAGTGTGCTGCCCTGTCGTCATCCGAAAAATAATAAGGCAGACAAGCGACAAAGTAAGCAAGCCGGATATAAAAAAGGCAAATTTAGTATGCTTTATGAATCTCATAATTATGAGCAACCGACCGCATTCTGATCTTTTTTGCTTTTACGCACCAACGGAGACACATGGTACATAGGGGTTACATGCTGAGCTAATACAGGCATTTGAGCCAAAATGAGTATCGCAACTTGAATCGGGCGTGGCACCACAGTTTGTCAATGTCGGTGGCCCGCATATATAAGATGGAGTACCACATACTTGACCGGCAGGACAACTTTGAGTTAATGTTTTGGTAGGATCATGTGGATAGCATGGATTTTGAACTGTGCAGGCATATCCATTCATGCTCAAAACAACAATAATTCCAAGCAATGAAACCATATATTTAGTTTTTATTTTCATGTATTTTTAAGTTTTTTTGTTTATTAAGTTAGTTCATTTTTTGGATATAAATCCAATTGTGTTTCGAATACACTGGTAATTTTTGCTGTCGCGATAATACCGAAAATTACTCCACCGGTTAAGATAAAAATGCGCGCCGATTTTAACATAAGTTAAAAATTTTCATTATAAAGATCTCCAATTCCGACTTGTTCTACAAAAATTATGAGGTGCTATAATGTCGTCTAATTCTTCATGTGTAGACCTTTAAGAACCTGGCACGTAGCCATTGCAGTCATTTCCACAGCTGGAATCTTCGCATTGATTTGAATTAATAGCTTGGCACGCATTCGCACAACATTAATTTTTTGCCTACGCGCCGACTTCGCTGAAACATTTGTGATAGATGGCTTCGTATTTCCATAGGGCGCTCCGGCCGGCGTCTAGGCGCTGCTGTGATAACTATAACGGCCAACAACCGAATACGGTAAATGTCGCACTTCGCCGTTGAAAATGAATTCAGGCGGTGGTGCCTCACTTTTTAACCGCCGTAACAAGGGCCAGTCGTGGTCGCATTCATGGTTTTAGTGACCGGCGGCATCATGTAAGCGCCATCACACGACCCTCCTGAACAAATTCCTCCATACCAATGAGTGTCTTGGACGTTAGTAGTAACCACCCCGCCAGGCACAGAAAGGAAATTGCAATAGGTGCCTGTCCCACAAGTGCAAGTTACTTGAGCGTCATATTCGTCGTAAGAACAACCACCAGTTATTGGCGTGGAAGTGGCACAGTCCATGCATGCAACAATACTAGTTGAGCTATCACTTTGCTGGTTTGGACATGAATTCCCATACACCTTGAATATGCAAATTCCAGCCACTATTACGCATAATAAACTAATGCATTTATTAGATTTTATTTTCATTCATTTACTTTTTGTTTGTTTGGTTATTTTTTTATTGCTGATCTCCAGATAAGAATGGTCGCAGATAAGACTGATATAATGAAAAAAATGCGAATCAACCATATTTTCCCATTTTCAAGTTTAACTGGCGCATTTTGTTTAATAATGCTTGTAACAATTTTCCCTTTGCCAAATTGCGGGAACGAACGCACTTCACCTTCAGACAGCCAATTTGTTTCGATTTCGTATGAAATCAAGCCTGCTTCGGACCTAAACCGACCATCTGTCACATGAGTTTGCCCTGGAATTACAGGCACAAACGAATTTTCTATCGATTTTGTTAGAATATTTACATTTGAAATTCTATAGGAATATAAGAGGCCAAGCTCACCTTGGCGGGGACAAGCGACATTTAAAGTTACAACTGTTGGCAAAACCATTCCAGATAAGTTTGTTGATTCCAGAACACGGAAAACAATGTTTGTGAATCCATTATCAAAGGGGGGCTGTCTCTTACGAAAGGGTGCAGCAATTCGAACGCCATCATCGTAAAAGACAATCGTTTTGGGCAAGTACGGGAAATTTTGTTCCAGATCCCAGTCGATTCTTTGCTTTGCCAATGTTGATGGAGATGATGGAGACGGTGGAATGCGTTCACAATTGAGGGATATCACAGGCTCAATCAACTTATTCGTCAGATTGTTAAAAAAATATCTGGAAGCGTAAGCCAACCAAATTGGACCCGCCTCGTGTGCAAAAATACTGCGGTAAAAAGATTCTTTGACAATCCAACCTGTTGCAATATTGGCTCCCACTTTTTCACCACGTTTCTGATGTTCTTCTACATACGATTTCAGCGAAGTAAAACAGTAACAATATTTCCCGTCGAACGATATTTCTTTGTAGTCATAATTTGTTTTCGAGTCTTCTGTTAAATTGATATACCATTTCTGATCATTCACTACCGCTCTAAAATATGTGCGTGACCGAATATCTCCTGTTGAAAAAGATATTTGCCCGTCAACTTCAAATTGTTGCGCGTGGGAATTACAAGCGCACCAAAACATCAAAACCAAACTTACTTGTCGTAAAGGAGTCGTTCTCAAGTCAGTCCCAATTATTTTTTAAAATTTGAATTCATTTCCAAATTTTCACACCGCCACCGGAATGCTGACGACATCACTCCATTGGCCGACGCGCTGGTCGGCTTGCAGGTAGATGACCTTGTATTTCCAGAGCGCGCTCTGGCCGGCGGGCGGCATGGTGGCTGTGTTGGTGCAATCCTCTGCACGGATTCCCACCTCGCGCTGCCTTTGCCTAATTGATCCACACGTTCGCATTTATTGTCGTCCAGTTTCTCCGGCATCAGCCAGCCGCAAGAAGCACAATCACCTGCGAAAACGCGACAATACCTGCAAAAATGCGACACTTATGCATTTGGCGCGGCTTTATGCACAGCTTTTATCGTCGGACAATGGCCCAAGTGTTTTTTGAATCCGTTGGTCAAATGGCTCGGATGTTTGTAATGCAGGTAGCCTGCCGTTTCTTTGACGCTGCTGCCATCGCGTAATAGTTCGATGGCCTGTAGCTGCCGTTGTTCAGCCAACCAAGCTTTTGGCTTTATACCGGCTACTTTGAGAAAATACCTTTCCAGAGTGCGAACAGATACCCGGCACTGCTTGGCCAGCGCCGAGACTGACCAGTCCGCCTTTTGGGCGAGTTTCGCCCATTCTTGAATATGGTTTAATTTGGAGTTCATGCCGTTTTTCGCGTTATGTCCAAGTTGCAATGCGGGCAGGGGACTTTTTACCAATGGCGTGGCTGGGAAATTCGTTGTGTTTCTTACAAAAGTAGGAGGCCAATTTTAACAGATCGGGCTTGTCCAGGGTGACGCGGCCGTGGGCGTCCAAGATTAGGGCGATGACGCATATACAGATAAGGAGACTGTGCCGGATGAGTTGCAGGGCCAATTTGGCGAGTACAGTGCCCAGCGGGACAAAAATATGCTGGTCATATTCTTCAGCTTGCCGTGATGAATATTATTAACCTATACAACGGGCACAGGGTGTCAAGGCTTCGAGACACGAATTGGGGAGGGACTTTGACACGAATTACACGAATTGACGCGAATTAGAGCATATTAAATAAAACTATAGCCACAAGAGACGAACCAGTTCATAGCGTCTTTGGCAGTGACGCATTCCAGAGCGGCGGCGATGGCTGTCTGAAGTTCGTCCCGGGTGCGCGCCTCCGCGCTCCGCAAGGACTGCTTCACCTTGCTCCACATTTTCTCAATCGGGTTCAAGTCCGGCGAATAGGCCGGCAGAAACCGGACCGATGCCCCGGTCTGTTTGATCAAACTCAAAGTGGGGTCGTGCTTGTGGGGCGAGAGGTTATCCATCACGACCACGTCGCCCGGATGCAGGGTTGGACACAACACTTCCCGCACATAGCTTTGGAACACTTCCGTGTCTGTGGCCCCTTCGATCGTCATGCAGGCCGTGGAGCCATCCAGCCGGATAGAGGACAGCATCGTGGTGGTTTGCCAGCGGCCGGCGGGAGCACTGGAGTGAACCCGCGCGCCGCGTTGCGCCCGGCCACAGCGGCGGGTCATATTGGTTTTTGCCCCCGATTCGTCGAGGAAGACCAGCCGCGCCGGATCAAAGCCGGCCTGCTGCCGCCGCCAGGCCCGCCGCGCCCGCTGGATGTCGGGACGATCCTGCTCACTAGCCCGGAGCGTCTTTTTTTATATGTCAGCCCCAGCCGGACCAGCACATAGTGGATGGCGGGCAAGGTGCAGGTCAGACCGGTGGCAGCACGCAGTTCCTTGAGGGTCAAATCGGGCTTTTTATCTAGCAACGTCTGCAACTGGTGCTTATGGCTGGCGACAATGCGAGGCTTGCAGCCAGAGCGGTGGTGCTGGGCCCGGATGTCGCCGAGGCGGCGGCGTTGTTGGAGTAGTTTCTTGACCATGCCCAACGAAACCCGGAAGCGGCGGGCCACTGCTTCGCGCGTGCCCTCGTCAGCATCGTAGGCGGCCAGAATCCTTTCCCGCAAATCCAAGGAAATGGTTTTTTTCATCCCCAAAGCCTACCACACTAAAGACAAAACGGCTATAGTTTTATTTAATCTGCTCTAGGGAGGGATATTTAACCGCGAAATAAATGAAATATGCGAATTTATTGAAGCGACACCCCGCGAAAGCGTGAGCAGGGAGAGAGCTGGGGAGAGGGGCGCTTCGGGCCGGGGGATTATTTCCACCAGAAGCTCACCGTCTGGATATTTGCCCCATTGCGGTAGAGGATGGCGATGTATTCGCGGGAGGAATCACTGATCTTGGCGGTGACGTGCACCTCAAAGGTGCTGCTGTTGACGGTGCAGTAACGGTTGAGCTGCTGGACGGTCTGGGGGGTCAGGCCGGCGGCAGCCAGTTGGGCGACGTTGCGGTAGGGGGTGTCGTCCTCCGTGGCTTCCACGCCATCCGGTCCGGCCCGGTATTTGAGGATGCCTTCCGCCTGGAGGGCGTCCATGCCGGGGATGGTTTGCAGCACGTTGGCATCGGCGGTGTTGACGTTGATGAGGCCGGAAGAAAACGGGGTGAAAATATCCTTTAAACCAAAGGGGTAGTCCGGGATCGCCCCCGGCGCGGTGCCGAAGCCGAGCTTGGGTTTTTGAAACGTGCCCGGCTGGTGATTGGTGGCGCTGCCGCCCCAATACATTTCCGGAGTCACGCCTTTGACAAAGAGCAGCTCGGACAGGCTGTCCAGCGGCGCGTTCTTGGCGTAATAGGGCGGGTTCAGGCCCTGATAATAATCACTCTCCGCCCCGGCCACATGCTGCGCATCGTCGGTGTCCCGCCAGTCGAGAATGGAATCGGACACGACCGAGATATCGTTCGCGTCCACGCCCATCGCCGTCAGCACCTGCTGCAGCTCCAAGGCATTCGCGGTGTTCACATTCATCTTGCGATCGAGGTCGATGATCTTGATGGAGACCGAGCCGTCGCCGACTGGAAAATTATCCAGGGGGACCCCGGAAAGGGCGCTGTTGGTCTCGCCCGGCCCGCCCGGCCCGCCCGCCCAGATCTGGTTGAGCGAGTCGTAGCGTTCGCTGACTGGATGCTGCGATAAAACCCAGCGGGCCAATTCCACGCCGGATCGGCCCAGCCAGAGCAGCTGCTGCTCGTCATCGGCGTTGCGCGCCAGCTTGGTCTCGACCTTCATCGAAAACGCCAGGGCCGCCGCCAGGGCTGAAAATACCGCGACCGCAATCATCACCATGATGAGCGCCATGCCGCAGGCAGAGGAGCGATGCTGCATCTTCATGGTGCCCCTCCTCGTCCGCCCCGTCCGCCGTCAAAGCCGCCGGGCCCACCGGGCCCACCGGGTCCGCCCTGTCCCCCAAAACCGCCGCCGGAGCCGCCTCGATTGCGTCCCCCGCCGCCCGGGTTGCCGCCGCCCGGGGCCGCTCCGGTGTTGCGTCCCCCGCCGCCTCCGGGAACTCCGAGGTTCACGCCCCCTCGGGAATTGCCGACGGCGCTGCCCTGTCCGCCTTGGATGGCGGTGGGCAGGGTGCCGGAAGGTATGGCAATTTGGCGGGCGATGGCTAGGGACGGCCCGGTGGAACTTTTCGTGGTCAGATTGCTGCCGAGCGCCAGGGTGACGCGCACCATGGGCGGGAGGGAATTGGTGTCCACCCAAGTGTCCACCCAATCCTGAGTGTTCGTGTCCCAGCATTCCACGATGAAGTCCTGCACATTGCGCGCTAGCACCAAGGGAACGACCTGTTCGTCTGGGTCCACGTCCATCAGAA
>Ga0209597_1002323_pt1 | contig 12124 bp, 8 predicted proteins | sample M_140625_MF_Meta_FD_187316 | JGI IMG/M metagenome (GOLD analysis project Ga0209597, IMG submission 187316) | Freshwater microbial communities from Lake Montjoie, Canada to study carbon cycling - M_140625_MF_MetaG (SPAdes) (version 2) | ecosystem: Environmental > Aquatic > Freshwater > Lake...
TAGGAAATCCTTTGCCTAAAGATCAGGCATCAATTGATTTTGTTAATCAAACAGAATTTGAGTTTATTTATGAATTGGGCATGGCCCCAAATTTTTCTATTAATTTAGATAGCAGTTACGTGTTTTCTCAAAAAACAGTAAAAGTAGATGATGAGTTAATAGAAAAATATGTAAAAGACGTTCGTCGTAATTATGGTAAGCCAACTAATCCAGAAGTGTCGTCAGAAAAAGATGTTGTTTTTGTAGACATTAATGAATTAGACGAAAGCGGAGTTATTAAAACAGGAGGGATTTTTAAAAGCACAAGCCTAAGTTACGAAAGGATAAAAAACGAAAATACAAAAACAAAATTATTAGGATTAAAAAGAGAAGACAAAATTACAATTCCTATTAATGAGTTATACGAAACGGCGATTGATAAAAGCGTTTCGTTAAGCATTGATAAAGATTTGGCCGAACAAACAAATGGTAATTTTCAATTAACTGTAAAAAACATTTCAAGACTCGAAGACGCAGAACTAAATCAAGAACTATTTGATAAGGTTTATGGTGCCGGAAAAATTGCTACCGAAGAAGAGTTTAAAAATAAAATAAGCGACGAGTTGGCCTTAATGTTTGCAGCAGATTCTGAAAAATTTTTGAGAACAGAAGTAGAAAAAAAGTTAGTAGAAAAAATAAATTTAAAATTACCCGACGACTTTTTAAAAAGATGGCTGGCAAGAGCTAATGAAAAGCCAATAACCCCAGAAGAATTAGAAAAAGAATACCCTAATTATGCCAAATCAATGCAATGGCGTTTAATTGAAAATAAAATTATTAAAGACAACGAAATAAAAGTTGAGGCAATAGAAGCACAAGAAGAAGCAAAAATATTTATTAAAAGCGAATATGCCCGATATGGTCAAATGGCCTCAGACGAAGATTTAGAAAAAATTTCAAAAGATTTATTGAGTAAAGAAAAAGAGGCACAAAAGATTTTCGAAAACATTTACAGTAAAAAAGTAATCGATTTAGTAAAACAAAAGTGTAAATTAGAAACCAAAGAAGTAAGTTACGACGACTTTTTTAAAGCTTAAAAATAAATAAAAGAGAGTCGTTTTTATTTATACTAATCAAAGCCTGCGACCAGGAACGGAATATTTTAGATCAATGTTGTTTGCAAAAGAAGATTGGCTAATTGAAAACTCGAAAAACAGCGCCAACAAAATCAACACTCTTATACAAATAATCAAATAAATAAAAAGGCAATTTTTGAATAGTCTAATTTTGTGGCGCAAATTTAAAAACGCTGTTCACACATTTATTTTCCATAGTAATTAGAGGTTAAAAATTAGTTTTAAACTAATGTTTCTACCCATATTAAAAACTCCGTTTCTTCCAGTTAATGGATTATTGGGCGCATATTTAAGTCGGCTTAAATGGCTCTGGTATGCAACGTCCGCTAAATTTTCTGCACTAATATAAATGCTCATAAAGTTAGGTCGATTAAACGCTTTTAGGTTAGCGCCAAGACCCGCACTTAGTAATGTATACGACGGAGTTTCTGTCTCGGTGCCGTAAGCACTGAAAACCTTGTCTTGTTTAAAAAAATAGTCAACTCCAAATTTTATATAAAAATTGGCCAAGTTTTTGCCCACTTTTTTAAACTGTGCCTTTAACTCTCCTCTGTATTTTGGCGCAGGAATAAATGGTAAATATTTTGTGCTGTCGGCTTGGTTGTTTTGCCTTGCTTCAACATAAGAAAAAGAATTTTCAATATGCAACCAGTCAAATGGATGCGGGTGAATATCTAAATAAATTTCTCCGCCTATTAATGTCGCATCACCTTGAGTAAACTTATAAGCTGGCGTTGGGTCAGTTAGGTCGGGTATTGAGTCGCCACCAAATGCACTTGTTAGTTTTCCCGAAAAAATATAATTTGAAATAAAGTTTGTAAATGGCGTAAATTCAAATGTAACGTGGTCGGAATTTAAAAAGTAGGCAAGGTCTATTTGATGACTTACTTCCGATTTTAAATCTGCAGTACCATATTCGTATCTTAAAGTTCCTTCGTGTTTTCCATTTGAAGAAATTTCGGCAATGTTTGGTGCCCTAAAGCCTCTTGACAAATTAAATTTAACAGTAGATTTTTTATTTATTTGATACGACAAACCAATACTTCCCGAATAGCTGTTGTAGTTTTTAGTAAATGGACTAAATTTTAAATTTGTTGTGCTGTCCTCAATGCTTACAGGAGTTTCTAAGCTATCCAAAATTAATTTTTGTGTGTTTATGTTTCTGTTATCAAAACGTAAACCACCAGCTAAAGTAATTTTATTAAATGTTTTTTGAGTAAACATAAATCCTCCAACATCAAAAAGATTGTATTCAGGGATTAAAAACTCCAAACCTTTATTATAATTATTTTGTTGCATACCACTTGCGCCAAACGAAGTTTCCCAGCCTTTCATTTCTTCTAAATTGTAACGCAGATTGTAGTTAAAGGTATTGAGGTCAAAAAATAAAGCCATGTCATTTGGATTTAATACATCACCAAATTCTTTTCGCTTATTATTTTGAAAACCCAAATCTAAATTAATGGTTCCCTTTTTAAGAATAAAATAGTTGTTAGATAGTGCTCTCAAATGATAAACTTCCTGATGAGGGAACCCGATTTTATAACCGCTTAAATCAGTTGTAGTAGCCGAAACTTCTTTTGTAGAGCCACTTCCGTCAGGTGTTGCGAAAACAAATCTGCCTAAACTGTCTCTGTCTCCTTCAACCATATTTAGGCTTGAGTTAAATGAACTAAGGTTTAAATGCGAATAGCCCCATTTTTTGGTTATGCCTAAAAACAGACTCCCGTTATATTCTTGAAATCCTGAATTATAAACTTTACCGTCATACTTATTTTGATAATTGCCAGCAAACTTATTGCTAAACCTTCCAAGCCATTGAATCCCCTTTTTATTTCCTGCATTTGAAAGTGAATAACCAATTAAGTTGTTATTGCTTTGGTAGTTTGAAATAAGTTGAGTTTTTATTTGTCCGACTGGCGGCGCTTTGGGAGAAATAAAATTTAAAACGCCGGCTATTCCGTCCGAACCATACATTAAACTGCCGGGCCCTTTTACTAGTTCAATTCTATCAATTGAATATTCGTCAATTTCAATTCCGTGTTCGTCGCCCCATTGTTGACCCTCTTGGCGAATACCATTGTAAAGAGAAATAACTCTATTATAACCCAAGCCACGAATTGTAGGTTTTGAAATACCCGCACCAGTTGTAATTTGATTTAGGCCAGGCACATTTTTTAATGCGTCAATTAAATTTGTAGAACTGTTTTCATTTAAATCACCTACATCAATCGGCTTTATAATAATTGGACTTAGCTTTAATTCCGTAGAACGGGAAACGGCCGTAATAACCACTTCGTTTAATTCCGACACGGATTCACTAATTAGAAAACTAACAAGGGTGTCGTTGCTGATGTAAATACGTTTCACACTTTTTTTATAACCAATTAAACTTATTTCAAAAAGATAAGCTCCTGTTTTGATGTTTTCTAATTTGAAGTTACCTTCTTTGTCTGTGATAGCGCCTGTTTTTAGATCGTTTATATAAATTAAAACGCCTGTTAAAATTTCTTTTGTTTGTTCGTCTTTGATGTTGCCCGAAATTTTATTTTGAGCAACAACAGTTTGAATTGCGAAAACGAATGCAACGATTGTGTAAATGATTTTTATTTTCATCTGGAATGTTTAAAAATTGAATAAATGAGAATACAAGACAAGTAAATTGTCCTGTAAAAATTACTAAACGGTATGAGATGAAATAGATGGGGGACCTCTATTAGAAAAAACAGAAGGGCTAAGGAAAAAGTAAGTATTTACTTTGTATAAATAATTTTCACTAACTACTTTGTTAAAAAAGCCAGTATAAAATGTTTGGGGTAAATGAGGACAAAAGGTGTGATTGTCGCACAAAGAACATTTTTTATTGGCAAGAGATAGATGAATTTTGTGATGACATTTTTCGCCTTTATTAGAATAGTAAATTGTTTTTTCGCAAGAAGAGGACTTCTCATAAGAAGCAATCTCTAATTTATGATTATGGAATAAAACGGAAGAGCTGTTGCTGAATAAATAAATCAGTAACAACACTATTGATATAAATTTTATGTCGTTGCGTTTCTTCAAAATTTGTTTATTCAACCTGGTAAATATACAATTATTTACTATTTTAAATTGGCCCAAGAATAGGGAAGCTTACAAGTTTATTTGCTTTTTTGCAAATATTATCGAGAAGTGGTTATGTTGCTTGAGTTCTCGATACAAAAATTCAAAGAGGCAGAATTTTTTAACGAACAGACAATTCAAAGTCAATCGAGTTTATTTGCTTTTTTGCAAATATTATCGAGAAGCCGTTTTTGCCCATTTGTTTTAATAACAATAAATTTTTTTTACATTTATAAAAAAAATTATATGGGAGAAAATGAAATAAAAATAGGCGATCAAACCTGGACAAGCAAAAACCTTGAGGTAAGCACCTATCGCAATGGCGATGACATACCACGGGTGCACGGCCAAGAAGAATGGGAAAACTTAACAACCGGCGCCTGGTGTTATTACGAAAACAAAACAGGAAAAGGTAGCACCTATGGTAAGTTATATAATTGGTATGCAGTAAACGACCCGCGTGGCTTAGCACCCAAAGGCTATCACATACCTTCAGATGCAGAGTGGAGCATACTAACAACCTATTTAGGAACAGACGCCGCTGCAAAAATGAAAAGCACTACTGGCTGGAATGAAGATGGCAATGGCAGCAACACATCTGGTTTTGCAGGGCTTCCGGGCGGTTGTCGTGGCGGCAATGGAAATTTCTTCAACATTGGCGCTCTCGGTCACTGGTGGAGTTCGTCAGAGAACGAGACCGATGACGCTTGGTACCGCTCCTTGAACTACGAAAATAGCAGTGTTTTCAGATTCATCTTCTATAAGTATTATGGGTTTTCTGTGCGTTGCCTGAGGAATTGACAATTTGACTAGTTGACTATTTTTTTTCGCGGGTAATTTTTTCGATTTTTTTTTGGATTCCATTATGGTAAACAGAAAATCTGAAAGCAAGAATATTTTCTATACTTCAGTTTGTAACCACTTCATTTTGTTTCATTATTAAATAAATCAATTTAAGTATTTATGAAAAAAGCATTTATTTTCATTTTCGGTTTTGTCTTCCTATTAAGTTGCCAAGCAAATAAAGTAGGAACGAATTCTATAAAACCAAAAAAACAATTAGTTAGTGATACAACTCAAATTTCTGATCAAAAAGCGTTGTCTAATTGGTTAAGAAGTCAGCCGCAACAGGTTAGAGATGATTTTAAAAGAGATTTTACTTTTTCTGGTGAACAAATAAAACAACTTGTTGAGACTTTAAAAAGAAAGCATTAAAATGATTTTATTTTTTCTAGGAACAATTAAAAACGAAACAAGATGAAAAAACGCGTTAAATTATTTTTACTATTATTATTTTATACTTTAGGTTTTTTTGCACAATCAAAAAAAGAACAAATTGCAAACTTATCCATTCGCTTGGATAGTATGTTACAAATTTTAAGTTTAGAAAAAACAGCACATCAACAAGAGAAATTAATTCTTAATAAGAAAATAATTGCTCTTAAAGAGCAGATTAGATTAAATAAATCAATTCAAGTGGGTACTCAAACATGGATGGCAGAAAATCTTAATGTTTCCACCTTTCGAAATGGTGATGTAATTCTACAAGCACAATCTGATGAAGCTTGGCAAGAAGCGGGATTTAATAAACAAGCCGCTTGGTGCTATTACAATGACAGAATAGAAGATAGTGATATAGAAGTTAAAACCTATGGGAAACTATATAATTCATTCGCCATAAACGATCCTCGCGGACTTGCACCTGAAGGTTGGCGATTGCCTTCAGAAGCTGATTGGAAAAAACTGGAAGCACAATTACTTAATTCAGGTATGAGTTTAAGAGATGCCTTTAGTAAAGATGGTTGGACCAATGGACAATCAGGGACGAATACGACTGGATTGAATTTTCATCCAGCGGGTTGGCGGGATGTGGGCTGCGGTGGACTTGGTTCACAAATGAGTTATTGGGCATATCAATCTCCTATTGGGGAGTCGACACCCTATGTGAGTTTATTCTTTGATGAAAATGGATTAGGAACGATAGTGAATCAAAGTACAAGTTGGATTATGGGATTTAATGTACGCTGTATTCGAGAATAAAATTATTCCAAACTCTATACTTCAAGCTAGTATTAGAAAAACCCGCTCCGCAGCATTACAAATGCAGCGGAGCTTATTATTTCAAAATAATCAAAGTAAGGGAATAGAATTTTTTGGTTGCAAAGTTGTTTAAATAGTGAAGAGTTTAATCAACCAGCCTCGCTCTTATTTCATTAAAATAACTTATTATAAAGTATTTTTTTTCGTCATTAAATAATTTGCAAATAAGAGGGACGGAAGTTGATTTAAAAGCATCTTTTTTACCTCTTAAGGTATTAAAAATTAAAGTTTCGTTATTATTTTTAGAGCTGTAATAAAAAGCGCTGGTTTCGTCGCTATAAAATTGAGTTTTGCCTAAGTCTTTTAATCCATTTTGTTCGTATAATAAATGACCGCTTAAATCAAAAGCAAAAAAACCAGAGTTGGTAGTAGCAATTAGATCTGTATTTTTATTTTCATCTATAGCCAAAAACTCGCAAGAAGCTCCATTTAATTCTTGGTGTAAGTTTATATTAGTTTCTTTATCAGCAAACGAAATTTTTGATAACTGACCTTTTTCGTCATTTAAATAAAATAAATTAGTCGCCTCAAGGCTGTTACTTGCTTCTAGATAAAAAGCAGCGCAATTTTTTTTGGCCTTGTATTTTAAATTAATACGAGCTTCCCCCTTTCGGCTCGAAATATATATTTTTCCATCAACATCAACACACACCAAATAATCGCTTTGTCCAACTTGTATATATTGCATTGCGAGCCGCAACTCTTTTTCTGTTTTTATTGCAGTAAACCCTTTTTGTTGCGTTCCATTGATCGTATAATTATAAATGAGTTTGTTTTTACAAGCAATAAATAGACGATAATCTTTATTTTGATCATAATCAAAAACACTTAAAGCTGAAGACGCTTCGCTTGGCAGTTTAACCGGGTAGCCGTCTATATATTTTCCATTTCGATCAAGTATGTGTAAATAATTTTTACTACTAAATAAAAGTTGATTTTTTTTATTTTTAAAAGCATCTACAATAAAAAAATTAGAAGTAATTTCTTCTGCTATCTTTTTTTTCCATAAAAGAGTTCCTTTTGCATTGATCAAATAAATTGTATTTCCGTCGTCTTGAACAACTAATTCGTTTTCTTTTGTTATGTGATTTAAAAAAACTTCTGCCTTTTTATGGCAAGTCGTGTCTAATTTTAAAGTCCACAATCCACTGTTCTCAGTATGATTATTTTCTACTTCATACATCAAATGACATCTAAATTTGAAATTTTTTGTTTCGTTAGTTATCGCCAACGAAAAATGTTTAAAGTTTTCAAATGGATTGTCCTCAGAATCTTTAGTAAAATTAAATATTGAATAAGATTTATTTTTGTTTTGTTGAAGAGATGAATAAGCTAAGTAATTAAAAGTTTCGGGAAAATTTTGATTTTTATAATTTAAAAAACTTTCGTCTTTTGATAATAATAGCCCAGACTTAAGAGTTGAAAGAAGTTTTAATAGAGATTCGCGGCTTTCTGCAAAAAACAAAAACCCATCGTAGTAGGAAGCATATTTAGTTTCACATTTAATAATGGGATAAAAAAGTTGCAAAGGGCCTAAAGAGTTATTTTTAATTAAGCAAAATACTGATGCTGCCTTTTCTTTGTAAACAGAATCGCTCATCAGCTTAAGCTGTTCCTTTGCCAACAAACTGTCTTCTAATTTTAAGCCCACATAGTTTTGTTTTGAAATTTCGGTTTCAAATTCAAATAAATTACCGGCGATATTTTTATAAAAATCCGATTCTAAATTATACAAAGCGCTATCGTTTAATTGGCGCCAATAATTTTTATTTGGGTCGATTGCTTGATTAAGCAAATTGTTTTTAAAAGTCAAAAAAGAGCTTAGGCCAAATGCAACAAAAGAACTTGTGTTATATGGCAAAGCATTAAAAAAATCAGCAGAAGCAGGCTCTTGATTAAATAAAGCTGATTTATAATCATTAGTTCCTGAATTTAAATAGCCATTAATACTTATTTCTGAGGGTAAAACATCAATTGTTCCATAAGAAATTCCCTGGCTACAGAAATCGCTTAAGTTAAGTTTTTTATTTGCCGCACTTGCACCATATAAATTATGATTAATAAAAAAACTAATTGCCGCACCCTCTTCAGCAGAATTTTTATAGCCCAAAAAATTAACGTTATTTTTTAATTTAATCTTTAGCGGATTTATCGCCGATAACAGCCCCGGTTTATTGTTAGCCAAAACAACAACCCCGGCGTTTAAAGTAAAAAAAAATTCTTTTTGTTTATTTAGGTTAAACTTAAAGACGCCTTTCTCTATTTCTTTAGCTGAAAATAGTTTAGTTAAGTTTTTTTGAATTTCTGATTGATTACCTAGTTCATTAATGTTAAAGGCGCTTATCCAATCAAATCCCTCGTTATATATCGCAAAATGAATAGTCTTATCAGTAAGCTCTTCTTTTAATAATTCATCTGTGTTAAAAAGAGAATCAATCCCCCGAATGGTTTGGCATAAAAAGCCTATTTCTTTAAATAGAAAAAGCCGGTCGGCAATTAAGCTTTGTGAATTTAATTTTATATTTAAATCGCTAAAGTTATTTGTGTTAATATAAATTAAGCAGCTATCGGGCAAAAAAGATACTGCATCAACAATAGGTTTTTTAATGTTTTTTAATTTAAAATAACCAAACACTCCAAACCCAATTGCTGCAAGTGCAAAAGCAATAAAAATTATTTTTTTTATAAGGCCCAATTTAAAGCGAAACTAACCAAATAAATAACCCGTTTATTTTGGATAGAAAAGAGTTATAAATAAATTAATGTTTATTAAAAAAACAAAAATTATATGTCGAGCAAAAGCTGTGATGGCAATAATTTAAAACTTAGTCGGTGTAAGGGCGTAACCCCATATTTTTTTATTGCAGCTCTATGTTTTTTTGTAGGATATCCCATGTTGTTTTGCCAATCGTAATTTATATACTTTTTTGCTTCCTCTTTCATAAAATCGTCGCGGTATGTTTTAGCTAAAATACTTGCCGCGGCGATATTCAAAAATTTTGCGTCTCCTTTTATAATACATTGGTGATGAATTTTTTTATAAGGCTTAAACCTGTTTCCATCTATTAAAAGTAATTCGGGCCTAGTTTTTAATTTATCAATGGCTCGATGCATTGCTAAAAAAGATGCGTTTAAAATATTAATTTCATCAATTTCATTTTGATCAACTATACCAATTGCCCATGAGATAGCGCTGGCTTCTATTTCGGGCCTTAGTTCATAGCGCATTTTGTCAGATAATTTTTTGCTGTCGTTGAGCCATTTATTTCGATATTTTTTATTAAAAATTACCGCTGCAGCAAAAACGGGGCCAGCTAAACATCCTCTTCCTGCCTCGTCGCAACCAGCTTCTAATAAATTTTTATCAAAAAAGGCCTTTAACAACTTGGCTTACAAATAGCATTATATGGAGGACAAGCAATCTTTAATTGCCGAAAAATTAGGAATTTGTCCCGCGTCTTCTAAAATTTCTATGTATTTTAAAATGCCTGATTTATCAACCACAAAAGCAGATCGCTTGGAAACGCCCTTCATTCCGAAAGCAAAAGTTTCGGCAAGAGCCCCGTATGAAATAGTAGCCTCTTTATTAAAATCGCTTAGTAAGTCAAAATTTAACTTTTGTTCTTCTTTAAATTTAGCAAGCGAAAACAAAGAATCAACCGAAATGCCAATAACAACTGCATTTAAATCGTTATAAATAGTTAATTCGTCTCTTACCATGCAGAGCTCTTTTGTGCAAACGCCCGTAAATGAAAGCGGAAAAAAAAGGATTACGATGTTTTTGCCATTATAATCGGTTAAAGAAACTTCTTTTTTTTCAGTAGAAAACAAAGTAAATTTAGGCGCTGGACTATTTAAAAGTAAATTCATAATTATTGGTTGTTTATTTAAATATTAAACAATATTACTTTAAATTGGTTTAAAAACAAATTAATACTTTTGTAACAAAATAATTAAAATTCAAAATAAAGTATGAGTAATTCAAACGAAAGTAAATGTCCTTTTCCTCACGGACAAATAAAACAAGCGGCCTCTATGGGCACCTCTAACAAAGATTGGTGGCCAAATCGACTAAACTTAGATATTTTAAGACAACATTCATCGCTATCAGACCCTATGGACAAGGGTTTTAATTATGCTGAAGCATTTAAAAAGTTAGATTTAAAGGCGATAAAAAAAGACATTAATGATTTAATGACTAATTCTCAAGATTGGTGGCCGGCAGATTATGGTCACTATGGCCCTTTGTTTATTCGTATGGCTTGGCATAGCGCAGGCACGTATCGAATTTCAGATGGCCGTGGCGGAGCAGCAACAGGAAATCAACGTTTTGCTCCAATAAATAGTTGGCCAGATAATGGCAATTTAGATAAATCTCGATTTTTACTTTGGCCAATTAAACAAAAATATGGGAACAAAATTTCTTGGGCCGATTTAATGATTTTGGCTGGCAACTGCGCTTTAGAATCTATGGGATTTAAAACATTTGGTTTTGCCGGCGGAAGAGAAGACATTTGGGAGCCCGAACAAGACATTAATTGGGGAAACGAAAAAGAGTGGTTAGGCGATAACCGTTATAAAGGAAATAGAGAATTAGATCAGCCTTTAGCTGCAGTTCAAATGGGTTTAATTTATGTAAACCCACAAGGGCCTAACGGCAATCCAGAACCTTTAGCCTCAGCAAAAGATATTAGAGAAACCTTTGCACGCATGGCGATGAATGATGAAGAAACCGTTGCCTTGGTTGCGGGCGGACACACTTTTGGAAAAGCGCATGGCGCTGCTCCAGATAGTCACGTTGGGCGAGAGCCTGAAGGAGAAAGCATTGAAAAAATGGGAATGGGCTGGATAAATAGTTTCGGCACAGGAAAAGGTGGCGACACAATTACTAGCGGCATAGAAGGCGCATGGAAACCTAATCCTACTAAATGGGATAATGGCTATTTAGAAACATTATTTAAATACGATTGGAAATTAACAAAAAGTCCCGCTGGCGCTCATCAATGGATTCCAACCGACGAAAGCGCAGCAAATTTAGTTATAGATGCACACGACAAATCTAAAAGTCATGCACCCATGATGACGACAGCAGATTTAGCAATGAAAATGGATCCGGCTTATGAGATTATATCAAGAAATTTTTTAAATGATTTTAATGCCTTTGCCGATGCCTTTGCAAAAGCTTGGTTCAAGCTAACTCATCGTGATATGGGCCCAGTTACTCGCTATTTAGGAGCCGATGTGCCTCAAGAAGTTTTAATTTGGCAAGACCCAATTACAGCATCCAACAACGAATTAAATGAAAAGGATTTTATTATTTTAAAAGAGAAAATACTTTCGAGTGGCCTTTCGATTTCGCAGCTTGTTTCAACCGCTTGGGCATCTGCATCAACTTTTCGAGGATCTGATAAACGTGGGGGCGCTAATGGTGCTCGTATTCGTTTAGAGCCTCAAATTAATTGGGAAGTGAACAATCCAAATCAATTAAAAAAAGTTTTAAGTGTTTTAGAAGGAATTCAAAAAGAATTTGCAGCAACAGGCAAACAAGTTTCTATGGCAGATTTAATTGTTTTCGCAGGCAGTTCAGCAATTGAAAAAGCAACGGAAAATGCAGGCCACAACATCTTTATTCCATTTTCGCCAGGCCGCGGAGATGCCACAAAAGAACAAACTGATGAAGCCTCTTTTTCAGTATTAGAGCCAAAAGCAGATGGATTTAGAAATTATAAAAATTCAAAAGCTAATTTAATTACAGAAGAAATGTTAGTTGATAAAGCTCAGCTATTAACGTTAACTGTTCCAGAAAT
>Ga0209597_1002326_pt1 | contig 12098 bp, 9 predicted proteins | sample M_140625_MF_Meta_FD_187316 | JGI IMG/M metagenome (GOLD analysis project Ga0209597, IMG submission 187316) | Freshwater microbial communities from Lake Montjoie, Canada to study carbon cycling - M_140625_MF_MetaG (SPAdes) (version 2) | ecosystem: Environmental > Aquatic > Freshwater > Lake...
CTCGCGCCTCACGCCAAAGTGGGGGGTTTGGCGGATGTGATGGCGGCATTACCCATGGCATTGGCGAGGGCGGGGCACGGGGTGAGTTTGGTGGTGCCACTGCATCGCGGGTTGAGACTTTCGGGGGAGTTTCGGCGGACGAAGCGGGAGTTGAACGTGCCCTCGGCGGGTCGTTTGTGGGGGACGCGAATCTGGGAGGGCAACCGAGGTGGGGTTTCGTTGTTTGGAATTGAACGGGACGAGTATTTTGACAGAGCCCATCCTTATGGAGAGGGGGGAGTGGATTACCCTGATAGTTTAGCGCGCTTTAATTTTCTGGCGCGGGCTTCGGTGGAGTTAGCGCGTTATATCGAACCGGTTCCCGATGTGATTCAGGCGAATGACTGGCATGCGGCTTTGGTTCCGGCGCATGTTTTGGCGATGGGGCTACCGATTCGGACTGTTTTCACAATTCACAACTTGCGGTATCAAGGGGAGTTTGGGGCGGAGGAATTTGGGGGACTGGGGTTGCCTCCAGGAATGTTTCGAATGGAGGCGTTGGAGTTTTATGGAAAGTTAAATTTAATGAAGGGGGCGGTGAAGATGGCGGATGCGGTGACGACGGTCAGTCCGACTTATGCGCAGGAGATTCAGAATGAGGCGCAGGGAGCGGGGTTGCATGAAGTGTTGCGGTCGCGTGGGGAAAATCTCACAGGGATTCTCAATGGGATTGATGAGGAGGGGTGGAATCCTGCGACGGATACTGAATTAAAGATGAACTTTAAGGTGGGTTCGATGAAGGGGCGGGAGGGGTGTCGCTTGGCATTGGAACAGGAGATGGGGCTGGAGTCGGCGAATGGGCGACCTATTTTTGGAATGGTGACACGGTTGGCCTTTGAGAAAGGGGTGGATTTGGCTCTGGCGGTCGCGGGAAAGATCGTGGAGAAGGGGGGTAGGTTAGTGATATTAGGAACAGGGGAAGCGGGTTTAGAAAAAGAGGCGCAGAGGATTGCGGGTAAATATCCTAAGCAGGTGGCGGTGAGATTGGAGCACAATGAGGGTTTGGCCCGGAGGATCTTTGCGGGATCCGATTTTTTCCTGATGCCATCGCGAAGTGAGCCGTGTGGACTGACGCAGATGTATGCAATGCGTTATGGGGCAATTCCGGTGGTGTCGGATACGGGGGGGTTGCGGGACACGGTGGAGGAGTGGGACTCGGTGAAAAAAACTGGGACGGGATTTCGTGGGCAGGCTTCTTCGGAACTGGGTTTATTGGAGGCGGTGGATCGAGGTTTGGCGCTATGGAATGAGCCAGCGATGATGAGTGTGGTTCGTCGAAACGGGATGAGCCGAGATTGGGGTTGGGGCGCGGCCGTGCCTGCCTATGAAAAGGTGTACCGTTCTGTGCTACCCTAACCCAAAAGGAAAAGGAAAAGAGTATGCCTGAATTAAGAAAAGATCCGGTAGTGGGACGTTGGGTGGTCTTCAGTCCAGAGCGACAGATTCGACCTGAGCGATATGTCTGTGAAGAGCTTCCGCCGACAAAACCTGAGGACAACCCATTTTTGGAGGGGCATGAGGCGTATACGCCGCCTGAGATTTATGCGATTCGGCCGAACGGCTCGGCGCCCAATGGGCCGGGTTGGCAGTTGCGGGTGATCCCGAATCGGTATCCAGCTCTGCGGGTGGAGGGAAATCTGGATAAGGAGGCGGTTGGCTTTTATGACCGAATGAACGGAGTGGGGGCGCATGAGGTGATTGTGGAGACTCCGCATCCTCAGTTAGTTTTGGAGCAACAAACGCTTCCTGGGGTGGTGCGAGTTCTGCAGGCATGGCGGGCACGGATGATCGATCTTTCGCGGGATATCCGATTGCACTACGCGCTGGTTTTTAAAAATCACGGGGCGAGAGCGGGGGCGACGATGCCTCATCCACACTCCCAGTTGATTGCTATGCCGGTGACCCCGATTGTGGTGAAGGAGAAGTTAGCGGCGGCGCGAGCCTACTATATCGAGAAAGATCGAAATCTTTTCGAGGACATTCTTAAGTCGGAGCGGACATCTGGAGAGCGGGTGGTCTTTGAAAACGATGGATTCACGGCGTTCTGTCCCTTTGCCAGTCGATTTCCCTTTGAAACATGTCTGATGCCACGGAGGCAGTCGCCTGATTTTCAGACGGCGAGCGACGGAGAGTTGCTCCTTTTGGCTGAGGGGATCCAGCGTGTTTTGTCGACCTATGCGAGTGTGCTCGATCAGCCTAGCTACAATTTAATTCTCCAGACGGCCCCGTTTCGCCGAAGTCGACATCCCGACGCATGGTCGACAATCGACTTGGATTACCGATGGCACATCGAAATTCTGCCGAGGTTGACGGGGGTGGCGGGTTTTGAATTCGGCACGGGGGTCTACATTAATCCCACGTTGCCCGAGGATGCGGCCAATGTTTTACGAGAGGGAATGACGCATGGGTGACGTGGCACTGCTTTGGCATTTACACCAACCTTCTTACGTAGACGCGGTCACTGGGGAGGCACTGATGTCGTGGGTACGGCTGCACACCGTGCGTGGGTATGCGGATATGGCGGAGATGGCGCGGCGGCACCCACAGGTGAAGCTAAACTTTAATTTAACGCCAGTCTTAGCGGAGCAGATCGAACAGTTGGCGGAGGGGAAGGTACGGGATCGATGGGGAGAGTTAGCGAAGAAGCCAGCAAACAAGCTGACCGAAGCGGATCGGCAGGAGTTGTTGGAAAACTTTTTCAAAGTGAACTGGGTCACGAGCGTGGATCCTTATCCGAGATATCGGCAGTTGCTCGACTTGCGAGGGAGGCGGGCGGGGGCGGCCCAGTCTCCGCAGAATGCGAAACGCTTTAAGGAAGGAGATCTGCGTGATTTGCAGGTTTGGTTTAATTTGGGTTGGTGTGGGTTCGCCGTACGAAAGAGATATCCCGAGTTGGAGGCTTTGATTGTCAAAGACAGGGATTTCACGGAGGAAGATAAGTTGCGGGTTTTGCAGATTCATCAGGAGATGCTCAAAGGAATTTTGCAAGAGTACCGAGAATTGGCGGAGTCGGGACAAGTGGAGTTAACCACGACGCCGTTTTATCATCCGATTCTTCCTTTGCTGGTGGATACGGATAGTGCGAAGAGGGCGATGCCAGGAGCGAGATTGCCAAGTCGGATGGAGGCGCCGGAGGATGCCTTGGCCCAGTTGCAAAAAGCGCAGGTCTTGCACACGCGGGTTTTCGGGCGAAAGGCGCGGGGTTTGTGGCCGTCGGAGGGGTCGGTAAGTCCTGAGGTGGTGCCTTTGATGGTGCAGGCAGGCTTTGAGTATTTTTGCACGGACGAGCTGGTTCTTTTCCGGGGGCTTGAAGCCCAAGGGAAAAAAGTGGATCACGTGGAGCTTTTTCAACCGTGGCGAGTAGAGGAGGGGAGAGTGACGATGAAGGCGCTTTTCCGAGAGAGGCCCTTGTCTGATTATATTGGATTTACCGCTTCGCGGACGGAGCCCAAGGTTGCGGCGGACTATTTAAAAGTTCATCTGGAGCATATTACTCAGGTGATGGCGAAGGATGGGATTGTCTTGTTGGCCTTGGACGGAGAGAACGCGTGGGAATCTTTTCCTGATAGTGGGGAGGCTTTTCTGGATGCTTTTTATAGCGGGCTGGAGAAGGCGGTTGGATTGCGAACCCAGAGGTTGGGGGACTACCTCGATGGTAAAGAGGGAAAGCCCGCAGGGCGTTTGCATTCAGGATCGTGGATCAGTGCAAACTTCGATATCTGGATTGGGGATCCTGAGGAGAACCTGGGTTGGAGTTGGATCAAGCGGACCCGTGAATTCTTAAAGCAGGCCGAGGCGAAAGGGAAATTGACGCCAGAAGTTAAAGCGGCGGCGTGGGAGGATATTTATGTGGCGGAGGGCAGTGATTGGTTTTGGTGGTACGGGCCTGATTTTCAGACGGATAGCGACCTGATTTTCGACGCGCTTTTTCGAGGACGATTGCAAAGCGTCTATCGAAGGTGTGGATCGACCCCTCCGCCAGCGTTGAGTCTGCCCATCTGTGCGGCGGACTTGCATTTGGGGGTACCGCCGCTGGGGGTAATTGAGCCAAGACTGAGTGCGACGCCGAGTTTTTTGGACTGGGTTGGGGCGGGGCGGTATGAAGCCTGGCGGGATGCGGGGGCGATGGCGCAGGGGGATCGGCGGGTGAGGACGATTCAGTATGGGGTAGGTCGTGATGACTTCTTTTTTAGGTTGGATGCAAAGGGAAGTCCTGGGGAGGAGGTGGTAGTTGATTTCAATCAGCCGGTGGCGATTCGGGTGCGAGCTAAGGCTGGGGAGAAGGGTTGGCAGACAACGGTGGAGCGGGCGGAAGACGGGATGGTCTATGTCCCGGTGCAGTGTCAGAGTGAATCGGTGAATGGTCAGGGCCTACAGCTTAAAGTGCCGTTGGAGGTGTTCGGCTGGGACGATGACGGTAAGGAAATTAGTTTTCTGGTGAGGGTGATACGGGGAGGGGTGGAGGCGGAGCGTTATCCGGATCGTGGGCTGATAGAATTTACTGGACCCGTGCGTGCCACTGACCTCAAAAACTGGTATATCTAAAACGCGATTATGAAAAACGTTAATCTAGTACTTTGTCTGCATATGCACCAGCCGGTGGGCAATTTGCCTGAGGTGGTCGATCAGATTACGGCAGAGGTTTATCGGCCGATGATTGAGGTTTTAGAAAAGCATCCAGGGGTGGCAGTGAATCTGCATTGCAGCGGCTCGTTGTTGGAAGTGTTGGCGGAGAGAGATCCTGAGTTGATTCAGAAGTTGAAAGGTTTGGTGGCGACGGGGCGAGTGGAGATGTTGTCGGGTGGTTTTTATGAGCCGGTGCTGGTCGACTGGCCTGAGGAGGATCGGGATGGGCAAGTGAGTAAGATGGGCGGATGGCTGAAGGAGCGATTGGGCGCGCAGTTGGCGGGTGCTTGGCTGGCGGAGGGGGTGTGGGGTCCCTCGCTTTGTGGCGTACTGGGCAGGGCGGGGTTGCAGTATGCGCCAGTGCAGGGATCTTTCTTTCTGCAGGCGGGCGTGATTCCGGCGAAGCTCAATGGGCACTATGTGACGGATCAAGCAGGGCAGATGCTTTTCGTATTGCCGACGTGCCCAGATTTAACGCGTTTGATCCCGCACGCACCCTTGGATGAGTTATTTGCTCACTTGCGGCGGATCGCCAACCGTTCGGAGGACATCACCTTGACCTTGGCGACGAATTTGGAAACATGGCCCAAACTTCCTGCGGGGGCGATGGGGTACTTGGAGCAGCTCTGTCGTAAATTAGAGGAGTCCTCGAATTGGGTGAACACCTTAACGGGGCAAGCTCAGTTGAAGCGGCAAGCTCCACGAGGGAGGGTTTCTTTGCCACCGGGAACTCCAGCTGAATTAGGAGGATGGTCTTTACCTGGGGTAGCCAGAAAAGAGTTTTTTAAAGAGCGGGGTCAATTAGCGCAACGCTACGATGCAAAAAAGTGGCTGCCTTTCTTTCGGGGTGGGTCGTGGGCTTCGTTTCGAGTGCGTTACGAAGAGTTGAATTTGATGTATCGGAAGAATTTGTTTTTGGGTCGCAAAGTGAAGGCCAAAATAAAGTCTGGGGCTGGGCGGGCGGTCGTGGAGAGATTGTGGCGGGCGCAGTGCTCGACGGCTTTGTGGCACGGGACACGGGGTGGATTGCATTTGCCTCATTTGCGGGCGGCGATTTGGCGTGAGCTACTGGCGGCGGAGGCTGAGTTGCGTTCTGGTCAAGGGGAGACGGAATTGACGCGGGAAGACGTCAATGCGGACGGGGAGGTGGAAGTGCTGGCGAGTCATCCCCAGCTGAGCCTACTTTTCGCGCCTCATTTGGGCGGAGCCTGTTTGGAAGTGGGCTTACCTGAGTTTGGCAGAAATCTGGCGGATGTGCTGACACGTAGAGATGAAGGGGTCAATGGGGCGGAGGCGACCCTTACGGACTGGTATGAGCGGCGAATTTTTCAGGAGCATTTCTTTGCGCGAGGGACAACCGTGGGGCAACTCGCTACGAATACTTATCCCGAGTTGGGAGATTTTATTCTGCAGCCTTTTGCGATCAGCCAGATGAGGCAGACGGGGAGTCGAGTGACCCTAGGGATGCAGAGGGATGGGGGCTTGTATCGGATGGGAACGCGCCAACCCTGCTTGCTCGAAAAGACCTTCGCAATTGATGCCTCCAGCGGGTTGATTGAAGTTGCTTATCAAATAACGAACACGGGAACTTTACCGTTGGAGACGATGTTTGCGGTCGAGCTGAACTTAAATCTAGGGCCGGATCAGTCAGGTCGTGGATTATGGAAGTGCGGGGACCAGAAAAAGAGTGATCGGGAGAGCTGGCAAAAGGAGGGGGTATCTTTGGTTTCGGCTCGTTCGGTGGATGGGTTGGAAGTTCGCATGGCTTCAGAGAATCTGCCTTCCGTTTGGTGTTACCCTTTGCTTGATGTGGAAAAAGGTCCAGATGGACCGATTCGCCAAGGGAACTGCATCCTCTTTGGCCAGCATATTGATTTAAAGCCAGGGAAAAAGGCGGAAGCTCGTTTGAAGGTGACTTTCCGCAAGATTGCCGAACCCACCTAAATCTGATAGAATCTTGTTCTATGAAAATCTCTTCTGGTTTTGCTTATCTTGCTCTAATTGGGGGGACTTTTCTGGCGGGTTGTACAATTCCTGGTGACGCAGAGAATGTGACGACGACTTACGGGGATACGACGACACCGACTTCGACTGAGGCAAAGCCTGGGGCAGAAGCAGATGCGAAGACTTCACCGACGGCTGCAGCGGATGAGAAAAAGCCCTGGACTCCTCCGCAAGGAACGGAAAAGAGTGCGCCAGGAAAAGCCAGTTACCCCAAGGGAGAAAAAGTTTCGGGCAAGGCGGGGATGGTGCGAAGTCCTTATGCGCCCTATGCGGGGTTGGTGGACGTAAAAGGTTTTGCCCCTGGGACAGAAGTGAAGTGCCCGTACACGGGTAAAATATTTCTGGTTCCGTAGGGTTGGGTTTTTCTACTTCTTGTCCAGTTATGGACCCCCTTTTACAGGTTTTGAAAGATCGTGGGCGTTGCTCGGTGGGGGAACTGGCGCAATTGACAGGGAAGACGGAAAAGGAAGTTACGGCGGCCCTGCAAAAATATGAGAAGGAGCGGGTGATTCTTGGCTATCAAGCAATTTTGGACTTGGACAAGACTGGGCATGGGGGAGTGCGGGCGGTAATTGAGGTAAAGATTACGCCTGAAAGAGAGGGTGGGTTTGATCGAATTGCGGCGAGGGTGGCACGATATCCAGAGGTAGTCTCCTGCCAGCTGATGAGTGGTGGGTATGACCTTTTGATTGTGGTGGAGGGGCCCGATTTGCGGCAGGTGGCTAGTTTTGTTTCGGAGAAACTTTCCACCCTGCAAGGGGTGATTTCCACTGCTACCCATTTTCAGTTGAAGACCTACAAGGAGGCGGGGGTTCTGTTTTTGGAGGATGAGAAGATCGAAAGATTGGCGGTCTCGCCGTGAAAAAGACGAGTGAGTTTTTGGCAACGCACGTCCAAGCGATTCCAAGGTCGGGAATTCGTGATTTCTTTGAATTGGTACAAAAACGTGGGGATGTGATTTCCTTGGGAATTGGGGAGCCCGACATTTCGGCTCCTTGGGCGGTGCGGGAGGCGGCGATTTTCGCCTTAGAAAATGGCCGGACAGGATACACGTCAAATCTGGGGAGCCTGAAGTTGCGTGGGGAAATTTCTAAGTACATCGAGAAAATCTGCGGACCGAGTTACGACCCCGAGTCTGAAATTCTGGTAACGGTGGGGGTGAGTGAGGCGATTGATCTGGCGTTGCGGGCGGTAATTAATCCAGGGGAGACAGTCTTGTATCATGAGCCTTGCTATGTTTCCTACGCGCCCTCGATTAGTTTGGCGCATGGGAAGGGTCGAGGGATTCCCACTCGAGCGGAGGACGGCTTTCGGTTGGAGCCTGAGGCGGTGGCAAAAGCGGCAACGGCGGGGGCGAAGGTCCTCTTGCTCAACTTTCCGACAAATCCGACGGGTGCGGTGATGAGGGGCAAAGATTTGGATGCGCTGGCGAAAGTTTGTGTCGAAAAAAACCTGCTGGTGATTAGTGATGAGATTTACGCAGAGCTGAGTTATGAGGGTGCGCACGAATCGATCGTCACTCGGCTGGGAATGAGAGAGCGGACGATTCTCTTACATGGTTTGAGTAAGGCGTTTGCCATGACGGGATTTCGTATTGGCTACGCCTGTGCGCCGGCTCCGTTGATCGAAGCGATGATGAAGATTCATCAATATGCTATTCTTTGTGCGGCGACTCCGAGTCAGGAAGCGGCGGTGGAGGCGCTGCGCGGGGCCGAGGCGACAACGAGCGAAGCTCGGGCGCAGTACCAGATACGCCGAGATTACTTGCGGAATAAACTGGAGGAGGCGGGATTGAGGCCGACGAATCCTGCGGGGGCTTTTTATCTTTTTGTGGATGTGCGGAGTACGGGGCTTTCTTCGAGGGAGTTCGCCTTGCGGTTGCTTGACGAGGAGAAGGTGGCGGTGGTGCCAGGTGAAGCTTTTGGTCCTGGAGGGGAAGGATTTGTACGGTGTAGTTATGCGACAGGATTGGATCGGATTGAGGTGGCGGCGGAGAGGATTGTACGTTTTGTTAAAAAAATAAAAAGCGGCCATGGGGCTCCTGCTTTGGTAGGGACGAGGTAGGATCGCTTTGCAAGCGGATGTGGTGGTGGTAGGGGCAGGGCACAATGGGTTAATTTGTGCCTGTTACCTAGCCAAAGCCGGACTGAAGGTGGTGGTGGTAGAGAAGAGGGATCTTCCTGGAGGGGCGGTCTGCACGCGGGAGGATTTGATTGCGGGGTTTCGGTTCGATGTGGGTTCTTCGGTGCACATTATGATTCATCTGACGCCGATCTTGGCGGAGTTAAATCTAGCGAGAGAAGGGTTGGAATATATTGAGATGGATCCGTGGGCCTACTATCCAGTGGAGGGAACGGGGCGGGGGATTTCTTTTCATCGCTCAGTGGAGAAGACTTGTGAAAGTATTGCCCAATTTAGTTTGCGGGATGCGGAGGCCTATCGACGGTATGTGGAGCGGTGGACGGAGTTGAATGAGGGGGTATTTGAAACTTTCTTGGCACCGCCTTCCCCGGGGAGGCTTTTTGGGACGATTCTGAAGCGGAATCTTTTTAGGCCTAAGTCGAGGAAGCTTTGGTCGAGTTTGGATACGGCGCGGCAGTTAATGGCGCCGTATGGGTCGGTGATTCAGGAGACTTTTGAAAACGAGCATTTGCGAACGGCGATGCTTTGGCTCTCGGCGCAAAGTGGACCGGCGCCGGCGGAAGTGGCCAGCGGGGATATGTTTGGTTGGAATGCGATGATTCACCGGTGCGGGGCGAAACGGGCGAAGGGTGGTAGTGGGGCTTTGGCGACGGCTTTGGTCAAGTGTCTGCAGAGGCATGGAGGAGAGGTTGTTTTGGGGCAAGCGGTCAAGGAGGTGCGAAAGGCGGGGAAGGGGTGGGAGGTGGAAGCGGGGGAGAGGGTTTTTACGGCGGGTAAAGTGGTGGCGGCGTGTCATTTAAAAACATTCTTTTGTGACTTACTGAAGGAGGGTCCGAAAGATCTGACGGAGCGGATGGGAAAAGCGCGAATTGGAAATGGTTTTGGGATGGTGGTGCGGCATGCGGTGGAGGAGCTGCCGGTCTATGGACGGGAGACGGGGAATGGGAGTAAGCCGAGGGAGTACCATTCGGCGATGCAGCTACTTTGTCGGAATCAGGATATGTTGGAGAGTAGTTACCGGGACTATCTGGCTTTTCAGCCGCCCGCGAAGCCGAGTGTGGTAGCGATGACCTTTTCGGCGATTGACCCGACCTTGGCTCCTGAGGGGAAGCATACGCTTTTTACTTGGGCCCAGTACCATAGCTACGAGCTGCGGAACGGGGAGAGCTGGGATGGGATTCGGGAGAGGGAAGCGGATAAATTGTATGATCTGGTTTGCGAATATGCACCGAACATGAAAGGGAAGATGATTGGACGATATATCCAGACTCCTCTGGATATCGAAAGGGACCTGGGGCTGTTGAAAGGAAACGTCATGCATTTCGAGATGAGTCTTGATCAGATGTTTATGTTCAGGCCTTTGCCGGAAATCTCCTGTTACCGGGCGCCGATGAAGGGTTTGTATTTAACAGGGGCGAGCACCCACCCTGGGGGCGGGGTGTTTGGGGCAAGTGGAAGGAACACAGCCAAAGTGATCCTGGGTTGGCGGGGATAGGAGAAGGGAGTAGGGTTTAGACATGGCCACAGCGATATCTACAAAAAGGAAGCATGTGGATCCGGTTCGCCAGTTTTCAATTTTTCTAGCGAATAAAGCGGGTCGGTTGCTGGAGTTGATTCGGATTCTGCATAGTCGGCAAGTGCACGTGGTGGCATTGACGATTTTGGATACGACGGACAGTTCGATTGTGCGAATGGTGGTGGATGATCCGGATCAGGCGCGGGCGATTTTTCATGAGCAAGCGGTTGCGCATACTGAGTCTACCGTGGTGGCGGTAGAGTTGGGGGCAGCGACGGAGCTGCCGAAAGTATTTTCTTCGCTGTTGGAGGCGGAGATTAATATTCTGACGACCTACGCATTCTTGGTGAGACCCGAGGCGAAGCCCGCCCTTTGTCTGAATTTAGATGACAATGAGCTGGGGGGGCAGGTGTTGAGTCGGGGTGGCTTTAAACTATTGGGGCAGGGCGACATTTCTCGTTGAGGCAGAAGTTAGGGATGAGTCGGTTGGAAGCTACGATTCGAGACGGGAAAAGAGTAACGGCTGAGGAAGCCTTGGAAATTTACGATTGGCCCTTAGCGCGGTTGGGAAAATTATCGGATGAGCGAAGGAACCAGGCGAAGGGGGCGGATTATGGGGGGCGGGGCAAGGAGGTGGTGACCTATATGGTTGATCGGAATATCAACTATACGAACGTCTGTGATGTCTACTGCAAGTTTTGCGCTTTTTATCGAACGGAGAAGGATGCGGACCACTATGTTCTTTCGCAGGAGCAGATCGACGGGAAGATCGAGGAGTTGCTTGCGGTGGGAGGGAATCAGATTCTGTTGCAGGGAGGACACCACCCGAAGTTGAATCTGGAGTGGTATTTAAATCTGTTGCGGCATCTTCGGGCAAAGTATCCCCAAGTAAACATTCATGGATTTTCTCCCCCAGAATTTAATCATTTTGCGGAGGTGTTTGCCCTGCCCTTAAAAGAAGTGGTTGGGCTATTCCGAGAGGCTGGGTTGGGGAGTATTCCTGGGGGAGGAGCGGAAATATTGGTGGATAGGGTCAGGCAGAAGATTGCCCCGCGGAAATGCGACACGGAGGGGTGGTTAAAGGTGATGGAGATTGCCCATGGGATGGGGATGCGTTCGAGTGCGACGATGATGTTCGGGCACGTGGAGACTCCGGCGGAGCGGATCGAGCATCTTGGACGATTACGAGATTTGCAGGATCGGACGGGTGGATTTACTGCCTTCATCTGCTGGACGTTTCAGCCTGAGAACACGGTATTGAAGATGGCAAAGATGGGATCGCACGAGTATTTGCGGATGCAGGCCCTTTCGAGAATTTTTCTAGATAATATTCCGAATGTGCAGTCGAGCTGGGTGACGCAAGGTCCTGCGATGGGTCAGGTGGCTTTAAAGTTTGGGGCGAACGATTTCGGGAGCTTGATGATGGAGGAGAACGTGGTTTCGAGTGCGGGAACGAGCTTCCGGCTCAGTTTGGATGAGATGCGGAGATTGATTCGTGAAGCGGGGTACGAGCCGTGGCAGAGAAACAACGAGTACGAGCTCTTGGGCGGGGCGGGGGAGAGCCCAACCCTGATGGCGTAAGGAGTTGCTTGGTCAGTTGGCGGATGGATTTACTGGGAGTGGTTCGGAAAAAAAAGAGCGAGAGAGATGAGAACTGGTCAAGAGCCACCTGTTGGCTAAAAAAATACGATGAGAAAACTAAGTGGGGTTGCGCGGGTGGGATGGCTGGGGGTAGCGCTGGGTGGGGCGGTGGCGCTGGGGGTGGTGGGGT
>Ga0209597_1002328_pt1 | contig 12093 bp, 11 predicted proteins | sample M_140625_MF_Meta_FD_187316 | JGI IMG/M metagenome (GOLD analysis project Ga0209597, IMG submission 187316) | Freshwater microbial communities from Lake Montjoie, Canada to study carbon cycling - M_140625_MF_MetaG (SPAdes) (version 2) | ecosystem: Environmental > Aquatic > Freshwater > Lake...
GACTTGTTGCCCTTGATCTTGGTTCGCCCTTTGAGCGGAGGGGCCACGACAGGTCTCTTCACAGAACTCGTCACGCGCTTCGGTCCAGACTCATCAATAGCACGCACTGCAGCTACAATTTTCGGGAGCACCGAGACGACTTTTTATGTCTTGGCAGTCTACTTCGGGGCGGTTGGGATCCGGAAAGGTCGACACGCTTTGGCTACCGGCCTGATTGCGGATGCCACTGGCGCTATTGCCTCAATTGCCATTTGTCGCTGGATGTTTGCCTGACACGTCTCTCAACCGCGTCTGAGTTTAAATACCAGATTGCGAGGGGTAGCCTCGCGCAAGTCGAACCAAGTGGACAGGCAGTTCCGCCGCAGTCCGCAAGACGGTCCAAATCGAACCTTTTAGGCATGCGGCGGCGGCTTGCGCGCATTTTTCACGCAATTTGAAAATCTGCCACGCTTTCCATCCAACTCGGAGCATTTCGCGCTGCTCTGGAGAATTTTCCGGCGAGAAAAACGTCTTATAGTGCAAACGCCGCACGCTTTTATGGGTGCCACGAACGTTAATGGAGGCATTAGCGCCGTGCCGCCGGTAATGCAAAAGCACCTCGTTGACAAATTCAACAGGGCCAATCCGGCTCAGACGCAAACACATGTCCCAATCTTCACAATACTTCAACCGAAGATCGTACAATCCGACACGTTCGTATGCATCCCGCCGTGCCACAAGCAGTCCGGGCGGATACACGGGACCGGTCCAAACTAGCGTCTCAAACACCGTGGGAGAAGAAAGCGGCCACACCACAATCTTCCCCTCGAAATACCCCAAGCGCCTACGACCGAAGTCAGAAAAATCGCCAACTGCCATTGGGAGTCCCTCTGTATTGATGAATTCGGCCAAACCATGGGCCCCTACAGCCTGTGGATTTGCTTCCAATCGGCTCACCAAAGTAGACACGGCATTGGGTTCCCACACGTCGTCCGCGTCCATAAATGAAACGTAAGGGGCCGATCGGAGACTTTCTAAAAAACCTCGGTTTCTTGCCTTTGACGCCCCGCCACAGACCTGACGCACCAAGCGGAATCTACTGTCCCCTAAGATCGCTCGCTGCGCTTCCAAATAGGTGTCATCCGTTGAGCCGTCATCCACCACAATGCATTCCCAAGACTTAAACTCCTGTGCACGAATGCTCTCTATGGTTGATCGTATAAAACTTCCCGCATTGTGCGCTGGGACAATAATACTAAGCTCTGGCGACGTTTGCATGGGCGGGAGTTGGCTCGAAGGTTGAAAAAAGCGTATCCTGCAACTGCCTAATGTTCCGCGCGTAGTCGTCCATCGATGGCTCTACAGAGCTAAGCGGCACAGGTTCCCCAACTTGGATAGCTCGCACGACAACACAGCCTTCAGCCAAACCTGCAGGCAGAAAATCCCGTCCCCTCTCCACCGTGTCCACTTGGCCATAGAACGTGTACCCACCCATCCCATCCAACCGTTCACCGGGATGCAGGTCGCGCTTTGCAACGGCAACCACCTCTGCAACGGGAGCCCCTCGTGGCGCAACTGTAGGTTCTCGATACACCACTGCCTCAGCTACGGACAAAGGCGTTTCCAAATGACACAAATGGTAAGGTCTGAAAAATAGATAGTCTGGGCCCGAACCCATTTTCAGATAGTCGAAATAGTGCCCCACACGATCCCAGTCAGAGCAGCGCCCGATGACGAAAACGCCGCCACCGAAATCTCCCCCAAGTGTGTAATCGACCACACCTGAGCGCCCCAGAATTGCCGAAAAATCGCGTACCGCATCCTTTTGCGTTGTTTTAACCCCATGCATCCCACGGACTTCAGGCAGGAGTCCCGTAGCATTGGCAACGATCGCGTTTTCCAAATTCATCTTGGTGCCGTCCGTAAAGGCACACACCATTTGGGGACTTGTTTTCATGCGAAGCGCCCAGGCTTTGGAAGTTTCCGGCGTCGCGCTTACATCTAAAAATCCTTTGCAATTTACGGCAGCCACTATCTCAAAACCGTGAGTAGCTACCCATTCAACAATGCGCATGATTACCCCAGGCTGGTCCCCGTCTGCGTAGCTGTAAACAACACCCCGCTGACGAGCCCGTTCAGCGAGGTAACAGCCCAAAGTAGCGTCCAATTCCGCGTTCATTACAACGACATGCCTTCCCGCTTGAATAGCGCCAAGAACACTGCGTGCGGCATACGAAACTGTACCAGTTGCCTCAACAAAAACCTCAATGCCGTCAACGCCCAACGCCGCATCTGGATCAGAACAAACGCACGGCAGACCCTGCTCCACAGCAAGATTCAATAGCCGGACGTCGTTACTCACCACAATGTCCTCTCGGACGAACCCGGCCGTTATCCAAGCCTCCACAGCTCGGTCCGTGTTGCGGTTAATTAAAATGGAAGCATCCAAACCGGGCATGGCCCGTAGTTGAAGGGCTATGCCACGACCCATTGAGCCAATCCCGCTGACTGCCACTTTGATCACCCGACCCAACTGTTGCCGCCGCCTTAATTCACGGTATAGGTGCATGTTTTGTTACCTCTCTAATTGAACCCGAATTCTGCATTGCCTGCTGCTCGCAGCCCCGCACAGCTCGATTCCCTAGCGCGACAGCAAGCGAATTCCACAAAGCCAAAAGCCGCCGCGCAAAATCCTCCGCCTTAAACCGCTCCCGCGCATCGAGTGCAGCACGATCCCGCATTGCCTTAAATCGCTCAGGATGCGCCAGCACGCTTTGCAATGCTTTGCGCAAAGCCCGAGCGTCGCCCACCGGCACGGAAATCGCATTGATGCCGTCCTCTAAATACCCGCGCATGCTTCGACTCGCGGAAACTATCAGGATTTTTCCCAGTGCCATATTTTCCATAAGCACCGTGTGCCCAGAACCATGCGCCGTGTCTGCCAATGGAATTACGACCAATTTCGCTTGCCGATACAACTCCCGTAATTCCACGGCTGGCACCGCTTCACGCACCTGAATGCCGGCCCCAAAACAACGATGCGCTCGGATTTTCGCCGCATTAAATCCATCTGTTACAATGACCAACGACTCCCCCAAGGGGAGTGCCTCCAAAAGCGTCTCGAAATCCTTGCCATCATTGGTGCCCACAGCCAAGACGAAATCTTTTTCATCCAACGGATCGACCTTCGCAAAAAATGCGGCATCTAGCGGCATCGGTACAAAATGACAACGTGCGAGTGGAACCCTGAAAACATTGGAAACTGTTTCACTATGGGCTTTTACAAGAGATACGATCACATCCGCGCTGGGGAGTAATTTCCTCCAAATCCAACGGCGAAAGCCCGACTGATTCTTGCGGTGAAGCAGTCCAAAATTGATGATCAGGATGGGTGGCCCTTGAAACCCTAACATCCTGAAAGCGAGTAGAAATACGGCGCTAATTTCATGCACCGAAACAATCGCACTGACATTTTTTTTGCGTAGCATCCAATAGGTCTGCCACACGCGCCACCCCTGAGTTCCTAATCGTCCGAATAGGCCATCAGGAGTGGCGCACAACTCCGCGCCGACCCCCAGGGCTCCCATCTCGCAAAAACCCCAAAGCCGATGCGATGGTACCCTTCCCTCTTTGTAGCGCGCCAGTTCCGCTCCGCTCGGCCGCTCAAACGCGAACAGCACTTGCTGCCGATCCGGCACATTTGCGCCCCCATGTATTCCATTCAATGCGCCCACACTCCAGAATCGGAGTCGGGAAGGGACATGGTTGCATTGGGGCCATTGGCGCGTTCGCGAGACTTGGGCCAAAATCTCTCTTGAGTTTTTCGATGAAGAGCGTTGTGTTGTTTAAAGGCGGGGATCACTTTCGCACTCCCTCCAAGGCCTTGCCAGTGTAGCTCAGGGGTAGAGCAACTGATTCGTAATCAGTAGGTCCCGGGTTCAATTCCCGGCACTGGCTCCCTTATTATAAGGGAGTTACGCAAGGCGTTGAAATTGTTGGCTCTCTCAAATCAGAAAAAGTACTGTTAAAGTACAGTTAAAACGACGATCCCGTCGCCGCTCCCAAATAAATGACGCGCTTTCGCGTCAATTCCGAGTGGAGTCACAGTTAAGGTACAGTTATACCACGCAAGTAGTACCAAATTAGGAGTTTATGTTCCATGCAAAGTTTGCCCCGGGACTGTTCCATGAAAGTCAGCCACGCTCCCTCTGGATACGGCAGAGAGCTCGCCAACACCAACGCGTCGCGGTGAGCACCCGCAATTGAAATCCGCGATGTTGGGCACTCCTAAACTGTCAAAAGCGGCAGCCCCATGGCCTTGGCAACCGCTAACTGACGCCCATCGGTTGTTAAAAAAGCTTCTGTCTTAGCCAATTTCGCCTGAGCGCAATGGAGTATGTCGAGAGAGCGACAACCGACCTCTGGAGTGTGCCGAGCGGATATGTCCACAGCCAGAGACGCAGTCAATTCCCAATCTGGATTCATTCGCTTTAGCGATCCTGCCTCCAGATCAGCGATGATTAGGGATTTTACTGCGGCAGCCTGCTCCAGTGTTGCCCTGCCTTGGAACACCTTCAAACTCAGAGCATTTGTCAACTCGAGCTCGTGTAACGAACTGAAGATAATCACTTTTCCAAACACAGCGGCCGCCACGGAGGCGCTGTCCGGCTCCGGGTAGTATAGCTTCACCAAACAGCCGGTATCCAAATAGATCATGCTCCTGCTCCACGAGAATCATGGACAATCTCACTCAACGGAGTGCCGTCAGGTTTAACTCCCCAGATTGCTTGAGCCCGGCCGATGTAATCGGGAGTTTTTGCATTCATAGGCGGTACAATCCGCGCAACGATGTGACCAGCTTGAACAATCTGGACTTCTTCGTCGCTGGCCAGCCAGTTGAGAATTTGAGGCCATTGCTCTGGGACCTGTTCAGCCGTCGCGGTTTTCATGTTGTTAGTCTATACTGAAGTGCCAAAATAAACAACGCTGAGGCCGTTCTAGTAATTTCAACTGTACCCGAACGATAATCTCTAACCTCTGAGCTTGCCGCGCCGCACTGAAACTACCTGCGCTCTTTTCTCTTCCCCATGGTGTTCGATGTCCGCCAATGATGTGCTCGGCGTGGGCGTCATGCCGTCGGTAAGCCTCAGCAAGCCGACGGGTGAACTCAGCCTCTTCTTCAGGAGTCATTTGCTCCTCAAGTCGTTTGAATAGAGTGTCATTCATAGGTAGTACTCAGTTTGATATTCCGAAGCTGACGCAATTTCTCTCAGGCGCTTCATCACCTTGTAGACTGTGTTGTCCACAACGCCCCGTGACACGCCTAGCTCCACTGCCACTTGCTCCACCGGCATTTCCTGAAGCTTCACCATTTCAAATATCTGAAAATGCCGCAGAGGGATCGTCTCTCTTAAATCCTCGATGAGCGTGGCGAGCAGGGCCTGCTGAAAGGTTTGAGTTTCCTCAGGGGTTTCCTTTGGAAGAGCCCCTTCTACATTGGAATTCTGGTCGTCCAGCGACACGTAATCCAAGGGCCGGTCCTTCCTCAATAACTCGACCGTCCTGGCGTTGACTAAAAGACGGAGGTAGGTACGGAGTCGGCCCTTGCTAGGATCGAAATGGTTTCGTTTGAAAAAGCCCACGACAACTTTGGCGACCACGTCCTCAAGAACATTCTGTGGGGGAATAGCTCCACTTGTGTGATGGCGATAAATACCGGAGGCCATCACAAGTAGCGGTGCGTCGTAGAGTTCGAGAAAGCGTTTCCAAGATACCTGCCAAACAGACTGGTTGTCCTCGTCACGAAGCCGCACGAGGAGGCTTAAGGGTGTTTCTGGTAATTGATAGGCCATAGATCTCTCGAGGGAAATTTCCCAGCCGTAATTTATTCTCCATCAGCAAAAGCAAAGTTCTGAGCCGGCCTGACAATATCTCAGGACTCGGGATTGCTGTTAACGAGCCTTGTCGCCCTCGTGAGCACTTTTATTCCTTGTTCCTTTCGAAAGTCGCCATCTGTATTCAGCTCCGCCTCAAATTTCGCTATTTGCTCATCCAAATCTTGCCAGTTAAAACCACAAAAAATCCTCAAATTCCAAGTTCCCGAGAATTAAAAGGGGCCGAGACTCGTCCTCAGGAGAAAGCCAAGTCTCGGGAAAATCTTAGCGCCACGGGAGGCTCTCAATGACGTCACGAAATAGCGCCCCTACGCAGAACGGGCTTCGAATTGGAACTGGCCGATTAGCTGGTTGAGTCGGGCACTCAATTCGGCGAGTTCGTTTGCAGCTATTTTAGTTTGATTGGCTCCATCGGTCGTGTTCATGGCGGCTTGGGCGACCACTGTGGTGCTCTGATCGATTTGCAGCGAGCCTTCGGCTGCCGATTGAATCGAGCGGCTAATTTCGTTTGTGGTCATGGTCTGCTGCTCAATTGCCAGCGCGATGGAATGCTGCAACGTGCTGATTTTTTGAATAATGGCCCCCACCGTCGAGATGGCCGTGACCGCGTTTGCTGTGTTCGATTGGATGGCTTCGATTTTGCGCGCAATATCTTCCGTCGCTGTGGAGGTGCTCTTCGCGAGTTCTTTCACTTCGTTTGCCACTACGGCAAATCCACGCCCCGCTTCGCCCGCCCGCGCAGCTTCGATCGTCGCGTTGAGCGCCAGAAGGTTGGTTTGTTGAGCAATAGACTGAATCACCTTGATGACTTCGCCAATTTCGGCGCTGCTAGTTCCAAGGTCGGCGATTGTTTGATTGGTCTGCTCGGCGGTCAGCACGGCATCTGACGCTATTTTGACGGATTCGGCCAGATTACTGGCGATGTCACGAATGCTCTCCGCATTTTTTTCCGAGGCTTCAGCAACACTTTGGATGTTTGCATTCACTTCAGCACTGACCTTGGAAACGGCCTGAGCTTGGCGCGTGGTACCCTCGGAATTGACTTCCACCTGTTGACTCACCGCCGAGAGTTCTGCGGAAGCGCTCGCCACCGTATTAATCCCATCCACAATGTCCATGAGGGTCGAGCGCAAGCTGGAGCAAGCTTGATTGAGGGCGCTGGACAGGCGGCCCAGTTCATCGTCTCCCGTAATCGGAAGGTTGGTCGTGAGATCGCCCTTGGCTGTGGCTTCCAGCGCGTGCATCGCAAGCTCCACTGGTGCCACGATGCTGTGAGTGACGGAGAGCGCGAGCGAGATGGCAATAATTGTGGCCGTCACCCCGATGAGGAGCAGGTTCAGCTGGATTCTCCTTAATTGAGAGTCCTGTGTGGCTTTGGACTCTGCAATTTTCTGCTTTTGACCCTCGATGCAAATCGTCTGCAATTCACCGATCTTCGCAATCAGGGAGTCTTCCAATTGAAACCCGCGATTAAGAATAATGTCCATTCCCTCCGCTTTTTCTCCTGCCGTAAATTTGGCAAGCGCTTTGTCAATCGCCTCATAAAAACGACGCGCCGCGTCCACCGTTTCATCCACAGCGCCGGCGACTCCTGGCCCCTTCAACTCAACGCCAACCATCTTCAAAGAGGCAGTGAATTGTTCACGGCCCTGTTTGATCCGACGCAGAGAGGACTGGAACTCGTCGGGATCGGAATACGCGACTGTCTGAGCCTGCATAGCGGCGGCGGTCTCGGCCGCAGGCAGCCCTTGAATGTTGGTCAAAGTGGCACCGACTTTGGTCGATTGCTCCAGATATTCACGACTCAACTGACTTAACTCCCCAAGCTGGTCCTTCAGGGTGTGGCGGCTGTAAAGCAACGCCCCAACCATGAGTGCTATAAGAATTCCAAAGCCAAAAAAGAGGCGACTGCGGACGGTAAAATGCTTCAGCATGGGTCGGTTGAATGAGCGGGATCAGATAGCGTTGAGGAGACTCTCACGCTCCGACATCGAAGCGAGTGATATCTAAAAGTTTGCACTTACTACATTGCGATAACATTACGGCTTGGGAGCAAAGCTGTAACAAATCTTCTGAGAACCTCAGCAACGGCAAGCGCACGCATTGGCATCAAAATGCTCTTGGTGAGTTTTTTGCTCCATGCAAGAAATTTGCCCAGCCGCCCTTTGCATTCACTTTTATTCAATGTTGCGGCATTGGCTCCAAAAAAGGCACCCTCCACTCCGATGAATCTGGATCTGGGCAAAATTACCGAGGCCATTTTGGAGTCCTACCGCACCACGGGCGGGCTCAACAATGAGGACGATACCAACCTGCCCTCCAAACGTGCGCTTGCCTCGATCTGTGAAGATTTACTGCAACTTGTTTTTCCAGGTTTTCACGACCAGGAACCCATTGCTTCCCAACATATAAACCGAGTCACGAGCCACCGCGTTTTCACCCTCGCCGACCGCTTGTTGCAGGAACTCACGAAATGCCTACAGCTGCAATGTTGTGAACCTCAAAAACGGGAGGCAGGCGATCTGCTGGAGACTTTTTTAACGGCCCTCCCCAAAGTGCGCTCGCTCTTGTGCACCGATGTAGAAGCCGCCTTTGCCGGCGACCCGGCCGCCACCAGCACCTCTGAAATTATTGTGGCCTATCCATTTGTCGAAGCCGTCGCCATCCAGCGCATGGCCCACATCCTTTACAACCTCGCCGTCCCCATCCTCCCCCGCATGATGACCGAGTGGGCTCACGCACGCACCGGAATTGATATTCACCCAGGGGCCACCCTCGGCTCCCACTGTTTCATCGACCACGGGACAGGCGTTGTGATCGGAGAAACCGCAGTGATCGGCTCGCATGTCAAACTGTATCAGGGCGTTTCACTCATCGCCCGGTCTCTCTCGGGCGGGCAGGCCTTGCGCGGTAAAAAGCGGCATCCCACCTTGGAAGATCACGTCACCATTTACGCGGGTGCTACGATTATGGGCGGCGATACCGTGGTGGGGGCAGGATCCACTGTGGCCGCCAGCGTGTTTCTAACCCACAGCGTGCCACCGCGCTCACTGGTATTTTATGAGGAACGCCAGTTACAACTCCTCGACAAAGACAAGCGGGGAAAGGATTGGGACGACTGGGTGATTTAAAAAAGAGCCCGAATGGAGGGCTATAATCACGCCAGATTCTTATTGCGACTCATTCTCAGTACGACTAAAGTGTTTCTATGTATGCTGCCTCTGCTCCCCTGAATCTCTGCTCCGCTCGCTGCGGGCAAAGACTCAGGATTCTGTGCCTCAACGCTTCTTTGCAGGAGTGTGCACGTTTGCGAGAACTAGGCTTCTGTGAGCGCTCAGAGGTGTGCAAACTTTCCGATGGAAGCGCGATTTTATGCAGGCTTTCTGGTTCGCGCATGGCTGTGGGGCGGGAGCTCGGGGCGCTGGTTTTGGTAGAGCCGATCGCCGCATGAGCGCCCAGACGCTGGCGGGGCTCGGAGTCGGTGCCCGCGGGAAAATCATCGGTTTTTCCCTAACCCCAGAACTCAAGCAGCGCCTCATGGAATTGGGCCTGACAAAAGGAACAGAGTGCCGCGTGCTCCGGTTTGCCCCCTTGGGGGACCCTGTGGAGATTCTTGTGCGCGAATATCACCTCTCTCTGCGCATCTCAGAGGCGAAAGGAATCTTGGTACAGGAGTTGGTGTGACACAAAGGCCTGCCCTCATGACTCCCTCATCTCCCAATTCTCGGCCCTCCTCCCTCCCCGCTCTGGGCCCCGACGGCCCAGCAAAGGAGCGCATCCGAGTGATGCTCCCGCCCAAACCCGACACCGCGCAGCAGCCAACGGAAAAACTCGCGCTCCCTATCAACCTCACTCCGACACCCACTCCGACGCCCATGCCCGAGCCCATTGCTGCGTCCGCTCCCCAGCACCCCGTCACCGAATTGCCCATCAAAACGCCACACGCCAGACGCATTGCCATCGCCGGCAATCCGAACTCCGGTAAAAGCACCCTTTTCAATGCCCTCACCGGGATGCGCCAAAAGGTGGGAAATTATCCCGGTGTGACCGTTGAAAAGAAGGAAGGCGTCTTCCATGGCAGCCACGGCGAACAGATGTCGCTTTTGGATTTGCCCGGCTGCTACAGCCTGCAGGCCCGCTCCCCAGACGAGGCGGTTTCCCGCGACGTCCTCCTCGGACGTCAAGCCGACACCCCGCCCCCAGATGCCATTCTCGCGGTCGTGGATGCCACCAATCTCGAGCGGAACCTCTACTTAGTCTCCCAACTTCTCGAACTGAAGATCCCTCTGATTCTGGGACTCAGCATGGTGGACTTGGCTGAAAAAGCGGGCATTGGTATCGATTGCAAGGCGCTGAGCGAGTCGCTCGGAGTCCCCGTATTACCGCTGGTTGCAGCGACGGGCGTGGGTCTGGTCGAACTCAAACAGTGGCTTTCCCAAGCTCAGCTCCCAGTGCCCGCCACTACCGCGCCATTTCCCGAGGTCCTCCAGCTCGAAATCCAGCAATTAAGCGCCCTGCTGCAAACCCACTCGGCTCCCATCGCTGAGGCCACTTTGCTCCTGAGCCTCGCGCCACAGGATTTAGTCCCCTTTTCTTCCGAGTTAAAACTCACAGTGGAGGCCGCTCAAAGCCGCATGGAAGCAAGCGGCCTAGATCCCATTTCCGCTACCGTTGAAGCGCGCTATGAGTGGATTGGCCCCATCTGCGCCCTCACGGTGCGCAAACCTGGAGAACCCGCGCTCAACTTCTCTGATCGTCTGGATTCTGTCCTCACCCACCGCCTCTGGGGCTGGCTCGCGTTCCTCGGCGCGATGGCATTCATGTTCTTTTCCATCTTCATACTGGCCAAGATTCCGATGGATTGGATCTCAGGCGCTCAGGAGACGCTCGGCAATTGGCTCCAAACGCAACTTCCTGAGGGAGATTTTCGCTCCTTGATCGTCGACGGCGTACTGGCAGGCGTCGCAGGCGTGGTCGTCTTTCTACCGCAAATCCTGATTCTCACCCTATTTTTGGGCATCCTCGAAGACAGCGGATACATGGCACGCGCAGCTTTTCTCATGGATCGGCTCATGTCCAAAGTGGGTCTGCACGGCAAGTCCTTCATCCCGATGTTGAGCTCCTTCGCGTGCGCGATTCCAGGAATTATGGCGACGCGCACCATCGAGCAGCGCAAAGACCGTTTGGTGACGATCCTCGTTTCTCCCCTGATGAGCTGCTCGGCGCGCTTACCCGTTTACACGCTACTCATCGCCGTGTTGCTGCCGGAGGTGGCCTCGTGGAAAAAGAGCCTCATCATGCTTTCCATGTACGTCATCGGCATCGTGGCGGCTTTCTTAATGGCGTGGCTTTTCAAAAAAACGCTCCTCCGTGGCGAGACCCCGACGCTCCTGATGGAAATGCCTCCGTACCGCAAACCTAGCGTGCGAGGGCTCTTGCTGCGAATGCAAGAGCGGGCCATGGTATTTCTCAAACGGGCAGGGACCGTAATCCTCGCGTTGTCGGTTTTGTTGTGGGCGCTGACCAAGTACCCGCAACCGCCCAATCCAGAAGCTACGGGCTCCGAAAAAATCGCGTACAGTGTGGCCGGCCGCATGGGGAAAGCGATCGAACCGGTCATTGCGCCCTTGGGGTTTGACTGGAAAATTGGCATAGGACTTATCGGGTCGTTTGCGGCGAGGGAGGTGTTTGTTTCGACGATGGGGATTGTGTACAGCGTCGAGAATGAGGGGAGTAAGGAAAGGATATCCGCATTGAGCGATACCATGCGACAGCAGCAGCGTCCCGATGGTACGCCTGTTTACACGCCGCTAACGGCAACGGCGCTGATGGTATTTTACGTACTGGCGATGCAATGTTTTAGCACTCTGGCTGTGGTGCGTCGGGAGACGAATTCGTGGCGTTGGCCAGCATTCCAATTTGCGTACATGAGCCTTCTCGCGTACTCTGCTTCGTTGTTGATCGCCCAAGGTGGCCGACTTCTTGGCTGGCACTGATGGGCGTCTTTTCAATAATGCCGTCACTCTGGAATGTAGTCACTAAGCGAGGGTAATCAGTAAGAGCACCCCAAATCTACGGCAGCCTGCCCTCTCACTGTTAACGAAGGTTTTACCATGAACATGGATCAACTCTTAGTGAGCGCCAGTGTCGTTGCGGCGCTGAGTTTCTTCGTCCTACGCAAGGTACGTGCGCAAAGGTCTGGGACAAACGGGGCATGCAG
>Ga0209597_1002330_pt1 | contig 12089 bp, 14 predicted proteins | sample M_140625_MF_Meta_FD_187316 | JGI IMG/M metagenome (GOLD analysis project Ga0209597, IMG submission 187316) | Freshwater microbial communities from Lake Montjoie, Canada to study carbon cycling - M_140625_MF_MetaG (SPAdes) (version 2) | ecosystem: Environmental > Aquatic > Freshwater > Lake...
CTTTTCATGTTTCTTACCCAGTTCCTTAAGGCAGTAATCTACGATGTGGTAATCTTCCATCGATTCATCACCACCAGCGAGGGGCCCGAAGGTGAAGTTGCCATTTCCCCAAGTCCCTTCCAATGGTTTCTTCTCTGTTTTCTTCTCAACTTTTTTGACATCCCTCGCAATACCACTGGGTGAAAAATCATGCCAATAAGTAGCAGGAGGGGCATAGGCCCCGTGGTAGATTTTTCCCGCGCCACGAACATCATAACCGTTCGCCATGAAATGTTGAGTTAGGTTTGGAACTTTGGCGGCAGGGCTTTTTCGCCAATCTGCGTTGTTCTCATACACACCGGATGCACCGGGGCGTAAACCAGACATCAGGGCAGTTCGCGATGGATTACAAACTGGGGCTGCGCAATAGCTACGCGTGAAGATCATGCCACGCGCTGCGAGTTTATCCATGTTCGGCGTTTTCACCTGCTTGTCGCCCAGGAACCCCACCCAATCGCGCAGATCATCTATTGCGATGAAAAGAACATTTGGCTTTGCGGGAATTACCTCTGAAGCATTTGCAGGAGCCAATGTAAGTATCAGAAAAATAAAAAAGAGCGTTCGTTGCATCGTGATTATTCCTGAATGTTTCAAGTGAGGCACAAACTTGCTAAATTTCGCATTGTTTACAAAGGCGTATTTTTGCCCCAAATAAAAAATAGCAAAGATGGCATCATTGATCGATTAAAAATTTGTGTAATACAGAAACTTTCATCTTATTCGAAGTGTTTAAAGAGCAGTAGGGTTGAATAGGCTAGGGTTCTGTACTTCTATCTTTCGATGGTGAAAAATGATTCGAGAATGGATGATGGTATTAGTCTTGGTGGGGATTGTGCCCATGATGGCTGGTTGCTCAAAAACCAATGCTGATAATCAGGCAAAAATCGCCGATACAACGACCACAATAAGTGAAAACACTGCAATTCAAGCAAATGAGAGCAACACGCCTAAAAATAAAAAAGCAAAAATAAAAGACCCCCTTAAAGTTAAGAGAGCAGATAAGGTTAAGAAAAAACCTAACATGCTTGGATGATAATCTCGGGCAGATTCCGGTACACCCTGGCCAGAAGTGATGCATTTTCCTGTGCAGCAAGGCCAAGCAGAACTTTGCAAAGATTCGCAAAGTTTGACGGAAGTCGTTGGTAGTTGCGAGGTTATGCGAAATGATGCGAGTTGTAACGAAGTAATACAAAGTAAGGAAGTGACCTCGCTGGGACTCGAACGATCTTTGATTCGTAGGCAAAAAGATATTGATTCAAAAAATTCTGACGCAAAAAGTGACGCAGTCCATGAACTTGAGAAATTACTAAAGAACCTAACCCCAGCAAAATTAAAAGCATTGCAGGCATTATTGAATATGAATTGATTAGAAGCAAGTTTCACCAGAACTGGGATAATGACCAAGAGCTTCTACCTAGGAATAACTAGTCAGGGGATTCTGCAATTAAGGCGCAGTTCTATATTCACAAAATAATGATTAAAAAATTATAATTTGACAAGCTTAAGACTTATTTGCTACTTAAAAAATACTTATTACACACAAATTAAATAGCCCAGATGGTTTAGGGGGCTTTTGTTTTTTACATGCGCCCCAATAATTATTTAACTGAGTAAGTCTTAATCTATTTGTAAGCATCAACTTCTTGAGTGATCAAAAAAATTATCAATCGTTAGCCCTTGACACATTTTAATGCATACCTTAATGCGTCTGCTTATAACACAGAAACAATTTTTATTAATGTTGTTGAGGAATGATGATGGCTATTAAGAAAACCAAAAAAAAATCGGTTCAAGACGATGCGGTTCAAGACGATGTTAGGGAAACAGAAATACGAAATAAATTTTTATTAGAAAAAGATGAGAAATCAGGCAGATCCGGTACAGATGCCTACTTAATAGTAAAAAAAATAAAATATCATTTTGAACTCAAGTCAACTACTACTGGATCTGTTACAACTGCAAGGGACTTTGGGATGGAGCACATTAAAAAATTAGGTCCAAAACACTGGCTTATTGGAAAATATAACAGAGCCAAGGACTTGCTGAAAGTATACTATCTATCGCCAAAAATGATGAAACCTTGGATTGAAGAAATAGAAAGGTATATCAAACCAGATTTTAAGCTTTTGGATTTGATTATAGAAGAAATCACAATTAAATCATTAAATGCGTTATTAGGAGATTCAGAATATTACTCATTTGAAGAGGTAGAGAAACTTCAAAAGAAGCAAATCATTAAACACAAAGATTTAAAAGAAAAATACCAATCTTACATCGATAAAATTAAGGGGATGATTCCTAAAGAAAAGATGTTAATCGTTCTTCAGGACCGATGCAGATATCTGATGCACCGAGGTGCAACTTTAAATAACCCGAAAATCTCCAAAAAGTACCTCGAAGACAATGGTCGTGTAGTTGAAAATCAAAAAGATTTAATTGGAATTTTAACTAAACATTCACTTTAATTTTTTAGGATACTAAGGATTGATTTTGCGATTGCATAGCTCATTGGCGGTGGGACAGCATTGCCAATTTGCCCAAGACTTTTATAAACTGGTCCATCAAAAACCCATTCTTCTGGAAAACCTTGGATTAATGCGCATTCGGGAACGGATAGCCTAAAGTGTAAATTAACAGGTACAAAAGCCCGCGCCTTATCTCGTGTTTGAGCTACACCATTGGGCCATATTTGCATACAGTTCCATGTTTTTAGAGCAGCTACACTACTTAAAATTGAAGTTGTATGTCTTGGTCCAGTTAATGCACATCGCACGGTAGGAGATAGAAAATCAATACCGATGTCGGGAAGTCCTAATGCTTGGCGAACTCCCATTGTCTTCTTAGCCAAGGGCAAAAGCTGAGAAAATAAATCTAATTGTTCATGTTTTTTTTGTTTACTGCCTTCTTTCAAAAGATGATAAAAACTATGTGTTTGAATTGGTTCAACGTATTTGCTCTTTGTAATGCCTTTGCGTATTCCAACAAAAATAATTCTTTTTCTATTTTGTGGAACTCCAAATGATGCGGCATTTACAAAGAATTTATGGATGTCGTAGTACCTACTTAATGGTTTTATTAGCGTAAGGTTAAGGTAGTTTGAAAATTTTTCTTGGGTGAGACCGGCTACGTTTTCAGCAATAAAAATTGACGGTTTGACAGTATCCACACAACGAACAAACTGTGGGAACATGTCTCGAGGATCTTCTTTTCCATTTTGGTTTCCTGCAACTGAAAAAGGTTGGCATGGAGGCCCTCCATGAATTACATCTACTTTGCCTTCATATTTTTTCCAATCAATTTTGGTTACATCACCTTCTTGCCCAGAATGAACCTCCCATAGTGGCCTATTTAAACGTATCGTGTCCGCAGCAAAATCAAGAAGCTCATAGGATGCTAAATGCTTAAATCCCGCTTTATCGAATCCTAAGTCCATTCCCCCTCCGCCGCTAAAAAGCGATAAAGATGTATAACCGTGGTGTTTTATCTGTGGCATAAGCTCATTTAAATTTAATTTAGGCTTATAGATTTCATGCACCGGCTTTTTGCCTGTACCAGCTTCCGCTTGTTTTTTAGCTAAGTTTGAAGATAAAGTCCGATCTCTATAAATACTTCTTTCATCAGCGGTTAAATGTTTCCATCCTTTATACCAAGGCGTATCAATACCCGATTTTCTATGATTAGGATTGGTAACCAACTCCTCATCATTCAAAGGTTTTAATTTCTTTTTTGGTGCCATAAGTCTTGCCGATACTAGTAGTTGTGGTTAAATTCCTTGCCAAGTCTTACAATTTTAATTGCTAATTATTATCAGTATTTTTTACCACTTTATTTATGTAATGCTAATACATAAGTATAATTCTTGGATTTTAGCATCCAATTTCCGAGGTTATGCGAAATGATGCAAATTGTAACGAAGTAACACAAAGGAAGGGGGAAACCTCCTTGGGCTCGAACGATCTTTGATTCGTAGACAAAAAGATATTGATTCAAAAAATTCTGACGCAAAAAGTGACGCAGTCCATGAACTTGAGAAATTACTAAAGAACCTTACCCCAGCAAAATTAAAAGCATTGCAGGCATTATTGAATATGGAGGGGTGAGAATTAGATTTCACCAGAAGTGGGATTATTGGGATATTTGGGATAATGGCATCGATATACCCTGCTGGTGAACCAGTGTTAATATACTTTGAGTTCCTAGTGGTGTGATATTGGTATCGAAGTCGAAACCGAGTTTACTTGACCGGTGGGGTGTTGCTGGCAATAGTTTTCTCCGCTGCCGCTTTGGCCGCTGCCCTACGTTCCTGTTCAGCTATTATCCCATTCAGCGACCTCTGTACTACACATCCCTGGCCGCCATTGACGACGCCAGCTTGTGCGCCGCTGCTTCGATCGCTTTCAATTTCTCGCTCATGTGTTGCCTTTTATTTACGCACGAAAATTACTACGTTAGGTTGCAATAGAGAAGTATTTAATGGTAACTAGGGATTTTTTTTATATTACAAATGTTTTTTGTTTTGTAGCTATATTTTAAATTAGAGTTATTATAAATAAAATATAGAGATTAATTTTACCCTCAGGTGCAACATGATTAAATTGTATATGCATTTTTTGTTGGTGTTTGTTGTGTTGTGTGCTTCAACTGCTATTACTCAAAAACTTCAAGCAGCTCAAGACGCAAATAAAATTCTTCAAGAAGCTATTATTAAAGCCGGATTTGAAGAAGCCAAAAAAAACATGGAAAAGATTGTCCAGTATACTCAGACGATTGAAATGAATCCTAAGGATTTTCAAACATTGGCTAATCGTGCAGAAACTTACCAAAAGCTTCAAAGATACACTGAAGCCATTGCTGATTACACGAAGATTATTGAATCAAATGGCGAAGATTTATTTGCTTATAACAGGCGAGCCCTCTTTTATAGTAGCCTACAAAAATATGCGGAAACTATTGCTGACTACACCAAGATTATTGAACTAAATCCAAAGGATGCTAATGCATATTACAGTCGAGGTTTAGCATATAAGGCGCTTGGAAAAACTAAGCAGGCGTATGCTGATGGCGCAAAGGCAAAATCATTAGGATATAAACTTAAGCAATAAATCGATTATGCAGCTTTATTTATTTATTCAGTTAAAACGCCTTTTCTTGTGACTATCTCGCCCCTTATGGCTACTGTTCTTTCCGAAGAGCTTTTAGTTAGGGGCGATGTCACTCATCTACTGTGTCTGCGATTACCAACTAGACGTAATATTAAAGTTGTGCCTAGAAAATGAAAGTGTTTTTTTCCGCATGCCAATTCTGAAAATTAGTATCAAATTTAAGCCTGCCTCGCCGGTAATGGTGTAAACGGTATGCTATTGATCAAGTTTGCATAAGCATTCCAATCTCACATAACTGGGATATTTGAGATAATGACTAGGAGGTCCAAGCCTCGGAATCATATACAGAGCTTGAGGCTTTTAAAGGTATAGCTTAAACAATAATTGGCGCCTTAAAAAGGGACGCTTAATCTTTTTCTTTTTTCTTCTTGGACTTAGCAGCCGTACCCTTCTCAAGAGCTTTAGCCCAATCCTTAGCAATCTTTGCCCACCTTTTTGCCCCCTTTGCATGGATCTTAGCAATCTTAGTCCAAATAGCGACACCCTTATTGCAAACTTTAACACCAAGCCTAGCTTCAGACTCATATTTCTCAGCCTCAAATACTAAAGCCATTGCACATTCAATAGCCGCAGCCCAGGCCTCAGCAGTGTTAGCCTTCTCTGCAAAACGAGAGGCTGCATCAACAGCATGAATTTTTGATTCATCAAGCTTAGCGCCCTTAAACAAAGTCGTAGTCATAAACTTAACCAAGTCGGGGTCAAAGAATTTTCGTGTTGGCATAACCTACCCCTTTGTAATAACCACCTATTTAAACAAATAACCCCCAAGGTATTACCCTTGAGGTTCAGTTTTATGACTACCCGCCCAAGGCAATCATGATGAGAAATTAAACTATTTCATATCTGTAATTACAAACAAGAATAATCTTTATTTTTGTTGGCCCATAATAAGGCACATCCCAAACATAAGTATAATTCCAACTACTACTAGCACTCGATAAAAGCTAAATTTTGCTTCATTCTCATTGGCCAACTGTTGCTTGGCTCCACAACCAGGACATAATGTTCTTAAACTTTTAAAAGTACCAGAATACCTTCTGGAAGGGATTAAACTAAAATATCCACTTGAATATGATTTTCTAGAACCTGTTGAGCATTCAACTCTAATGCCTTCACCCTTCGGCAGATACACGCTGCAAAGATAACAATTAGCCATAGTATCACCCTAAACAATTTTTATTTTTAGTAACAATTTCAGCAATAGCTTTATCAATTGAATCGGTAACTTCGTCAATTGAATCAGTAACTTCAACCCCAGCCATATCTATTGATTTTGTAATATTTTCTAGCCTGACAATGATATTTTGTGTTTGCACGATGAAAACCGCGGTAGCTATAAATGTTAAAGACCATGTTATTAAAGAACCATAAGTTGCATAAAAAACAATCAAGTCAAGTTCCATTTCATTCCCTTTTTAACTAGCAATTCTATTATTGGATAAGTACCTGTTGAGGCCAGCATTAGTCCCAACCAAAGTATTGAACCACCAGCAAAATAAGCACCCAAATGAAGGCGAAGGCTGCGCCATAAAAACATGCCCGAGGCCAATAATTATTTACGGATTGTTGTTTTATAGCACAATCAGGGCACAATGTTCTTAGGACATAAGAATTTGTTAAATAAACCTCGGCAGAAGAGCGACTAAACCTACTTGACTTACTTGGCTCTCCTTGCTGTGAATCAGGTTCGCATTTAACCTCAACGCCGTCACCTTTATGAAGGAACAAGCTGCAGAAATAGCAATTTTCCATTTCAGACCCCTAACTAGCAATTCGGTTATTGGGTAAATACCTGTTGAGGCCAGCATCGGCAACCTCATATATGTAATACCTGATTTCATCTTGGTCAAGCAATTTTAAACAGGGTTGACCCAAGCATTCCCATTCCACCAAAAATAAGATATTTAAGATATTCGGGATAATGGCTTTCAACAGAATCAAGGTGCCCTGGGGGATCAAAAAATCCTGTATTGATATGGGAGTACTCCTTCGGGCGGGTACAGTTACAAAATATTATTTTGTGGATAAAATAGTCCCTGAAGATTCTAATTTGGGAGATTCCAATTCTAAAAACTTAGTGCCAGTTGGATGTTATAAGCCGAACCCTTTTGGTCTTTACGACATGCACGGAAATGTTCGAGAGTGGTGTGGTAATCTTAGGAGGATTATCCCTCAACTCCGGTTTTGATCCAAAGGGGCAGACCAAAATGTTTGGTGAGAGTTATTATGTACAACGGAGCTCAGCATTTTACAGCAGTAACCTAATTGCCCATGCTTCGTCATTTCGAGGTATGGGAAAAACAGATGAAAAAGATATGGGTTTGGGCTTAGTTTAGTTCTAACAAAATAATCATTCATTCACCCAAAACAGCGCATCAAGGTAAACCCACTCGCATCATTCCATTGTTCCCAGAGTTGAAGCCATTGCTCGAACAGGCATTTAATGATGCTCCAGAAGGCAGCATAAATGTTATCAGGCATTGCAAAGGTACTAAGAACTATCGAAAAGGCTTGAAGGAGATCATTCTTAAAGCTGGGCTATTACCTTGGCCAAAGCTATTCAACAATCTGAGAAGCACCAGAGAAACGGAATTGGCAAAAAATTATTCTTTGCAGGCTGCAACAGCTTGGATTGGAAATACCCCAAAGATTGCCCTAGGACATTACCTGCAAGTAACAGAACAGGAATGGCAAAATGCCACAACTTTCCGTGCAGAAATCCGTGCAGTCTCGCCTCAATCCGTGCATTTTTCCGATGCAGCAAGGCCAAGCAGAACTCTGCAATTCTTCGCAAAGTTTGACGGAAGTCGTTGCTAATTGTGAGGTTATGCGAAATGATGCGAGTTGTAACGAAGTAATACAAAGTAAGGAAGTGACCTCGCTGGGACTCGAACCCAGGACCTACGGATTAAAAGTCTGTTGCTCTACCAACTGAGCTACGAGGTCAATTTCCTTATTTATATGGATAGATATCAGAGGCCCAAAGGTCAACCCAAAAACTAAACTTCTCCATGTTCTGCCAACCATCGCTCTGCATCTAATGCGGACATACAGCCACTTCCTGCTGCGGTAACTGCCTGCCGATAGTAGCTATCTGCCACATCGCCCGAAGCAAAAACGCCATCCACACTGGTATTAGTTCGTGCGGGTTTCTGCCAAACGATATAGCCCTTATTATCTAATTCCAACTGCCCTTTAAGGAAATCGGTGTTGGGGGTATGGCCGATGGCGACAAACATCCCACTGGTTGCCAGTTCTTCGGTTTTCCCTGTAATCAGGTTTTTAAGCTTAACTGCGGTAACACCATCTTTATCATTGCCCAAGACTTCTTCGACTGCACTATTCCAGCAGGGCTTGATTTTAGGGTTACCTAGGGCCCTATCTTGCATGATTTTGCTGGCTCGGAGCTTATCTCGGCGATGTACCAGATAAACAACGCTTGCAAATTTACTTAGGTAGGAAGCTTCTTCGAGGGCAGAATCGCCCCCACCAACAACCACCAAAGGTTTATTGCGGAATCGGGGTAGGGCGCCATCGCATACCGCACAGGCAGAAACGCCCCTGTTTTTAAAGTTATCTTCAGTGGGAAGGCCAAGGTAGTTGGCTCGGGCGCCTGTGGAAATAATCACCGACATAGCTTCAACCGTGTTTCCTTCCAAGGAAGTGATACGGAAGGGTTTCTTGGAAAAATCAACATGGGTGATATCATCAGTAATGATGCGGGTGCCGAAATTTAGGGCCTGCTGGCGCATAAGATCCATAAGTTCGGGGCCTGTGATGCCGTGGCCTGGTTGGCTTTTCTTGTCTAATACCCAGAAAGGCCTGCGATCTTCGGGCAGGGCGGTTTCTAAGAAATTATGCAAGCTTGCTGAAGGGAACCCCGGGAAGTTTTCAACTTCGGTGGTAAGTGCGAGTTGGCCCAGCGGAAGAGTACCTTTAATTCGGTTTTCTTCGGTGATTGCGCCTTCAAAAACAATAGGTTGAAGGTTGGCTCGGGCTGCGTAAATAGCAGCAGTCCAACCAGCAGGCCCAGAACCGATGATGACAACTTTTTCCGGCATTCCTTCTCCTTGGAATAAACAGGGCTTTGCCTTCAAAGCCCACTTGGTTACATTTGTAACTAGTATTCTAGGAAGGAATCTAGGCGGGTGCAACATAAGGATAATGTTTAACGGGAATTTTAAATGATCCATCAACTTACGAAGCTACGAGATATTTTGCGTTATGTACCCCGCTTTCGGGATAGAACCTTCGTAATTGCGCTGGATGGCATCGTGGTGGAAAGCGAAAACTTCCGCAACATTCTTTTGGATATCGCCCTTTTACGCAGTTTGAACATCGGGGTAGTGCTAGTTCATGGTGCTGCCCACCAGATATTAAAGCTTGCAGAAGTCATGGGTAAAAAGCCATCAAATCTAGATGGGACAGGGATTACCGATGCTGATACTTTGGATTTAAGCCTGCTAGCTGCCAGCCGGGTTTCTCACGAACTTCTGGAAGGTTTGTCGACTTCCGATCTTAAAGCTTCGGTAAGTAATTCCATCGTTGCGCACCCCGCAGGAATACTTCAAGGGATCGATCAACAACATACAGGCCGGGTCGAAAGAATCGATACGGTGTTGTTAAATTCATTATTGAAGCAGGATATTGTTCCGGTGATCCCACCGATTGGGTGCGATGGGGAAGGGCACAGTTTTCGTTTAAATTCCGATATCGTTGCATCCGAGGTTGCAAGGGCGTTGCAGGCGGTGAAACTGATTTATCTGACCACGCAATCTGGATTGGTCATTCAAAAAGCGAAAAAGAACAATAACAAGGAGTCGTTTGTCAGGCAGATTTCGGTAGATGATGCGGAACAGATACTCAAAAAGCAACGCGATGATATTACGGGCCCAATGGTTTCAAAAATCGAGCAGGCGATAAAAGCAATTCGGGGGGGCGTGCCCCGAGTTCACCTTATAGATGGTCAGGTGGAGGAAGGATTGCTTGCAGAGGTATTTTCCAACGAGGGAATAGGCACTCTGATTCATGCCAACGAATATGTTGCGATTCGAAAAGCGCAAAAGAAAGATACCCGTGCAATTCATTCGCTGATACGCAACTCCATTGCCAACGATGAGTTGATCAGCAGAACTCGTGCGGAAATAGAAAAACAGGTGGATGAATTCTTTGTGTTTGAGGTGGATAAAAACCCAACGGGCTGCGCTGCGCTACACTTTTTCCCTGCAGAGAAGAAAGCCGAGTTGGCTTGCTTATGTGTCGACCCGCGTCATGAAAATCAAGGAGTGGGAACGAAACTCATGCAGTATGGGGAATCGCTTGCAAAAGCAGCAGGCATGCAGGAATTGTTCTGCCTATCCACCCAGGCGATCAACTTTTTTCAGCAAAAAGGGGGGTTCCTTCCCGGTTCCCCAGATATGCTGCCTTTGTCTCGTAAAGAGAAGTACGACAAGAGTGGCAGAAACTCTCTGGTACTTGTTAAGAAATTGAATTCTTGATTTAGACCAAATTACTAAGATCTTTATTGTAACTTTTCTGATTCCATCCGGATGTGATCCAGCACACGCAGATGAATTCCGTGGAGAATCGCATCTGACCAAATCCCCCAGTACCCATTGGGCCACATGTTATTGGAATACCAAGTGCTGCCCTCTAAACGGGTGCGATTACCCTCTAAGCGAATCAGTCTGAATTCGCCTTTTTTACTGATCAAATGGTGATCGAGATGTGGCGGGTGAATGTTGTAGGGGCTCCATTCCTTCATGGGGCATGGTTGGCTGGCGACATCAAACGAAAGCCTATTGGGTTCATCCCAACAGGTGATGGGTTCGACAAAAGGGCCAGTCGAAAAAATGCAGTTCCTGACGGCGCCTACACCCTTGCCTTCGATTTCTGCCCTTATCGGATACGCAATTCCGGTAAGAAACATCCAATGCCTGTTGGCCTCTGGAATTGGTGGAAACGCAATCACTTGGGTCCATACTTTTTCGGGTGGTGCATTGATTTCAATCACGCTGATCACTTCGCGAACAGGGGAGGCATCTTGCAGGATTTGTTCCATTCCCATCAGCAGGGGCAAACCTGGAAATTGAAGCAATAGCAGAAGTGGGAATGCTGCTTGGGAAGATGGCCTGCGTTGTACCAAATATCCTAGTACACACCCAAGATTAGAAAGCACCAAGCCTATGGGGATAAACATGATCAGGCAAATTGCACCTTCAATTGCAAAAAAGAAGAGCAGCAGAAACGCTAGAAGACTGGAATAATATCCAACCTTCATGCAGCTTCCAAAAGGTTGTGGGTTATGCCAACCAAAAGAAAGAACGGAGAAAAAGCCATGAGCAAAGGGTAATCCGATGAATAGGCCAAACCCATAATTTTGGAGGATATTGGCCCCAAAAAATGCAAGCGGAACGGTGATCATACAAGAAACTACAGTTGATCTAAAAATTACTCCCCAAGTAGGAGGGACTAATTTGGGAGTGGGGGGTTCAAGGATAGTCACTTGCTCTAATGGCGAAACCACCTTGGCGGGCAAAAGGCACAGCAACCCAATCAAAAAAAGATTCAAGATCGGTACAAAAAATAAGACTACTAATCCCCTCGGAAGATCCGCACTTAGTAATCTGCGGAAAGTCATCACGGTGCCTATGATGATAAATGGAATTGAAAGAGCCAGCATGGTTAGGCCAAAATTTTGGTCCTCTGGACGTAGGTTGAAAAAAGTTACTGTATCATCATCGGGCCATATGATATATTTTCGAGGGGACCAGAGTTTTTCAAAAAACACCCAAGCGACTAAAATATCGATGGCATACTTAACCAGCATCAGGGAGAAGCCTACTTGGGCATATCTTCCACGAGTTACCGGGGTATTTAGGGAGTCGA
>Ga0209597_1002334_pt1 | contig 12078 bp, 6 predicted proteins | sample M_140625_MF_Meta_FD_187316 | JGI IMG/M metagenome (GOLD analysis project Ga0209597, IMG submission 187316) | Freshwater microbial communities from Lake Montjoie, Canada to study carbon cycling - M_140625_MF_MetaG (SPAdes) (version 2) | ecosystem: Environmental > Aquatic > Freshwater > Lake...
TGCCGGCAAGCGGGGAGCGCGCCGCCGCCGCCCGCAGCGCCAGACATTCCAGCAGTTTGGCGCACAGGGCGGCGTTCGGACGCCCCCCCCGCAGACCGGCTTGGACAATTTCATCCATTAGAGGCTGCAGCGCGTTCGCTGGAAAAACCTCCGTCACCCCGCCGGGCAGGAGGCCGCAGGAACGCAGCAGTCCCAGGGCATGGGTTCCGGAAAAATCCATAAAGTATTTGACCAGCGGATCGGCCGCGTCCCCCGTGATGTGGTGCGGAACGCCCGGACCGTAGGAAAAAAGGCGTCCGCGGCGCAGGGGCACGGCACGGCCCTGGATCTGCAGCGTGCCTAGGCCCTGGAGCACATATTCGATGGAATAGAAGGGAAAGTTTTTTCGGCGGACCTGGTAATCCGGGGTGCAGTGCTCCACCCCGCCGCAGACCACCGTCAGCGGCCGATTTTTCGGCGGATTGAGGTCGAGATAGAACCGGCGCGCGAGCGCCACATCGGTCGAAAAAAATTCCGGCGGGGCAGGGGTGCGGTGCATAAGGGCGCGTCCGATTTTCATAAAATGAAGTCAATAATATCTATGCACAGATCAACAATAGCTATTCCACCGCCGCTCTGTCGAAGCTATTATATCCTGGTTGGCGGGGTCGCTTCCGGGCGTTGTGTCCGGTGCCGGGGCCCGCCGGCGAACCATTTATGCAAGAAAAGAAACGAATCGTGGAAAAGGACGCCCCGCTGAAGAAGGATGATTTGATCGTCATCACCGGCGCGGGCGGGTTCATCGCCGGCAACCTCGCCCGGTATTTCCGGAAGAAGGGGTTCACTAACATCCGTGCCGTGGATAAGAAGCCGCTCTACGAGTGGTATCTCCAGGTGCCGGGCGTCCACAACCTCTGTCTGGATGTGAGCGAGGAGGCGAACTGCCATCGCGTGTGCGAGGGCGCCGCGGAAGTTTACAATCTGGCCGCTGACATGGGCGGCATGGGATTCATCGAACGGTTTCGGGTGGAATGCCTGCGCTCGATCCTCGTCAACACTCATATGCTGGAAGCCGCTTATCGGGCGGGTGCCCGCCGTTATTTTTTCTCCAGTTCGGCCTGCGCCTACAACACGCTCCTGCAGAAGGATCCAAAGGTTCGCGCGCTGAAGGAGTCCGATGCGTACCCCGCGATGGCGGAGCGCGGTTACGGCTGGGAAAAACTGATCTCCGAGCAGTTCTGCGAGGAATACTGGCACGAACGCGGCATGAAGACGGCCATCGCCCGTTTCCACAATGTTTATGGCCCGCACGGCACCTGGGATGGCGGCCGCGAAAAGGCGCCCGCCGCTTTGAGCCGCAAGGTCATCGAGGCCGTGGACAGCGGCAAAAAAGATATCCTGATCTGGGGCAACGGCGAGCAGACCCGCAGCTTCATGTACATCGACGACTGCGTTCAGGGCATTGATAAAATCATGCACTGCGACGAATTGATCGCCACGCCCATCAATCTCGGCTCCAGCGAGCTGGTCTCCATCAACGAGCTCTTGAGCAAGATCGAGAAAATTGCCGGGGTGAAGATGAACCGCAAATACGATCTGACTGCGCCCCAGGGTGTGGCGGGCCGCAATTCGGATAATACTTTCATCCAAAAAGTCCTGAAGTGGGAGCCGGGCACGACCTTGAACAAGGGGCTTGCGGAAACCTACACGTGGATCCGGCAGCAGTACGGCAAACGCAAGGCGGGCAAGCGCATCGGCATCGGCTGATGAAACAGCCCGCCGCGTCACCCGTCGCCACACTGCTCGGCGCTATCCCCAATCGCCTGCAGCTGGCCGGCGGTTGGATTGACCAGCCGTTTGTCTCCCGACACAATCCTCGGCCGCCCGGATCAATGGTGGTGGTGCAGATTGAACCGGATTTCCGGCCGATGGACCGCTCCGGCGTCGCCAGCGGCACGCGCGCCGTGGCAATGAAATTGTGGAAAGGCCGGCTGCCCAACCGGCCGCCCGAAGAGCTGGTCCGCGAGCTCTACGCCGCCGAAAATAAAGGCAAGGCCGACCCGAGCGGATCGCAGGATATGATCGGACTGATCTATCCCGGCGTGAATCGGCTGGATTATGACTTCAAAATCCAAGGCGGAGTCTTCCCCTCGCATATCGAATCGTGCAATCGCCTAAAGGTCGCGCGCTGGTTGAGCCGGGTGCTGCACCTGATTCCTGTGGAGCCGCGGCCGGATGGCTACAGTCCGCTCGGCGTCAAAAACCTTTCGCCCAAGTGGGTCGCCCAGCTTGGCCAGTCCGGCAGGGAGTGCTTCGACGCCATCGTGAGGAGGGATGCGCAGGCGCTCGGCGCGTCGCTGAATCTGACTATGAAGTGCTGGGAGACCCTTCTTCCGCACGTGGTCCGGCATCCGCGGCTGCGCGTGGACTTGATGCCTATTTTGAAGGCGTATCAGCGGCAATATCCCGGCGCGATGTATTCCGGCTGCGGCGGCGGCTATCTGGTGGTGGTTTCCGAAAAGCCGGTCCCCGGCGCCCTCCGCGTGAACGTGCGGACGGCATCCGGATTACCGTGATGGGTGTGTTAGGTGGCGTGGCAATGGACCCGGACGTGAGGCGGGCGATTGGGAGTTTTGAAAATACCGGCGCGGGCTACAGCGCGCCCTAACTGAAAAGCTGCCGAGCCCGAACGCGCTCGCGCTTAGAATTCAATCCTAAGATCATGTCGATAAAAACACAGGTGGTGGTCAGCGGCGGGTTCGACGACATCACGTCGCGCGACCTGCGTCTGCTGGAGGAGGCTTCAAGGCTGGGCGAGCTGACGGTTTTATTATGGCCGGACAGCGTGCTTCAGCAGTTCGCCGGCAAGCCGCCCAAATTTCCGCTGGCGGAACGGGCTTATTTTTTGAACGCCGTGCGCTACGTGAACAAGGTGGTGGCCGGTGATGACGCGGTAGATATTAACGCGCTGCCGAACCATTTGAAGGCGGACGTCTGGGCGGATGCCTCGACGGCAACCCATTCCGCCCGGGACCAATTCGCCCGTGAAAACCGCATTGCCCGCCGCGTCTTCACTGCGGCCGAGCTGGCGGGGTTCCCCGAGCCGCCGCCGATGCCGTCCGCGCCCGGCCGGAAAAAGATCATTGCCACCGGCTGTTACGACTGGTTCCACTCCGGTCATGTCCGTTTCACCGAGGAGCTCAACGCGCTCGGGGATGCCTACGTCATCGTGGGTCACGACGCCAACATTCGGTTGCTCAAGGGCGAAGGCCATCCGCTGTTGTCCCAGGAGGAGCGCCGCTACGTGGTGGGGTCGATCAAGTTTGTGAAGCAGGCATTGATCTCCAGCGGCAGCGGGTGGCTGGATGCCGATCCTGAAATCAGGCGGCTCAAGCCCGATGCCTATGCCGTGAATGAAGATGGCGACAAGGGCGGCAAGCGCGAGTATTGCCAGGAGATCGGCATCGAATACGTCGTCCTCCGGCGCACTCCCGCGCCCGGTCTTCCCAAACGCAGCAGCACCGACTTGCGCGGCTTTTAGCCCGACTCCCAAAAAGGCAGTAGGGGTCGGGAAAGACAGGGTCGTTCGCGCTTCTGTGTCAGGCGGCTCGTCCCCGCTCAGGAGGCGGCCAGTGACGCGCGGAGTCGGGCGGCCACTTCCTGCAGCGCCTCCGGCACGACCCCTGTGTCGGCGATGACCGGCATGAAGTTGGTGTCGCCATTCCAGCGCGGCACGATGTGAATGTGGAGATGTTCGAGGATGCCCGCGCCGGCAACCTTGCCTAGGTTGATGCCCACGTTGAACCCGTCCGGCTTCATCACCGCGGTCAGCGCGTTGATGCAGCGTCGAACCAGTTTCCAGAGGTCGGCCACTTCCTCGTCGGTCAGCCCGTTCAAGTCGGGCACTTCCTTGTAAGGCACAATCATTAGGTGCCCCCCGTTGTAGGGATAACGGTTGAGCAGGGCAAAACAGGTCCGGTCGCGCACCACGACAAGGTTCGCCTCGTCGTCGGAGGATTGCGCGATGCGCGCAAAGACGCCCTCCTTTAATTCGGGTTTTTTGGCGAGAATATATTCGATCCGCCAGGGTGCGTGGAGTGAGTCCATGGAGGGAAGTTAATGAGCGCGCCGTGGAAAGTAAACCCTCCGGATTTTTCTCCGGATTTGCCCTCCGCCTTTCACCCGGATGAACCCTTAACAGGCGGGGAAAAAATTTTCAGGGGAACGAACACAAAAAACGATTCAGGAACGTTTATTTTGCCGTTCCGATTCAGGGTTAACGATAAAATTTAGCTAAAAACCAGCATCCATAACTCACTCTTCAAATCAATTAGTTGTGTCGCAAGTGAAGTTGTGTCCCTTATGTTGTGGTTTGGGCTTTACTTGAAGGAAGGGCTTTGGTTGTCTGATTTCAGTCACTATGTACCTCAAAAATTTAACCGTTTTCGGCTTCAAATCGTTTGCGGATAAGACGGCGTTGAATTTTCAACCGGGAGTCACGGCGATTGTGGGGCCCAACGGCTGCGGCAAGTCCAATGTCTCGGACGCCATCCGCTGGGTGCTGGGGGAGCAGTCGGCCAAGGCGTTGCGGGGCGGTGAGATGGCGGACGTGATATTCAACGGCACGGACGGACGCAAACCGATGGGGATGTGCGAAGTCTCGCTGACGCTGGGGGATGTGGATGAGGAGCATTTGCGGGCGGCGGGTGTGGAGGTGAATTACAGCGAGGTGACGATCACGCGCCGGATTTTCCGCGATGGCGGCAGCGAGTATTTCATCAATAAAGTTCCGTGCCGGCTCAAGGATATCCAGCAGTTTTTCATGGGCACCGGCATCGGCCGCACGAGCTACAGCATTCTGGCGCAGGGGCACATCACGCAGATTCTGTCCAGCAAGCCGGAGGATCGCCGGATGATTTTCGAGGAGGCGGCGGGCATCACCAAATTCAAGGCGCAGAAAAAGGAATCGCTGCGCAAGCTGGAGTACACCGAGCAGAACTTGCTGCGCATCGCCGATCTCATCCGGGAAGTGAAGCGGCAGATTGGATCGCTGCAGCGGCAGGCCGGAAAAGCCAAGCGGTACAAGCAGATTACCCTGGAGCTGCAGCACCTCGACACGCAGATGGCGCGGCATCAGTTTGACGTGTTGCAATCGGAGATTGCTGAAAAGCAGGCTGCCGCTGAAACCCTGCGCGGCGAAATTGAAACCGGTTCCGCCGACGTGCTGCGCTTTGAAGATGAGATCAAAGAGCTGCGCGACCGGCTGTCGGATCTGGAGCGCGAGGTGGCTGCGCAGCAGCAGCGCGGATTGGAGTTAAAGGGCGAAATGGACCGGCACGAGAGCCGCATCCACTTCAACGAGGAGCGTCTGCGCGAGATCGAATCCCAAAACGCCCGGGCGCTCGCGGAGATCGCCCAGGCCGAGGAACGCTGCCACGCGGCCTCAAGCGAGCTGATCACCGTCACCGAACGCCTGGCCGTGGCCGAGGCTGCCCTGGCGCAGCACCAGGAGAATTTATCGGCCAAGCACGAAGCCTTGCGCGCGGTCGAAGACGGCTTGCGCCAGCGCCAGGAAGAACTGCGCCGCGCGCAGTCGGAGGCATTCGCCGCGGCCCAGGACCTGTCCCGTCTCCGCAATGAAATCGCCGCGATGGACCTGCAGAAGCAGGGCAATGTCATCCGCCTGGAAAAGCTTTCCGCCGAAAAAATCCAGCTGGAAGTCGAGCGCGCCGGTTTGGAAGTGCGGATGCAGGAATTCACCGCGAGCGTGGAGCTCGAAAAATTGAACGTCGCGACCACGCGCGGCTCGGTCGAGCAGCGGCAGAACCGCCTGGGCCAATTGCAGTCGGAATTGCAGGCGTCGTCGGTGGAGCAGGATCGCTCGCTCAAGCAGCAGGCCGAAAAGCATTCGCGCCTCACGGTGCTGGAGCAGCTCGAGGGGGCGCACGAAGGATTCGGCGCCGGCGCGGTGGCGGCCCTGCGTCAGTCGCGCTCGGTGCTCGGCTCGCTGGCGGACCGCATTCGCGTGCCGGACCAATTTGTCACCGCTGTGGAAAATGCGCTGGGCCACAACCTGCAGCTGGTGCTGACCGACCGTCCGGAATCCGCCCAGGAAATCCTCGCGGACTTGAGCGCGAACAAATCCGGGCGCGCGAGCGTGGCCGCGCTGGCCATTCAGCAGTATCAGGACGAGAAGCAGCTCGCCTTCGCCGGGGAAATGGCTCCGAGCGAAAAGTTTGACGCCGCGCAATCGGCTTTGCCTGCCGGCCAGATTGTTCACGCGATGAGCGTGATTCACGCCGAGCCCTCGGTGGAGCCGCTGCTGAGATCGCTTTTGGGCCGCACGTTCATTGCCGCCGATCTGCCCACGGCGACGGCGCAAATCCAAAATGGCCATGCCGGCTGCGATTTTGTGACGCTCGGGGGGGACCTGTTGAATCGCCATGGGATTTATACCGGCGGTTATTTTAATGTCAGCGGCAACGGCAAGGCGCCTTCCTCTATTCTCGGCCGCAAAAATCAAATCCTCGAATTGCAGGCGGAACTCTCCGGGTTGCAGCTGCAGGTGGAGGAAGTCAGCCGCAAGCGGGGCGCCCTTTTGAGCGAGCAGACGGAATTGCAGGCGAGCCTCCAGCAGGCGCAGACAGAATTGCGCGAACAGGAAGTCGCCATCGCCACGCGGGAAGGCGAGTTCAATGCGCTGAATAATTCCAACCGGTTGCTGCATCAGAAAATTGAGACGGTGGTCTTTGAGGTGCAGAGCCTTGCCGCGCAAGAGCAGGAGGGGCTCCAGAAACGGGAAGCTCTCACCCTGCGGCTGGGTGAATTGGAGGCGCGGGAGCAGGCCAGCCAGGAGCAGGTGATCGCCCTGACGACAGAGCTGGAAAGCCTCCGGCTGCAGCGCGACGCGGCCAACGCCACGCTCACGGAAAGCAAAGTCGCGCTGGCGGCAGACGAGCAGTTGAGCGCCTCATTTCAGCAGCAGCAGTCGGCGCTGACGCAGCGCATCCGCGAGCTGACCCAGATCGTCGAGCAGCGGCGGGGGGAGTGCTCCTCGTTCGTGGCGCGTCAGGAGCAGGCGGGGTCGGAGATGGCGGAATCCCGCTCGCAGATTGGGCGTTTGCAGCACGACCGCGATCAGGTCAACGCCCTGGCGGCGGAGTTGATCAGCCAGAAAAACGCGCAGGATTCCGATATCGGCGCGCGCGAGGAAAACTTGCGTTTGCAGCGGGGCCGCCTGTCCGACCTTCAAAGCCAACGCGGCGCCGTGGATGTGGGGCTGGCGCAGAAAAGCATGACGGTGCAGAACCTGCGCGAGAAGATGCAGCAGAAATATCATCTCAATCTCGAAGACATCCGCAGCGAGTGCATCACCATCACCTACGCCGACGAAGGCCCGGCCCAGGTGGAGACGCTCTCGCCCGAACAGATGGCGGCGGCTGGGGCGGCGACCGATTGGAGCGCCGTGGGCCAGCAGATCGAGACCCTGCAGAAACGGCTCGATGAGATCGGGCCGGTGAACCTCGTGGCGATCGAGGAATACGAGGAGACCGAGCAGCGCCACACTTTCCTCACGCAGCAGCATGACGACTTGGTCAATGCCAAGACGCAGCTGCTGGAGGTCATTAACCGCATCAACACTCAGACGCGCGAGATGTTCCTGGCCACGTTTGAACGCATCCGGGACAATTTCCGGGCGATGTTCACCGACGTGTTCGGCGGCGGCAAGGCGGACCTGGTTCTGGCCGATGAAAACGACGTGCTGGAAAGCGGCATTGACATCGTCGCGCGCCCTCCGGGCAAGCAATTGCAGGGCATTTCCCTGCTGTCCGGCGGCGAGCAGACGATGGTGGCCGTGTCGCTGCTGTTTTCAATCTATCAGGTCAAGCCCAGTCCGTTCTGCGTGCTGGATGAATTGGATGCGCCGCTCGACGAGTCCAACATCAACCGATTCGTGCGGGTGCTGCAGCGCTTCATCCTGCAGTCCCAGTTCATTATCATCACGCACAACAAGCGCACCATCGGCATGGCCGATGTGCTCTACGGCGTCACCATGGAGGAGCACGGCGTCAGCAAGATCGTCAGCGTCAAATTCCACAAGGCGAACGAGACGCAGACCGCCACCGCCGGCACGCCGCTGGTGAAAATGGATGAACCAGTGGATGCATTGCCGCCGGCCTCGTCCGAACCTAACCCGACACATTAACCGAGCTTCTGCCAGAACCGCTCTCAATCCATGGTGTCATTGAACCGCCATCATCGTACCCGGGCAATGGTTTCTATTCATCCCTTGGATAAAAGTGTGATAGAGGTTTTCCTCTCGCGAGGAATCCCCTCATGAGAGGATGCATCTGCGCGTCCCCGCAGAAGGGGATCTCCGGATCCGCCTCTGTATCGGACCCGTTGCGCAGGACCTAAAAACCCCCAGCCTTGTTCCATTGAAACCTCATGCGTCAATATGACCGGTGCCGAAAATAAATATTTAGCGTTCCTCAGTTTTAGTAGCCACGACAATCGCGGACAGCGCGCCATCCCCAGCCCCCAGGAGGTGAGCCGCCTGTGTTGGGGCAATTGGTTGCACGAGGCGCTGAAGACTTTTTCTATCCCGGCGGATTTCGTCGGCCAGGTCAATGGTCGGGGCGAGATCATTCCGGATCGAATTCACCCTTTTTTCCAGGATGGGTCGGGGCAGTCCGACGAGGCCACCCTGACCGCGGAGGACCGCAAGGCGTTGGAGCAGTCCCTCTGCCTGGTGGTGATCTGTTCGCCCCGCTCGGCTCAAAACGTTCGGGTGAATGAAGCCGTGCGCTATTTCAAGCAGCTCGGTCGCAGTCGAAATATTCTGCCGATTGTGGTGTCGGGCGAACCGCATGCCAGCGATGGAAGCAAGCCGGGCGCCTCCCCTGAAGACGAGTGTTTTGTGCCGGCGTTGCGTCATCCGGTGGGGTCGGACGGAGCGATCGATCTTACCCGGCGCGGGGGCCGATGCCTTTTTGTGGATGCCCGGTACGGCGATGAAAAACGGGAAATTCTGGAAAACGATCATCGGCCTGCCCAAGCTGATTTAGAGAGGGCTAAGATTCATCTAATCGCCCTGCTAATTGGAGTCGGATTTAACGGGCTGTGGTGGCGTGAGCAAAAACGCCACTTCTATGATTTCGCTGAGGCCCAGGAGCAAGTCCGCAAAGCGATTAACCAGGTGGAGGAGGCGCGGCGTCAATTGCAGGAAGCGCAGCGTCAAACCCGCGAGGCGCAGAATCAGGTTCTGGAAACGCAAAATCTGCCGCGCGATGTTCAAGGCCAGATTCAGGAGGCGCACCATCAGGCTCAAGAAGCCCAGAACCAGACCCATGCCGCCCAGCAACAGCTTCTGGAATTACAAAACAAGGTTCGGGATACCCAGGCCCAGCTGGAGGAGGCCCGCGAACGGGCTCGCGCAGCAGAAAATAAAGTATTGGAAGCACAAGCTTTCTCCCGTGAAGTGCAGGGCCAACTGGAGCAGACCCGCCATCAGGCCCGTGAGGTGCCGCATTCCTCGAGCCAGCCCGAGGGGGCTCGCACTCCCGCTGGGGGCGGCCAGGACCCATTGCTGGAGGCCAAAAATCAGGTTCAGGAATTTCAGAATCAGGCCCGGTCCGCGCACGCTCAATGGGAGGAAGCTCATAACCGGGCGCTCGCTGCCGAAAGCAAAGTCCTGGAAGTGCAGAATCAACTGGAGGAGGCTCGAAGCCAGGTGCGGGAGGCGCAGAGCCTCCAGCGTCAGCTTGAAGAAAAAAACAATCCAGGTGCGGGCGATCACGGCAAATTCATAGAGGTGCAGCGCGAGCTGGAGGCGGCCCGCATTCAAGCGCGTGAGGCGCAAAACAGGATTCTGGAAGCGCAGGCTCAAGCCAGCGACGCGCAGAGCCGGCTTCAGGAAATCCAAAGTCAGTCCCGGAATGCGGGTCAGGAAGTTCAAAGCCAGATTCAGGAGGCCCAAAAAAGAACCCGGAATGCGCGGCGGCTCACCGGGGCTCTGGCGCTCCTGGCGGTGCTGTCACTGCTGGCCGCCAGCCAGGCCTTGCGGCAACGCCAGGTTGCCCGCCAGACGCTCGACCGGGCAGCTGCGGAATCGGCCGGCGATTACGATCTGGCAACCGGAGCGTTGGATCCGGCACGGATTCGGCAGGTGCTGGGGGATATCGGGGGGGCGGAGCGCGATGGCAGCCGGCGACGCAGCCTCAACCAGTTGGCGGCGGCGATTCCGCGGGAGCAGATACCCGAAGCCCTCAAGATGTCCTCAGTCATTTTGAATGATTCACAACGCAGCCATTTTCAGAAATGGCTGCTGGTTCGGCTGGGGTGGGAGAATCCCCTGGCTGCCATGGCCAGCGCCAGCGGCATTGAGGGAACGATTGTGAACGAGCAGGGGGCGAGTGAGTCCGCAACCTATTTTCAACTCGCCGTGCTGGAGGATTGGATGAAGAGAGATTTGCCCGGAGCCTTCAACTGGGTCTGTCAGATACCGGACGCCGGTTCCAGGGCGCGCGCTCTGGGAGAAATTATCCCGGCATTGGCGGCAGACAATCCTCAAATCACCCTGGCCCGGTTGAATGAGTTGCAACCCGCGCCCGACGAGCGGACGTATCAGCTCCTGTTCCAATGCTGGGCGGAGAAAGATCCGCAGGCTGCCGGAAAAGCCGCCCGAGAGCATCTCGGGTCATCCGGCGATGCGTTGAGTGAAATGACCGAAGCATGGATTCAAAACGGCTGGCCTGGCATCTTGCAATGCATTCCCGCTGAGGAGGGGACGCCTGGCATCATGCAGCCGGAAAATCCCCATCGCCCCGGGCGAAGTTTTTTCTGAACTCAGGAGTCGGGCGCGAAGCACCATTTACCGTCGCGCGGAAGGGTTCCGGCGGCGGAAATGGCTTTGGCTGCCAGGGAGCATAAAACTACCAAACCCCAAGAGAAGGGGTCGCATGACGCGCATGATTTGAGTTGCAGTCAAGACTGGAACGGGTTCCGGTCGATAATCAAAACCTGGCGAGGTGTGATTTCAAAATCGGAATGACAGCCGCCTTTCGGTCATCCCAAACGGCCTGACCTCCCGCCAAGAAAGCCCGGGTGGCTGGTGTCCCGATAACCTCTGGCACATTTCATTTCGCCGCCTTGAGCAGTGCCGCGATCAGTCCGTCCGTCGTGTGCTCTTTTGCTTCGAGCGCCGGCTTGAGCTTGAGAGCCGCGATCGCCTTGCTCGTCTCCGGGCCGATGGATGCGATTTTAAGTGCGGGGAATTTTTTCATCAGCTTGGGCAGGTCGAAGCGCGCGTGGAAATGCTCCACCGTCGAGCTGCTCGTGAAGGTCACCCAGTCTGCGCCCTCTTCCAGCAGGCGCTCGCAGGCGCCGCCGTGATCTTCCGTTTCAGGCACCGTCTTGTAGATGGCGATGTCGTCCACGATGGCCCCCAGTTCGGCGAGCGCGTCCGGCAAATCCCGGTTCGCCACTTCCGCGCGCAGCAGGCACATCTTCACGTTCTCGATGTCCTGATATTTCTTGAACGCCTCGGCGATCTTTCGGCCGGTGAATTCCTCCGGGGTCAGGTCCACCTGCAGGTGCAGTTCGCGCAGCTTGGCCGCCGTGGCGGGGCCGACCGCAGCAATGCGCGCCCCGCCGAGATCGCGCAGATCCTGAAAGCGACGGAAGAAGATGTCGAAGAACATGCTCACCCCATTGGCGCTGGTGAACACCAGCCAGTCGTAGGAGTTGAGCTCCAGCAAGCAATCCACGATGGCATCCTTCTCAAGCGGCGTGGTGATCTTGATGGTGGGCACTTCGAGGACGTCTGCGCCCAGTTCCACGAGCCGGTGTGCAAAGGACCCCGCCTGTTCGGTGCGCCGGGTCACCACGATGCGCCGGCCGAAGAGCGGGCGGTTTTCAAACCAGTTCAATTTGCCGCGCAACTTCACCACATCGCCGAGTATGGTCAGGGCAGGGGGGGCAATTTTTTCCTTGGCCGCCAGCGCGGCGATGGTGGCGAGCGTGCCGGTCACGGCTTTCTGCCGGCCGGTCGTGCCGCGATGGATGACTGCAATGGGCGTTTGCGGCGACATGCCGTTC
>Ga0209597_1002336_pt1 | contig 12074 bp, 10 predicted proteins | sample M_140625_MF_Meta_FD_187316 | JGI IMG/M metagenome (GOLD analysis project Ga0209597, IMG submission 187316) | Freshwater microbial communities from Lake Montjoie, Canada to study carbon cycling - M_140625_MF_MetaG (SPAdes) (version 2) | ecosystem: Environmental > Aquatic > Freshwater > Lake...
TTGGTCATTGGGGTCTGTTTGATCGTGGTGGGCTTTTTGGCGCTGGTGCCATTTGGCTTCATGATTTGGCAGAGTTTTTTGACGCCTGAGACAGCCGACGTTCCAGCGACCTTTACCTTCTCAAATTACATCACCGCTTATACGGATGTAGAGACGGTCACGACCTTGGCCAACTCAGTTCAGTTTGCTTTGGGCGGGTCTTTGCTCGCCTTTGTCATCGGTACCGCCTTGGCTTGGATGAATGAAAGAACGAACACGCCGATGCGGCGACTCTTTTATGCGTTGTCGATCATTCCCTTGATCATCCCTAGCATTTTGTTCACCATTGCATGGATCATGTTGGCAAGCCCGAAAATTGGTTTAATCAATATGGCCTTGCAATCTTGGTTTGGTTTGGAGTCTCCACCCTTTAACATTTACTCCATGTGGGGCATGATTTGGGTCGATGGGCTTCATTATTCTCCTATGGCATTTTTGCTCATGTCCGCGGCCTTTAGGGCCATGGATCCATCTCTAGAAGAGTCGGCTGTCATGAGTGGATCCAGCATTTTAAGGACCCTTTGGCGCATCACCTTGAGGCTTGCGATCCCAGCCATAGTGGCGACAGTGTTGACGCTTTTTGTGCGCGCCATCGAGTCCTTTGAAGTGCCTGCTTTGTTGGGGCTGCCCGCTGGTATTCAAGTCTTTACGTCTGCAATTTATCAGGCGATCCATCAGTTCCCAAGTCAATTGGGCTTGGCCTCGGCCTATTCAGTGGTGCTTTTATTGATCACCTCGGTGGGCATCTATATCCAAGCCAAAATATCTTCAACGGGCAACAAGTATGTGACGGTGACTGGAAAAGGATTTCGTCCAAGAAGCATTGATCTGGGGCCCTGGAGATATTTGACGACGGGCATCTTCTTGTTGTACTTCTTATTGATTGTCATCTTGCCCTTTTTGGTTTTGTTGTGGTCGTCTTTGCAAAAATTCTATGCGCCTCCATCGCTCGAGGCCCTTAAGCACTTGAGCTTGGATGGTTACCGCTATATTTTGGGTTCAAGCAATATTCTTCACGCTTTATTGAACAGCTTGTGGATGGCCATGGCGTGTGCAACCATCGTCATGTTGTTGTCCGCCGTTGTGTGTTGGGTGGTTGTGAAAACGAAGATTCCAGGACGTTGGTTGTTGGACAACTTGGCCTCTTTGCCCATGGTCTTTCCTGGATTGGTTTTGGGTGTGTCCATCATGATTTTTTACCTGACCTTTGACATTGGGATCTATGGCACTTTTTGGATTATTTTGCTCGCCTACATCACACGTTTCATGCCCTATGGGCTGCGCTACAACACGACTTCCATGATTCAAATCCACAAGGATTTGGAGGATTCGGCTGGCATGAGTGGAGCGGGATGGTTCAAGGTGTTTACACGCGTGATATTGCCCTTGCTCAAGCCTGGCATGGTTGCGGGCTGGATCTACGTGATGATTGTCTCTGTGCGCGAGTTGTCAAGCTCCATTTTGCTCTACAGTCCAGGCAACGAGGTGATCTCCATTGTGATCTGGGAGTTGTGGGAGAACGGTCAATATGTTGAACTGTCTGCGCTGAGTGTGATGTTTATTATGCTGCTCTTGGTCTTGGTGATGGTCGCCCAACTCATTGGCAAACGTTTTGGTGTGAAAGATGCATAAGGGTAACGGGGCACGTGAGCATGTGCGCCTGAGGCCAAAGCTTGTATTAAAGGAAGAAATGTCGTGTTAAATGTTACCGGTCTTTTCACGCAATACGTGAGCGACAAAGGCGTGGTGGTGCAAGCTGCCAAGGACGTTTCCTTTGAAGTGCCTAAGGGTAAGCTTTTTACGCTTTTGGGCCCCAGCGGCTGTGGGAAAACCACCACCCTCAGGTCCATTGCAGGTTTGGAGAGACCAACCGAAGGTTTGATTGAGGTCAATGGACAAGCTGTATACAGTTCAGTCAAAGGAGTCTTCACTCCTCCCAACCGACGTGGATTTGGCATGGTTTTTCAGTCCTATGCGATTTGGCCCCACATGAGTGTGTTTCAAAATGCGAGTTTTCCCATGGAAGTGGGGGCCAAGAAGTTTACCAAGGCTGAAATCAAAGAGCGTGTTATGCGTGTGCTGGAATCTGTGGAACTGGCGCAGTACCACGAGCGAGATGCCACTAGGTTGTCGGGTGGTCAGCAGCAACGTTTGGCTTTGGCACGCGCCTTGGTGATGGAGCCTCAGCTCTTGTTGCTGGATGAGCCTTTGTCCAATTTGGATGCCAAGCTTAGAGAAAAAATGCGTTTTGAGTTGAAAAAAATTCAACGCGAACTTGACATCACAACCATCTACGTGACCCACGATCAATCCGAGGCTTTGGCGCTCTCACACGAGATTGCAGTGATGTCGGCAGGGAGAATTGTTCAGCGTGGAACGCCCAGAGAAATATACGAAAAACCGATCAATAACTTTGTGGCCGATTTTGTGGGTGCCATCAACTTCATCGATGCGAGCGTGAAAGACATGGATCTTCAGCGACAAGTCATGGTGTTGGACTCCGAGGTGGGTTTGATTCAATTGCCCATCCAAGAAAACTTTAAAGTCGCAGATGCGGTTCAAGTCTGCGTGAGGCCCGAAAATGTGCACTTGAGTGACACCCCGCCTTCCATCGATCATGCCAATCGATATGAAGGCACCGTGGACCAAAAGATATTTTTAGGTGAAGTTTTGGATTTCCAAGTCAAGATTCGCGAAAAATTAATTTTGGCGCGTGTGCACCCCTCTCAACTCACGCCCATCAATCATCCCATTCATGTGTATTTTGATCCACGCGGATGCGTGGTTTTCAAAGCGCAATAAGTTCATTTCTATTTTTTTTAACCCAGAGCAATCCCCATGACGATTAAAACGATTGAGACCAACTCTCAGGATTACGTCCCCAACGAATCCCATTACCACAGCAAGAAGGATCGCACCTTTGTGCGCGCCATTGCTGGCCCATACAACTTAAAAGATGAGTTGACGCGCTTGCGTGCCATGCCACGCATCAGAAAAGGCAAAGACATCAAATTCAATGATGGTCCTCAAGCCTTTAGCCGTCACTATGTAGAGCCCAAAGACGGCATCACTCAGACCTTTCACATGCACTTGGAAGAGTATGGCCCTGGAGCCCGATCACAAAAACACGGACACGTCAATGAGGCTGCTTTTTATATCTTAGACGGCGTGGGCTATGAAATACATGATGGCATTCGTTATGACTGGAAGGCGGGGGACGTGGCGATAGTTCACAACAACTGCGTTCATCAGCACTTCAATGCGGATGCCGTCAAGCCAGCTCGTGCGCTTGTGATCAAAACAAAGCCAATGTATATGTTCATGAACATGCTGTTTCAACAACAAGTTGAACCTCGCCCAAGCGAGCCTGCCGCTGGTGGCGAAGGGTTCAAAGCAAGAAACGATGAGCAAGACTTTAATCACCCACAAGGAGGATACTGAGATGGCATGGGACGAATCAAAAACATGGATGGGTGGGGACGCGCAAGGTACTTTTTACCAAGGCTTGCTTGACGATGCTGCACAGGCTCCCGTTAGAAATGCAAAAAGAAAGAAAGTTGTTCACCCACAGGAAATGCCCTGGGAGATGGCGCGCCAAGGCTTGTTGAAGCATTTGCTCAATGAAGGGATGAACACCCGCATGGAAACGGTGGATGCGTACATGCAACTCATTCCACCTGGATCCCATTCGGGCAAGCACCGCCATTTGGCCGAGGAGTGCGTCTATGTCTTAGAGGGCAGAGGCTACGACTTGCATCAGGACTGTGATGTTGAAATCACCGATACCTATCATTGGAAACCTGTTGATGAAATCAAACGCTATGAATGGGAAGCGGGAGATGTGATCTACATACCACCCAATACCATTCACCAGCACTTCAATTCAGATCCTTCAAAACCGGTTCGTTTGATCTCTTCGACCAACCGTATTTTTAAGTACTGTGGTTTAAACGACATGGAGCAATTGGAAAATGCACCTGAGTACGATCCATCCATCACACTGAATGCGAAAAACATTCTTCAATATTTGAAGAACAAGTGACTCGCTTGTTTTCTTCATCGTGTTTGACCCAATAGAGAACTTTTCAATGAGCAAAGACGCCTTAGTTTCCGATGATTTAGCGCAAAAATTTGCAACTGAAAAGGAGACGCCCTACACCCGGTGGGTCAAGTCTGAGGGACTTGACATCATCGGTGCACACTATGTCAAAAGTCTCAATACAGTTGATTTGAAGCCTTGGGCAAGACGAGGTGGCAAGGGTGTCTTTATCAACCACGAAGCCTCAAGAACCTCCAATGACTGCTATGTGGTTGAAATCGCGCCAGGTAAACAACTTGAACCTCAGCGTCAACTCTTTGAAGAGATGATTTATGTGCTCTCTGGGCGAGGATCCACGACGGTATGCAATGATCAAGGTCATCGAATCACATTTGAATGGCAAGCGGGTGCGCTTTTTGCAATTCCCTTGAACTGCTCACATCAGCACTTCAATGGTTCTGGTAAAGATGCGGCTCGTTTTGTGGCGGTGACGAACGGTCCTCCTGTGATCAACTTGTACGAGGATTTGAATTTTGTCTTCAACACCCATCATGATTTTGCCAATCGTTTTAATGGTGAACCTGATTATTTCAGTGGCCAAGGGGAGCAAAAAGGATTGTTGCTTGAGACCAACTTTGTAGCCGATGCGGTGAATTTACCCCTGATCAGCGCCAAAGAGCGTGGCGCTGGTGGTGGGCACATTCGATTTAACATGGCGCGTGGTTCAATGAACAGCCATATTTCTCAATTTCCAGTTGGGACGTATAAAAAGGCGCATTGCCATGGACCTGGTGCACATGTCATTATCTTGAGTGGCGAAGGTTACAGCTTGATGTGGCCAGAAGGGGAAGAGCCTAGGTTGTACGACTGGGAGGTTGGTTCAATGATTGTGCCGCCCAATATGTGGTTTCACCAGCACTTTAATACCGGCAAGACGCCAGCGCGTTATTTGGCCTTCAAACATGAGGTGGTGTCTGTGCGCAATGCGCAAGGCGTGCCCAAAGCTTGGATCAGTCGTCGAATCGGTGGGGATCAAATTGACTATGCCGATGAGAGCCAATTGGTCAGAGATCGCTTTACAAATGCGTTGACTGTTCATGGCTTGACCCCAAAGATGGCCGAGGCTTATGAAACTGAGTTGGCAACGCTTCCACAGCGCAATTGAATGAGCTGAAATGACTCAAGATCCATGTCGAGGGGAGACCCAGGGGTCTTTGTTTTAAAGAATTCTTGGGCTCCCTCGATAGGTCTTTGTAAGTTGCTGGCATTGAGAGTTCTTGGATTTGGTGATAATGCAGACTTTGGGTCAGTGTATGGCCCTACCTATTAACCTTTATTTTCATTTTTTGTTGACCTATGAAAAACCTTGGCCTGAGTCGTCGCAAGATTCTTAAAAGTGCTTCTTCTGTGCTGGGGGCAGCGTCTTTGCCTGCCAGCCTCATCTGGCCCAACGCGGCCCACGCACAAAGTGAAGCGCAAAGCGCTTTACCCACGGGTTTGGCCTCGGCCTTGTCTGGCCCTGAGAGGAGCAACAAGCTGGTTGACATGGCCAAAAAGGAAGGCCCCGTGTTGGTGTATTCCTCCATGCCTCTAGATGACATGGCCGCTTTGACCAATGAGTTCGAAAAGCGCTATGGCTTAAAGACCAAAGTGTGGAGAGCGGGTTCTGAGAAGATTCTTCAGCGTGTGGTCTTGGAGGCCAAAGCCAATCGACATGAAGTTGATGTGATTGATACCAATGGCCCCGAGATGGAGGCCATGCACCGAGAGCATATTCTTCAAGTGTGTAAATCACCCACCTTGTCCGAATTGATCCCACAAGCCATCCAAGCGCATAGAGAATGGATTGCAAGCCGTCTGAATATTTTCACTTGCGCGTACAACACCCGGCAAATTAAAAAAGAAGACCTGCCCAAGACCTACAAAGACCTGCTTGACCCGAAGTGGAAGGGTAAGATTGCGGTGGAGTCTGAAGACAATGATTGGTTGGCCGGTGTCGTGACACAGATGGGCTATGAAAAGGGCGTTGCTCTATTTAAGGAAATTGCCATCAAAAATGCGGTGACAGTTAGAAAAGGCCATACATTGCTTGCCAACTTGGTGGTCTCAGGAGAGGTGCCTTTGGCGTTGACCTTGTACAACTACAAGGTGGAGCAAATGAAAAATGCAGGTGCGCCGATCGATTGGTTCGCCCTTGAACCTACCATTGCAAGACCCAATGGTGTTGGTGTCAATAAAAACGCACCCCATCCTTATTCAGCTGTTTTGTTCCAAGATTTTATTTTGAGTGTGGGTCAAACTATTTTGGGTAAACGGGACTTCATCCCAACTCACATCAAAGTGCCTTCAAGCTTGAACAAAATGCCTTTTACGTTTGCCGACCCCAAGGTCACATTGGATGACAACCAAAAATGGTCTCGCTTGTACGAAGAAATCTTCAGTCGCAAGGGTTCGTGAACACGTCCATTGCATTTGGTTCGGATAGGAATGGTTTTTTTGTTTTTTAGGGATACTTGGCTTTTAATGCACATGGATGACGATACAGATGAAGCAACGATTATTGCGTGCACTTTATAAAACACTTTTAAGTGTTTGCTTCCTGACTTTGGGTGCGCCCTATTTGAGGGCTCAAAGCGCTTCGCCTGCCATGCTCAGTGCAGCAACTTGGGAGATCATCAAAACACCCTCTGCAGACCGCACTCAAAAGCTTTCAAGCCTTGCCAAAGCAGAAGGTGGGACGGTTTCTCTTTACACGTCTATTGCAGAGAAAGACTTGAAAGTTATTTTCGATCCGTTTGAAAAAAAATATGGCATTAAAGTGCTCGCTTGGAGAGCCAGTGGAGACTCCGTGATGACGCGAACCATCACGGAGGCGCGAGCTAAACGATACAACGTGGATGCTTTCCATGCGGGGGCCGTGGAGCTTGAGGCCTTGTCCAGAGAGCATTTGATCCAACGTGTGGCGTCTCCTCACTTTGTAGACTTGATGGAGGGCAGTTTGCCGCCCCATAAAGAGTGGGCAGCAACTTTGTTTTCCCTTTGGGTTCAGGCCTATAACACTCAAGCTTTTAAGGAGTCAGAGTTGCCAAAAACCTATGCCGATTTATTGGATCCAAGATTCAAGGGCAAATTGGGCTATGAAGTAGAAAATGTGGATTGGTTTGTGACAGTGATCAAGTCCATGGGAGAGGCCAAAGGGATTCAATTTTTTCGAGACTTAAGTAAGACCAATGGCATATCGGTCAGAAAAGGGCACACCAACCTCACCGCCATGGTGGCGTCTGGTGAGGTGCCGATGGCGCTTACCGTTTACAACTATATGCCTGAGGCGTTCAAGAAAAAAGGCGCGCCCATTGACTATGTCGTGATCCAGCCTGCGGTAGCCAGAGCCAATGGAGTGGCCGTATTGAAGAATGCGCCACATCCTGCAAGTGCAGCCCTGTTGATGGATTATTTGTTGAGCGAAGGGCAAATTGCAAGCTCAAGCTTGGATTATTTTCCAAGCAATCTTAAAGTTTCTACCCCCCTTCGACATTTCAAGATGATGGTGGTGGATCCAGCTGAGAGCTTGGATCAACGCGATAGGTGGAAGAAGTTGTATGAGGAAATTATTTTGAAGGGAAGTCGACCATGAGCACAGGTGTTTTACACGATCCTTCGGGCCAATTGCCAGACAATAAAATTCCTTACCGTGACATGGGGCTCATCACGATTGGGCATGCTTTGACGCATTGGTACCCGGCAACTTTTTTCATGTTATTGCCTTTGATCGGTCAGGAGTTGGGGCTCAATTACAGTCAAATTGGTTTTATCATGACGTGTCAATATGCAGCGGGAGCGCTTTCAAATGTCCCTGGCGGGATGCTGGTTGACATCTGGGGCAAGAAAGGTCAATTGATGGCCTTGTCGCTTTTTTGGGTTGGTTTTCCTTATTTCCTCATGGGTTTTACCACCACGTATTGGATGCTTTTGGTGTGTGCGATGTTGGTGGGTATGGGGAACAATTTATGGCACCCAACCGCGATACCCTTGCTTGGGAAAATGTTTCCTGAACGAAAAGGCTTGGCCTTGTCACTGCACGGCATGGGTGGAAACATGGGGGATGCGTTAGCCCCATTGGCTGTTGGTGCGTTGCTCAGCGTATTCTCTTGGCACCAAATCGTGATGCTCAATGTGGTACCAGGTACAGTGATGTCCGTGCTGATCTTGTACTTTTTAGGGACTTTGAATTTTGTGGTCAAGGGTAAAAAAGAGAGCACTGAGCCCTTACCCACAAATCTAGGGGAGGTGAAGGGCCGTCAACAAAGCTTTCAAAGTTATGTGAGTGGTTTAAAGCTGCTCATTCAAACGCCTGGTTTGTTCATGCTCATCTTGAGTTCCTCTTTTAGATCCATGACGCAGGCCACCTTGCTCACCTTCTTGCCTCTTTACTTGGCCAAAGAGATGCAATACAACGTATTTTGGGTAGGTGCTGTAATGGCCATTTTGCAAGTCGCTGGATTTGTGTCCGCACCCATTGCGGGTCATTTATCCGATAAGCTTGGAAGAAGAACTTTGCTGATGTCTTGTTTTGCTGTCAGTGGTGTTGTGCTCTTGCTCATGACATTTGCTGGGGGTTCGACCTTGTTTGTGGTTTTGATTGCATTGCTTGGGTTTTTTCTTTATGCTGCGAGACCTGTCATGCAGGCATGGCTTTTGGAGTCTGCGCCAAGCAACATGGGAGGCACGAGCATTGGTTTGATGTTTGGCATGCAGTCGGCAGCGCAAGCTTTGGCGCCCATCATTGGTGGATTGATAGCAGATAGTTTTGGTCTGATGGCAGCATTTTACTTTTTGGCCGCAACAATTTTGTTGGCCAATTTGATGGTTGTTTTGATACCCGCACCCAAGCCATCTTGAGTGCAGTGAGTCAATCAGTAGATGTTTGGATGGGTTCAGGTGATGCGCGTGCGCCTAAAGCTTAGACCTTGACCGATGACCAGTTGACCAGTTGACCATTATTTAGATTTGATTTATTCCTTATGTCCGAACTCAAGACCATTCGGCTTGTCCCTCAAAAAGCCGACCAAGCTTTGTCTCCAGAGAGAAAGCGGTTCAATACCTTAGGCAAGCAAATTGCAAAAGCGAGAAAAGACCGCCTAAGCTGGCAATCGAAGTTGCCATATTTTAGAGCAGAGTGCATCAACACGATCGGCACGGCAAGGAAATCCTACGAAAAGACCAGACGAGAAATTGCTTTTGCGATGGGGCGTATCTTGGATCAGGTCAAATTAAGCCAAGAACTGCATGACGATTTAACGCAGTGTCTGATGGACTGTATTCAAACTCTGACAGAGCGCAGTCCAATGGACGAGGAGTTGAAGAAATTGTTTGATAAACATTCAAGTGTGACATTTGATCAGTTCAATCAAGCCCAAGACGATTTGGCGAAATCTTTTGTTTCTGAGCTCACAGGACAAAGGGTGGATGAAAAAAGGGAAGGTGAGTCACATGATGATTACATGGATCGGTTGATCGATCATTTGAGAGAAGAAGTTAATTTAGAAAAAGAGAGACGTCAAGCTGAGAAAGCAGCAAAAGTAAAAAGTAAAAAGACTAAGCCTGCCCTTGCAAAACAAGAGGAATTGAACGCACAAAATGCATTGAAAGAGGTCTTTAGGAAGTTGGTTAGTGCAGTTCACCCCGATCGGGAGCAAAATCCAAAAGAAAGAGCTAGAAAAACCGAGCTGATGCAAGAAATCAATCGAGCTTATTCCAACAATGAATTGATGACATTGCTACTTTTGCAACTGGAAATTGAGCAAGTAGATCAATCTGATTTTGAAGAACTGGCCTCAGAAAAATTAAATGCGTACAACAAACTTCTCGCCTCTCAGTTAAAGCGCGAACGCGAAGCGACTCAAGAGGAGCTGGATCGTTTCTCTATGGAGAATAACCTGCCTCGCATCAACACGCAGGTGATGAAGTCCGAAGATGTAAGGGCTGTGATCAAGCATATTGAATATGCCATAGAAGAAGAAGTGGAAATTCTTTTAGATGAGCTTGAATTTCTTTATGGGGTGAAGAAGTCCTCGCGTCAGCTGAAAGTATGGATTTACAATCAGTTGCATGCAATGCAAGAGAGTTTGGAAGACTTTGACGGATAAAAAAACATCATCTGACTGAGGCTAATTTTAAGCATCATGTTTAAGAGGGCGTCGTGATGGATTTTAAAAATAAGCGCCAACGACCCTGCTCATCTTGGAGCGTATCTAAATCAACAATGCTATATAGAGTAGGGACGTCTTTCTGGGGAGTGCGTTTGCCGCCATCGTGAGCGCTGATGGTAAAGTTAGAACGCTCAAGGGCCTTGGTGTCACTCGACCAAAAAAATCTTCCATCTTGATCGGTTGTTGTGGTCTTGTCGTCCTTTAAAAAGGAGAGGATCACACCTCTCATGGGCTCTCGATGAGAATTGAGCAACTGACCTGAAATCACCAAAGGTTCACGGCCTTGAGGTAATCGGTGTGACAAGGGATGAGGTGGGGTGGACTGAATTGAGGGCTTATGCACATTGGCCAAGGTGCAGGCCGATGAAGATGCGAGGACGACCGCGCTTAAAAAATCACGTCGATCTTGATGGGCAATGGTTTTTTGCATATGTATCTTTCACAGTAGACACGTCATTATTGAATCATGTAACACCTTAAGTCGATTAGGGTAAACCGCCAGAAAAACAGGTGAATTCATGATTGCGCAGTTGAATTCTCAGGCCTATGATTTGAGTGGATTAATGCAAGTCGCTCTTAGCTCTTGGTTTGAGTCAAGCAGCGTTTAAACTTTTTAAAGGGCCTTATGAAAATCATGCTTTTCAACGATTTCCGCGTGGGTATTCTTAAAGGAGACCATGTTGTAGATATCACCTCTGTGATCAGTCACATTCCCCACCATGGCATAGGGGACTTGATGAATGGCTTGATTAAATCGTATGACAAAGTTCGCCCTCGAATTGAACAGACCGTTCAAAAGGGTAAAGGTGTTTTGATCTCAAGTGTCAAAATCCGTCCACCCTTACCTAAGCCTGTAAACATCGAATGCATGGCGGTGAACTACATGGAAGACGGGACTCGCAAAGAGCCAGCCTTGATCAATGCGTTTCACAAGTCTCCCAATACCATCATTGGTCATGGAGATACCATGGTCTTGCCAGATATGGGTGCATCGATATTTGAGGGAGAAGCAGAAATTGCTTTGGTCATGGGCAAGGGGGGCAGTTTCATTCCTGCATCAAAAGCCATGGAACATATTTTTGGATATGTGAATTTCATTGATGGTTCTGCAAGAGGTGTCGTGCCTGAAGGCAATACCTTTTATCAGATGAAATCTCGAGCGACCTTTGCTTCCATTGGCCCCTATTTGGTCACTGCAGATGAAGTCAAAGATCCACATAAGCTGCAAGTGAGGTTATGGGTCAATGGGGTTTTAAAGCAAAACTTCAATACGGATGACATGGCACACAAAATTCCGCGCTGTATTGAATGGGTTTCCAGTATCCATGAGCTAGAGCCTGGGGACATCATTGCAACGGGGACCAATCACAGAGGACTGTCTGCTTTCCAAGACGGCGACAAGGTGGAGTTGGAGGTGGACGGATTAGGTCGTTTAGCGATTGGTGTGAGAGATGATTTAAAGCGCACATGGGCCAGAGAGACAAGACTTGAACGCGAGCAAAGAGGCCAGAGTGGAATGACGCCACAATTGACCGGTAAATATGCCAAGACATAACAATTGCTAACGTATCAAAACACCTAACGCCATTGGGTGGGTGTTCAATGTTGCACAAATAGAGCAATGGTTATGTTGACTTGCCCAATAGACTGCATTCAAAGAAAGGGCGTTTTCTTTGATAGATCAAAGGAATGTGATGAGAAATTTTCTGGGTAAGTAAAAAAACGTTATGAAGTGAAATTAAGAAAACAGATTTGGAAAGTAACATTTTTTAATTTCCCCTTTTTTT
>Ga0209597_1002337_pt1 | contig 12069 bp, 7 predicted proteins | sample M_140625_MF_Meta_FD_187316 | JGI IMG/M metagenome (GOLD analysis project Ga0209597, IMG submission 187316) | Freshwater microbial communities from Lake Montjoie, Canada to study carbon cycling - M_140625_MF_MetaG (SPAdes) (version 2) | ecosystem: Environmental > Aquatic > Freshwater > Lake...
TTTCACCCGTGGAGCACATCCGAAATGTGGTGCCGGCAGGCCAGCGTCCCCAGTCAGCGGCTGCGCTATGGATGCTCGGCCCACAACACAACGGGGTTCCGAGGGCAGACTTGTTCCCGTACTTAAGATGATCCGCCTCCGAGTGAGTATACGCGGTGGTGCGAACTGTTTGGAAACGCGCGCGCGCCAGAGGTTTTTCGTACTTGGGCAGCGCCCGCTGGGAAGCGCAGGAAACGTAAAAAAGCGCGGGCAGCAAGAGCAAAAACCGGAAGAACTTCATGATGAAAGTAATTTGAAGAAAAGCGGTCTAAGGCTGGCGCAAGGCGTCGAGGACCTGTTGAGCGTGCTCCGCTGGCTTCACCTTCCGCAAGATCGCCTTTAACTTGCCCTGCCCGTTGATAATGAACGTGCTCCGCTCTGCCCCCATGTAGGTCTTTCCGTACATGCTTTTCTCCACCCACACCCCGTAAGCTTGCACCATTTCCTGCTTAGTATCACTTAGTAGTGGAAAAGGTAACTCAAACTTGTTGATGAACTTACGGTGACTTTTCTCCGGATCAATGCTCACCCCAAAGACTACCGCTTCCTTACCTAACTCGCCCCATACGTCCCGCAGGCCGCAGGCTTGGGTGGTGCATCCGGGTGTGTCGTCTTTGGGATAAAAATAAAGAACGACATTCTGTCCGGCAAAGTCCGCCAGGCTCACTGCGGTGCCATCTCCGTAGGCGCCACCAACGGCCACAGCATGAAAAGCGGGAGCGGACTCCCCAATGTGAAGTTCAGACATACAAATGGCTTAGTAAAATGCGGCCCACTTCGCAACTGGAATGCGTCTCGGCAACCTGTTCTAATGCGATAATCCTCATTTTGGAAAAATGCTCCACTTGGTTTCACTTTGAACCGGCCAGTCTCCGCTTATGACGACAGCAAACCAAATCACTCTGGGACGTATCGCGCTGATTCCCGTCTTTGTCCTCTTGGCGGTTTTATATGGCAGAAGCGTTGCCAGCGGCATTCCGCACGAGGCATTGCGCTGGTGGGCTGTGGCAGCCTTTGGCGTAGCCTCCGCAAGCGACGGACTGGACGGTTGGGTCGCACGCCGCTGGAACCAGCGCACGGAGTTGGGCGTTATTTTAGATCCCATCGCGGACAAAGGACTGCTCCTCGCCGCGATTATCACGCTGAGCTTTTCGCATTGGGTGGTCGGCCTGCCCGCATGGTTTGCGGTGCTCGTCATCGCACGGGATCTTGCTGTGCTCGCCGGCAGCTTGGTGCTCGTCCTTTTGGAAGGGAAAGTGGCGGTGCGCCCGAATTGGACCGGGAAAACCGCCACAGCGCTGCAAATGATTACGCTAACGTTCGTCATGTTAGAAGTTAAGCGAGCTGAAGTCCCAATCCAATGGGGCCTGCGGCAGTTACCCTTCGCTGCGCTAGACCTGCTGGTAGGGTGCACTGCATTGTTCACCGTCGTTTCCTGCGTCGTCTATTGGGTTCGGGGTGTCAGAGAAGTACATCAAGCAGGCCACGGTCAACCTGTGGCATGGCCCGGCAAAGAGGCGGCTAAAACGAACATTCAGGCGCTTCAGCCGCCCGAAGAAACGGGTCGTTAAAATAGAACGCGCATCATCGCACAACGGGTGATAGCCTCCGCAGTCTCATGCGCACGGTAGCTATCATTGGTCGCCCAAATGTGGGTAAATCCGCTCTATTTAATCGGCTGGTCGGACAGAAAATTTCGATTGTACACGACATGCCCGGTGTAACACGCGACCGAATCGTCGCTGTCTGCCGTACTGGACGGGTTCCATTTCAGGTTGTCGACACGGGAGGAATAGGGGCGGGAGCCGATGCGGAGTTCGCAGAACAGGTCGCAGCTGAAGTAGAAATTGCATTGGAAGCCTGCGACTTGCTTTTGTTCGTGGTGGACGGCCAAAGCGGCCTCACCCCCACGGATCTGGATATCGCCAGACGACTGCGTAAGGCCAGTAAACCGCTGTTATTAGTCGTCAATAAAATCGACCATCACTCCCACCAAAGCCTCCCGGCTGAATTTAGCAAAATGGGTTTCAACCCAGTGTTCGCCGTCAGCGCAGAACACGGCATCGGCTTCGACCAACTCGTCGACCGCATCGACGCGCTGCTGCCCGTTGAGGATCCAAGCGAGGCTGCGGCACAGTTCGCCAAACCGCTAAAAATTGCGCTGGTGGGACGCCCCAACGTCGGAAAGTCTTCCCTCACCAACGCCATTCTCCACGACGAACGCACCTTGGTTTCATCCATCTCCGGCACCACTCGCGATGCCATCGACATTCCCTACAGGCGCGGCGACCAGCACTACATTCTCATTGATACCGCCGGCATTCGCCCCAAGACCAAACGCTCGAATTCTGTAGAAGTATTTTCCGTGATGCGCTCCGAATCGAGCATCCAAAGGGCCGACCTATGCTGCCTCGTCCTCGATGCGAGCCAAGGAGTGAGTGCGCAAGACAAACGCATTGCCGGGCTTATTCAGGAAGCCCTAAAACCCTGCGTCATAGTCATCAACAAATGTGATCTCATCGTCGAGCGCACCAAGGACAAGGATAGTCTTAACGAAGTTCTCGATAAAATTCGTAACGGTCTCTCCTTCCTCCCTTACGCGCCACTAGTGCTGCTCTCGGCGAAAACCGGCGAGGATCTCGAACGCCTTTTTAAGCGGGTTGAAAACATCAGAGAAGCCTCCCGTCGCAGGATTGGAACCGGACCGCTCAATCGATTGTTGGCCACAGCGATGACCAACCATCCGCCCGCATTGCGCAGCGGACGCCGCTTCAAAGTACTGTACGGAACACAGCCTGATCCTCGCGGAAACTCTCCAATTCCCGCGCCGGAGATCGTGTTATTTTGTAATGATAAAAGCCTGCTTGAGGACCCCTACCGCCGTTTCTTAGAAGCCCGTATTCGCCAAGAAGAACCGTGGGAAGGCCTGCCTTTAGACTTACACCTCCGCCAGCGAGCAGCCCGCGGTGCAGCACGTGCAAAGCGCGGCGGTTCCAAAGCAGGACGCATACTACCGGGAACACGAGCCACGACCACTCCAACCGCGGTGGAGCGCAAGGGCCCCAAGTCTGTTCGCTCCACCAAACCCAAGCGTTAAAAGACTAGCTGGCAACGCGTTTGCGGCGGCCCTCAGCAGCCGCAAGCCACTACGGTTTCTTGAGATAACCCATCGAAGCCATCCACTCGCCGCAACGTTGTGGCCAGGCATTTGCAGGCTGCGTTCCCGGTTTCATTCCGAAACCATGGCCGCCCAACGCAAAAATATGGATCTCCGCCGGAATCCCGAGCTTTTTGTATTCGAGATAAATCCGAGCCATCTCGACCGGGTTGGATTTGTCATCATGAGCTACGATTAAAAACATCGGAGGCGCGTCGGCTGGGACGCTGAAGCCGGAACGAAACTTCGAAGGATCTTCCTTATCGAGAAACCCTCCGCCATAGACCATCACAGCGAAATCTGGACCTTTGGAATCGTCGAGTTTTGGATTCACGACATAGCTTCGATCGCCGCGATCACAGGAAACATGGCCAACAAGATTTCCACCCGCGGAGAAACCCAAAATCCCGACACGCTTCGGATCAACTCCCCATTCGGCGGCGTGATGACGCACGAGGCCGATCGCGCGAAGAGCGTCGGCGGAAGGCTTTTCAAAGGGGTTGGGTTCGTCGCGTGTGGGCGTGCGATATTTCAAAAGCACAGCCGTCACGCCGAGGCTGTTTAACCAGTCGCAAACCTGCGTGCCTTCGTTGGTCCAAGACAAAAAATAATACCCGCCGCCCGGCGCAACGATTACGCAGGCACCGTTGGGATTTTCCGGCTTGTAAACCGTGATATCGGGGTCCGTGACGTTGGTCACACGGGATGGACTGGGTTTATTGGAATCGATCAGCTTTTGCGTCGCCTCGGATATCGGGCTTGGCTTTCCTGGGGCGCCTTCCGGCCATAGCTTAAGACTAGAGGGCTCTGCTGCTTGTGCAAAAGCGCTTAAAGCTGAGAAAACGACGATTGGGAATAGTTTCATGCGGGAAAAGACAGGAGTTGAAAGAGGGCGAATCGAAGGAAGTCCGGCTCACGCTTTGCCGATCAACTCAGGAATGGGACGTCCATTGTTAACGATGAGCGTGGGACGCCCATTGAAGTCGTGAATGGCCTCCTTGGCACTATCGATGCCCAGATGATGGTAGATAGTCGCAAGAAAATCATCCGGACCGCAGGCGCGTTCCACCACATCTTCTCCCCGTTTATCCGTCGCACCGATGACCCCACCAGTCTGGATGCCGCCTCCGGCCCAGATGTTGCTGAACGCACGCGGCCAGTGGTCGCGGCCCGGCTGAGTAGTCCCTGCCGGGGCACTGCCGTCGCCCACACCCGTACTGGGGCTGAACTCGATCTTCGGAGTGCGCCCGAACTCCCCAGTGACAACGACCAGCACACGCTTGTCGAGACCCCTTGCGTAAATGTCTTCAATAAGAGCGGATACGGCTTGATCGTAAGCCCCTGCGCGGAAACGCAGCGCATCAAAAATATTGTGATTCACAGCGTGATCGTCCCAGTTATTCACACGGCCACAAAGCGGACCACTGAGGCTGCTTGTGAGGATCTCTACTCCGGCCTCGACAAGACGGCGGGCAAGAAGGAGTTGCTGACCCCAACGGTTCCGACCGTAACGGTCCCGGGTTTTAGGATCTTCCTTGGTAAGATCGAAGGCATCCCGGGTGCGAGGATTGGTTAGGAGCGTAACAGCTTGGGATTCAAACTGGTCCAGAGCACCGAGTTCGCCAAGTGTGTCAAAGGTGCGCTCCATGGTATCGAGGCTCTTGCGCAATGCGACCCGACCGCTCAGTCGATTGGCTTCCGCCTGGTCAGAAAGGCCGATGTTTGGCACCTCAAAACCGGGTTGATTAGGATCACCCGTCACTGAAAAAGGAGCGTACGCAGCGCCAACGTAAACCGGCCCGTTGTACTCGATGACTGGGTTGACGCCGATATAGTTAGGCAACGGATTACTGCGGCCGCCCTGCTTGGCGCGAAGATAAGTCGCAACAGACATCCAATCCGGCAGGCGAGGCTTGGGCTTATCCCGTGTATCAGGATCGCCAGAGAGTAGTTGCATCGAACCGGCAGGATGGCCCGCGGCCTTCTGGTTCATTGAACGCAGGATCGTAAACTTGTCAGCGATCCGCGCCTGAAGTGGAAGAAGTTCCGTGATGCGAGTGCCGGGCACCTTGGTTGCAATGGTCTTAAACGGACCTCGATATTCGCTACCGATGTCCGGTTTTGGATCGTACGTATCGACATGTGAACAGCCACCCGGTTGCCATACCATGATGACGGCCGTGCGCGCTGCTGCTGGTTTATCGGAGGCGTTGAGGGCGGCGGCCATGGCGCGCGCGCGGAAAATCCCAGGTAAACTCAGGCTAGCGAAACCCGCGAGACCGAGCTGCATAAAGCTGCGCCGATCCAAGGGTCCTGAGCAGGACTGTATAGGGGAACGTGTATTGCCTGTGTTCATAGCGGGAGGGTTTGGGAAATGATCCGAAAAAAAGAGACGTTTGGAAAGACGGGGAACTTGTTTTTTATCAAGGGGAAGCAAACACGGCCAACTCCGTGCCGGTGGCGCCATCCCAGAGACGCAGGGCGCTATCTTCGCCCCCGCCGATAATCAGCGACCCGCTGGAGGCACTGGCAGCAGACTGCATGAAATCCGGAAGTTTTGCGATAGCGCGGACCTCTGTGCCATCGTCGGAGACGATCCGAACCAGATTCTCCGCGCTGGAAGTGACGATTTTTTGAGAGGCTCCCATGAACTGCAAAGCGGTGACTTCTTTGGTCCAGCCAATGATTTTTTTAAGACGCTCGCCAGAGACCAAGTCCCAAGTATTTACCACACCGTCACCCCCGGAGGTGGCCAGAACCCGACCGTCCGCGCGAAAAGCTACGCCCATGACATGGTGCGTATGCGCTTCCAATAGAAACACTTGCTTTCCAGAAGAAACTTCTGTCACCCGGGCGAGCTTGTCAGCGCCGCCAGAGCCAAGCCACTTTCCGTCTGGAGAGAAATCGAGGCTCAGGACCGTGTCCTCATGACGATCCTTCCACGTTTGAAGCAATTTACCTGTTTCCATTTCCCAGAGCAGAATGTCTCCAGAACGCGATGGCTCGCCACTTCCCGCAGCAAGCGTCTTGCCATCGGGACTAAACCGCACGGCGCTGACCCGGTCGACGAATGGAGAATTGGAACTTTGCCCCCCCAGAACACGCTCGAGTTTCCACGTAACCGGACTGCTCGTATTCAACACACTTCCGTCTGAACCCGCCGCGCAAAAATTGGCGCCACCCACAGCCCTTAGACTGGCCGCGCCCAAACTTCCACCGGTGGCAAGCTGCTCCAATGTCGCTCCGGAAAGCGTTGCCCAAACCTGTTGGTTGCCGTCGGCAAAAACCGCGGCTACGGCGTGTCCAGTTTCGGAAAACGCCACGGCAAGCGCTCTTCTTGTTGGCTTGGCCACCTCTAGTTTAAGTGCCGTTCCTGCAGCCACAGCATCCGCTTGCACTTTTTTTGCAACCTCAAGCGCCGCATTTGATTCCACACGAGTAGCCGCATTTTTCTTTTTGTTGTCTGCGATGTGCTGAAGGTGCTCCTCTCCGTCCTTGATGTGATTCTCCGCGGCGCTCACAGCCGAGGCTGCGGAGTTGGCCGCCATCACCGCAGTTGCCAATTTCGTGGTGGCCTCCTTGCCCTTCCCTTGAAGGGCCGCATCGGGCTTGCCGTCGGGCGCGCCCGCTGCGGCAACTTCCATGGCGCTCACTGCTTTTTCAGCGTCTTCCCGAGCCTTCAGCGCTGGGACGAGCGCCTTTTGTTTATCAGGCAACTCCTTCTTCGCCGTCGCAATGGCATCCGTGGCCTTCTTTGCAAACGTATCCAGCGATTTGTCGGCGGCGTCCATCTTGGCGATGAGCGCCGTGTGATGTGCGACATCCAATGCCGCGCGCGCCGTCTCCCATTCCACGCGGGCAAGGTTCGCCCCAGAGATCGAATCTCCCCGCAACTCAAGCCCAGGCTTGCCCGTCGCAAAGTCGAAAAGTCGAACCACACCATCCGTCGATGCAACAGCAAGAAGCAATTCATCGGGAGAAATTGCGCAGGCAAGCGGTGAAATTACTTTGATTTCCCGGAGCACCTTAGCCTCTTTGAGCGAGACAATCCGCAGACTGCCCGCCTCGCTCACAATCACAATCTGATCCGGCGAACGAGTCGGCAAAATCGCAATCACCGGAGCTGCTGCGGGTGGAAGCTCCTTGACTACATTTGGTTCTGAAAGACTGAAAACACGAACAAGTTTGTCATCTCCACCCGTAAACAGCGTCTTGCCGTCCTGCGACCACGCCAGCGTTCGGGTTCCTAAATGACTCGGAAAGTCGGCCTGTAATCCACCTTCGGAAAGCGGCCGAACGTGCAGGCTTCCGTCCTCGCTGCAAAGCGCGAGCGTCGCACCGCTGGGAGACACGCTAAGGAACCGCGTCGCGTTCGCTGGAACATCGGCCAAAGTACGGAGGATCGCGCCGGTTTTCGCATCCAAAACACGCACGCCTAAACTTGAATCGGCGACAACCAACTGCCGAGCATCCGGGCTCAACGTCGAAACTGCAGCGGCACCCTCAAGCCTCCGGACCGTGCCCTCACTCTTCTGCTTGCGCCAAATCTTGACCTCTCGAAAGCCCCCCGAAGCGAGACGCTCTCCGTCAGGACTAAAATGGACGGATTGGACCAGATCACTATGAGCGCTTCCGTCCTTAGTGGAGGGGTCGCTGATTTGAGAAACGAATTGCCGGCTGGCGAGGTCGTACAAAAAAAGGTGTCCAGCCCGGCCGCAAGCCGCATAACGCCCGTCATTTGTGATCGCCGCGCTGTAAATCGGTTGCACCGCCGTTGGAAGTGCGTGCAGCGCGACACGGGCTGCCATTTTGGTCGACGCCTTCGCTCCCTGATCAATCCACGTCTTCAATAATTCCAACTCCACGGGCTTTAGCGCCACCGCTCCGGACTTATTGTTTTTGGGCGGCATCTCCGATTCCCCCTGCTGCGCGGCCCATTTAAAAACGGGACTCTCGCCCCCCTTCCCCGGAACTAAACCCGCCCCAGATTCGCCCCCTTTTTTTGCGGTCTCTGTGCTCTCAAGATTGAGGCCCGATTTGGTTGTCTTCTTGTTGTGACACGGGACGCAGTTCGCTGCCAAAAAAGGATAGACGTCCCGATAATAGTCGAGCTCAGCGGCCGAGACCTGCTGCCCAAAAAACAAACACGCCAGTGGCAGAACCGGAAGAAACTTCGCAACAAGCGTGCGAGTTGAACGCGAAAGCTGCATCATTTTGCCTGGATAGCCTTCACGTGAATCCGGATGGGCTCGGAGAAAACGATGTCCACAATATCTTTTGGTGCAGCGACTTCAGTGACTGCCTTCAGGCGTTTTACCGCTTCCACCTTGGTCGCCTCCGCTATTTTCATTCGCTCCGTAGCCGCTTGTGTCGCTACGGCAGTTTCACTCGATGCCTCGCCAGCTCCGGCTTTTGGAACATTCGCGAGCCGTTGCAACTCCGCCGCAACCTCCCCTACCTTCGCCTCGGCTTCTTTTTGCGCCAACTCGGCAGCCTTCACCGCCCCGGGATTGTAGCGGTATTTCGCCACCACTCCCCCGTGTACCGCCAGCGTGTAGTCACCCGGAAGTGTTTTGAGTGCCGCCAAGTCTAACACCAACTCGGCTTTGTCTGCTTTTGAAGGAACATCTACTGGCGTCACACTGGCAAAATCAGCGCCAAGGGGCTTGAGTTTGACGGTCCCTGCTGAAAAATCTCCGCGCCACGTCAGCGCTAGGGGTATGGTCAATTTTCCACCAACAGTAGCCTCCCAAGGCTGTGGCCCTGCGCTTTTGATCGTGATAGGCGCAATCTCATCGCCGCCCACTGAAACAGGAAAGTCCACCATCAGCCGTGGTGAAGGAATCTCGCCCATTGAGTCCTTCACAGGCCACGCCATCGAAGCGGTTGGACACTCGCGCGTCACGTCCACTCCGTTCACTTTCGCACGACCGAACACCCGGGCGAGTTCCATGCCTCGAGGAGCGTTTTCGGCCGCAGTCAACAACACGTAACCCTGGCTTTTCCCAGACGGGATCCTCAGCCCAGTGGCGGAAACGCCGGCCGGCAAGTTTTCAACACCCAACTCAATCTCGCCGTCAAAACCATCCCTGCGGACCACAACAACATCCAACCCCATCGTTGCTCCACCCCTCAGTGACACTGGTTTAGACAAGGCAGCTCGGTCCCCGTTGCGCAACTCCATGTGCAAAGCCCACGTGACAAGCGAGAAGTCCGGCTGAGCCTTGCGCAGATTTAATTGGTAAATGTTGCGTGGATCCGCACGAGTTCCTCCAAACAAATCGCGGATCTGCAGCCGGTACACACCGTCCTCCTTCGCTTCAAACTTACCGTACGGATCTGGGCTACCCACATCATAAGGAGCTCCATCATAGGCGTATCCATTTGAGGATAACTTAACTGGGCTCACAATGTCATTGAATTCTGCAACGTCGGATAGTTGTTCGCCTGCCTCTGTTTTCTTTACCTGTTGAACCAGCACAAATGCATCCGTTGGGAGTCCAAGTCTTTCCGATAAAACTTCTACCCACCACACTTCGCCTTTCTTCGCAGTGAACTCATAGGTGTCGACATCGCCCGCCTGGGCGAAGCTCCCGTGGAGGGAGCAGGGGAGCGTGACTTTCTGCGCCTGAGCGCCCTTGTCGTTCGGCTCAACCTCCTGAACGATAAGCGTCTCGGCGGATGAACTGTTTTTCGGTGCGGAGGCTGAGCCCACACTCCGCGTGGACGGCTGACGCTGGAATGACTCGCCCACAGGCACTGGCGCGAAAACGAGCCGATAGAAATTTTCGCCCCCTCCTTGGAATGTCAGACCGTGAACCTTTACGATGTACTTGCCTTCGGTGGCAGCGGTGAAATCAAGCAGACCGCTTTGACGTTCCGCTCGGATGTCACTCCCCTGCCCATCGGCAAGAATCAAGACAGGCGTCAGCCTCGAGTCGATTCCCTGGGCCGCACAATCGATGACGAAGCGTTCCCCTTTTTTTGCGTTGAAGCTATAGAAGTCGACCGATCGCGCGGTGGTGAACGCATTGCAAAGAGAATTTGGCTCCAGAGGAAACGCCGTCTCCAACGTCGTATTAGGCTTAAGCCGAGTTACTTCAGCAAAAGTTCCAACCGAAAAGCAGCGCGCAGAAGAGACTCCTAAACGGGTCATGAGCCTCGCGTCGTATACCCCGGGAAGGGCATCGGCGGAAACCGTCACCACAAATCGATTTTTCAAAACGACTCCCGCCGCATCCATTTTAGGTTCGGCGACAATCTTTGGTGAAGAAAAGAGAAGTTGCGCCTCCTCATCAATATTTTCACCGGTAATCGTAATTTCAACGGTGCCACCAACTTTCGCCCCCATGGGCATCAGCGTGAGCAAGCGAGGCGCGGGAAGAATGACCAGTTGCGCGCGGACTTGTGGAGCCGAAACGAAAGTAGCAAACCCAAGAAAAAGGGCGGCGAAAGGGAGACGGATGCGGGACATAACGGCTTAGTGGTTGTAAAGAAATTCTTTTGTATTAAGCACAGCCCAAATGAGATCCTCATACGCAGCAGTGCGAGCCTTGGCTGGAACCAGCGCCACTCCGGCAGCGTCGGCGCGCGGACGGGCGAGAAACTCCATCGCTATTTGACGCTCCGCCGCTCTCGGAAGACGACATAACGCAGCCTCGTAAAGTTCGTCGATGTTCGCGGCGTCATCGCCTCCCTTGGACAACTTTGCAGCGCGACCGTCTGACTTGGCCAACTTGGTTTTAACCTCAGCAGCGTTCATTAAGTGCAGACTTTGAGAGAGGCTTGACGACTGGACGCGTTCGCATTCGCAAGCGCTGTCTGCCTCGGGGCGCCCGAAAACTGTGAGGAAATAGGAGGCTTTGTTGTAGCTATTATCTGGCAGTGCAATGGCGCGAGTGCCTGCTGGCAAGTCCGCGAAATCTGTCGTTGTACCGGTCAACTGATCCACAGCATCCAGAAGCACTTCGGCATTGAGGCGCTTTGGATAAAAGTGCGAGAAATTCTGCCGATCACTTGCGTTGAAGGCGTTAGGAGTGGCACTCAATTGGTAAGCCGCCGAGTTCACAATGATCCGGACGACCGCCTTAAGATCGAATCCACTTTCCGTGAAATGCCGCGCTAACGCCTCCAAGAGCTCAGGGTTTGAAGGCGGGTTCGTGTCACGAATGTCGTCCTCGGGCTCGACCAGTCCCCTGCTAAAAAAGTGTTTCCAATAGCGGTTTACTAGTGACTTCGTGAAAAAGGGATTCGATTTCTCGCTCATCCAATCCGCAAGATTCAGGCGGGGATCATCATCGGGCGCTATTTCCATGGTCTCGCCGCCCAGACCAGCCGGCTTAATGAAGCCCTTTGTTTTTTTGTTTTCGACCTGCGCCATGCCTCGCTTGTGGAACACGATGGATTGTCCAGCAACGGGAGTCGGGCGGCGACCAATCTGGCTAAAAAAAGCGGAAAGTCCGTAATAGTCTTTCTGGCTCCAGTGCTCGAAAGGATGATGGTGACATTGTGCGCAGTTCATCCGGACGCCGAGGAAAAGCTGCGCAACGTCCTCGAGTTGTTGCTCTGGCGTTTTGACCTGATTGTACCAAGCCACTGGCGGATTGCTCACCGCCTCGCCCGTGGCCGCCAGCAATTCGCGTACGACCCGATCATACGGTTTGTTCGCAAGGAAGCCGTCACGCAACCAGGCGTGGAATGCAAAACTGGCCGGCGTGCCCTTATCCAAGCGCTTGTTGCGAAGCAGGGCGGCCCATTTATTGGCGAAATAATCGGCGTACCCGCCACTGGCCAATAGCGATTCCACCAACTTGGCGCGCTTGTCCGAGGCAGGATCAGCGAGAAAAGCGCGCGTCTCAGCAACCGTTGGTTGG
>Ga0209597_1002338_pt1 | contig 12069 bp, 12 predicted proteins | sample M_140625_MF_Meta_FD_187316 | JGI IMG/M metagenome (GOLD analysis project Ga0209597, IMG submission 187316) | Freshwater microbial communities from Lake Montjoie, Canada to study carbon cycling - M_140625_MF_MetaG (SPAdes) (version 2) | ecosystem: Environmental > Aquatic > Freshwater > Lake...
CGGGGAGAGCGTTTCCTGGCGACTGCTGGCTTCAAGATCCTCGGTGCCGACCTGCTCTTCGGGGGCGTTGGTCGCCGTACTCAGATCAATACCCGCAAAGAGGGAGGTTTCACGGTCGTTGGCGCGGGCCTGCATCTCGGTGCGGTTGGTGGAAGGGGAAGGGGGTCTCGTGCCTGGGGCTTGCCCCTGGCTGGATGGGGATTGGAACGGTACTTGACTCGGACGGTAGGGGTTTGAAGGGTTTCGAGGGCTACGGGAATGGGAATGGAGCCGGATCGTCGGCTTGCGGAGCGTGATGCAGAACACCACTGTGCGTCATATCGCGGTGAACGCCCCCGAGGACGCTGTGCTTTGTGGCGACCTCCCGGCGCGCTCACCGCGTTGCCGAGGTGCGGGCTTCCGCCGCTTGTGGGGGGGTGCCCCGGCGCAGCAACATGAGCGGATCGAATTGCATGTCCTGCAAGCATGAGCGGCGACCCCACCCAGGCCGGCGGTGCCGGTAGCGAAGTCACGGAGCAATCCGGGCAGACCCCGGCGGCCGGAATCCCGGCTCAGGCGGAGTCGGTTCCATCCCACGAGGCCGGCGATGTTGCCGGTTTCGATCATGGTGGCGCCCCCCCGGAGTCCCTGGCGACGGCCACCGATCCGGTGGCTGCGGCAGCCACGGCGGAGGTCGGGGCTGAAGCCGGAGATCCCTCCCGCCTGAAGGAACTGGAGGCCGAGCTGGCTTCCCTGCGGCTGGAGCATCAGACCGTGCGCGACCAGTACATGCGGATCGCCGCCGATTTCGATAACTTCCGCAAGCGCCAGAGCCGCGACCAGGAGGATCTGCGCATCCAGATCGCCTGCAACACGCTCAGCGAGATCCTGCCGGTGGTCGACAACTTTGATCGGGCCCGCCAGCAGCTCAATCCCGAGGGCGAGGAGGCCCAAGGCCTGCATCGCAGCTACCAGGGCCTCTACCGACAGCTCGTGGATGTGTTCAAGCAGCTGGGGGTTTCGCCGATGCGGGTGGAAGGCGAACCGTTCGATCCGACCCTGCATGAGGCCGTGCTGCGCGAACCCAGCGAGCAGCATCTCGAGGATGTGGTGATCGAGGAGCTGCAGCGGGGCTACCACCTCCATGGCCGCGTCCTGCGGCATGCCTTGGTGAAGGTGTCGATGGGTCCAGGGCCTGGGGGCACGGTTGCTTCCGGCGAGGAGCAGGCCGGCTGATGGCCGACTATTACGCCCAGCTGGGGGTCGGCCGCGACGCCGACGCCGACAGTATTAAGCGGGCCTACCGCCGTCTGGCCCGCCAGTACCACCCAGATGTCAACAAGGATCCCGGGGCGGAGGATCGCTTCAAGGAGATCGGCCGGGCCTACGAGGTGCTCAGCGACCCCCAGACCAAGGGCCGCTACGACCAGTTCGGTGAGGCCGGCCTCGGTGGTGGGGGCGGCATGCCCGACACGGGCGACATGGGCGGCTTCGCCGACCTGTTCGAAACCTTCTTCAGCGGTTTCGGCGGTGCAGCCGCCGGGGGCCCCCGCCGCCGGGGCCCCCGCCAGGGCGACGATCTCCGCCTCGATCTCACGATCGACTTCAGCGAGGCGGTGTTCGGGGTGGAAAAGGAGGTGCAGCTGCGCCACCTGGAAACCTGCGGCACCTGCAGCGGTTCCGGCGCCAAGGCCGGCAGCGGTCCCACCACCTGCGGTACCTGTTCCGGTGCCGGCCAGGTGCGCAGGGCCACCCGCACGCCCTTCGGCAGCTTTACCCAGGTGGCCCCCTGCCCCACCTGCGAGGGCAGCGGCCAGACCATCGCCGACCCATGCACCGCTTGCCAAGGCCAGGGGCTGCAGCAGGTGACCAAGAAGCTGCGCATCAATATTCCCGGCGGCGTTGACACCGGCACGCGCCTGCGGGTGGCCAACGAGGGCAATGCCGGCCAGCGGGGTGGCCCTACCGGCGACCTCTACGTCTTCCTGGGCGTGCGGGCCCACCCCGAATTGCGGCGGGAGGGCACCACGATCCTTTCGGAGCTCAACTTGAGCTATCTGCAGGCGATCCTGGGGGACACCATCGAGGTGGAAACCGTGGACGGCAAGGAATCCCTGGAGATTCCGCCCGGCACCCAGCCCGGTGCGGTGCTCACCCTCAAGGGCAAGGGGGTGCCGCGGCTGGGCAATCCCGTGGCCCGCGGCAACCATCAGTTCACCGTGAAGGTGCAGCTGCCCACCCGGCTCAGCGGCGAGGAACGCGAGTTGCTGGAGCAGCTCGCCGGCCATCACAGTCGCAAGGACCAGAAGCCTCCCCACAAGAGCGGTCTGTTCGGCGGCCTCTTCGGCGGTTGAGCGCGATGGAGGAGGCGCACCTTGATCTGCGTGGCACCCCCTGCCCGCTCAACTATGTGCGTGCTCGCCTAGCCCTGGAGAAGGTGCCCGAGGGGGGCCATTTGGTGCTGGATCTCGATGCTGGAGAGCCCGAGCGCATGGTGGGGGAGGGCCTTCGTGGCGACGGCCATGGGGTGGAGCGGATTGAGGCTGGCGATCCCGGCTCGGCAGGGGTGCGGTTCCGGATCCGTCGTGGTTGAGTCCCCCGGGGCTTCTCGGCCACGCCGGCCGGGCCCAGCTGAGGACGCCCGAGCTTCGGGTCGGGTGGTGGCTCTGCAGGCCAACTATTGCCGCGTCGAGCTCGACAGTCCTGGCCCTGGGGGCTGCAGCCGGCTTCTCTGCACGCGCCGCAGTCGCCTCGACCACGAGGGCCTTCAGGTGTGGGTGGGGGATCGGGTGCGGCTGGAGGGCATCGACTGGGTGGCGGGCCGGGCCGCCGTGGCCCAGGTGGAGCCGCGCCACAACCTGCTGCAGCGCCCCGCCGTGGCCAATGTGGACCGGGTGGTAGTGGTCACCGCGTTGGCGGAACCCGACCTCGATCCCCTGCAACTCACCCGTTTCCTGGTGTCCGCCGAGGGCTGTGGAGCCGCGGTGGACCTGGTGCTTGGTAAGGCGGATCTGGTGGAGGAGCCGGCCCTGCGGGAGGTTTGCCGTGACTTCGAAGCCTGGGGCTACCCGGTCTTTCCCCTCTCGACCCGCACCGGTCTGGGGCTGGAGGATCTGCGGCGGCACCTCCGGGGTGAGGGGGGCATCACGGTGCTGTGTGGACCCTCCGGGGCTGGCAAGAGCAGCCTGTTGAATGCCCTGGCTCCGGCGTTAGACCTGCGGGTGGCGGCGGTTTCGGGAAGGCTTCAGCGGGGGCGCCACACCACCCGCCATGTGGAGCTGTTCCTACTCCCTCCCCAGGCTGCGCCTGCGGATTCTCTCGCCCCATGGGCTGCCGCCCCGGCCCTGGTGGCCGACACCCCCGGTTTCAACCGGCCTGAGCTTCCCGCCGACCCGGTGGAGCTGGCCCAGGCGTTCCCAGAGATCCGGCAACGCCTGGCCCTTGGACCCTGCCGTTTCCGCAATTGTCGTCATCTGGACGATCCGGGCTGCGCCATGGGCACGGACTGGCCCCGCTTCCCCCTCTATCGCCAGTGCCTGGAGGAGGTGGAAGCCCTGGCTTCGCTGCCTTCCCGCCTGGCCCCCACCACCCGGCGCCGCACCCCCCGCCGCCAAACCGGCCAGGGCATCAGCCGCCCAAGCCAGGAAGATTCAGATCCAGACCACCCGTGAGGTCTTCCATGCGCTCCCGCATGGTGCCGGTGGAGGTTTCGTAGGCGTTCTTGAGGGCTTCGAACACGGCCGTTTCGACGGCGCTCGCCGGCTGGCTGAGCAGGGCGGGATCCAGCGACACCTTGAGGGGTTGCTGGTTCCCCGAGAGCCACACCTTGGCTAGGCCGTCGGCGCTGCTGCCCTCGATCTCCATCGCGTCGAGGTCTTGCTGCAGTTTCTGGGCATCCTGCTGGATCTGCTGGGCCTTGCGGAAGGCCTCGGTGAGCTGACCAAAGTTGGGAAGTCCGAAGCCGGCCACGACGCGTTGCGGAGAGAGTGGCGGAAGGCTAGTCCCCGTCGGGCAGGAATCCCAGCCTTTTGACCTCCGGATGCAGGTCGATGCCGGTGGATTCCAGCACCCGTTGCCGCACCAGCGCGATCAGGGCATCGATGTCGGCGGCCTTGGCGCCACCGGTGTTCACGATGAAGTTGGCATGGAGTGGCGACACCTCGGCCCCGCCGATGCGGGTGCCCTTCAGCCCCAGGCTCTCCACCAGGCGGCCGGCTTTTTCGGGTTCGGGGTTGCGGAACACGCTGCCGCAGCTCGGTTGCTGGTAGGGCTGGGTGCTGGTGCGGCTGTGCAGGTTGGCGCTGGTGCGGGCGGTGATCGCTGCGGGATCGTGGCCGGGTTCGAGCAGGAAGCGGGCTGAGATCACCAGCAGGGGTTCCTGCTGCAGCCGGCTGTGGCGGTAGTCGAAGTCGAGGTCGGCGGCGCGGATGCGATGGGGTTCGCCCGATCCGCTGGGGTCGAGCACCAGCACCGAGTCGAGCCATTCGGCGGTGCAGCCCCCCTGGGCACCGGCGTTCATCACGGCGGCCCCTCCCACGGTGCCTGGGATGCCCACCGCCCACTCCAGGCCGTGCAGGCCGGCCCGGGCCACCTTGCGGGCCAGGGTGGGGATCGGTTCGCCGGCCTCGGCTTCCACCACCCCGCTCTCGCCATCCACCCGGCTGCCCTGCAGTCGCCGGATGCAGACGGTGAGGCCGGGTAGTCCCCGGTCGGCGATCAGCAGGTTGGAGCCCGCGCCGATCACCCGCAGGGGCAACTGGCGCTCCCGGGCCCAGCGGGCCAGGGCGACCAGCTGGTCCCCATCGGCGGGTTCCGCGAACCACTCGGCTGGTCCCCCCACCCGCCAGGTGGTGAACTCCTGGAGCGCTACCCCCTGCCGCAGACCTGGCGGGGGATTGGGCCCGGGCCCCATCTCAGGCCACCAGCGGAGTCGGGGCCGCGGTGAGCCGAGAACCCTCCAGGTTCTGCAGGCGATCCCAGAGGCTGTTCACATCGCCCGCTCCCATCGCCAGCACCAGATCGCCCGCCTCGGTGCAGGCGGCCACGCGCTGGGCCAGGTCCGTGAGATCCCGGCTGGCCGCCACGGTGCTGGAGGGGATGCGCGATTGCACGGCGGCAGCCAGCGCTTCGCTCGACACCCCCTCGATCGGGTCTTCCCCGGCGGCATAGAGGGGGGCTACCAGGACCAGATCGGCGGCGGCGAGGGCATCGGCGAACTCCTCCAGGAACTGGGCCGTGCGGCTGTAGCGATGGGGCTGGAACACCGCCACCAGCCGGCGGGGTTGGGTGGGAAGGGGGCTGCGGCCGCTCTCCACCATCAGCCGGGCCATCTGCAGGGTGGCGGCCACCTCGCTCGGGTGGTGGGCATAGTCATCGACCACGATGCGGCCAGCCCAGAGGCCGCGGCAGTCGAAGCGGCGTCCGGGGGGCTGGAGTTGCGCCACCGCCTCCTTCAGTGCCGCGAAGGGAACACCCTCCAACCGGCAGGCGGCCATGGCGGCGGTGGCGTTGCTGAGATTGTGGCGGCCCGGCAGGGGAAGTTCAAAACTGCCCACCAGCTCGCCGTTCTCGAAGAAATCGGCCCGGGTGCCATCGCCCCGTTCTTCGCTGGCGATGGCGGCGAAGGCCACCCCATCGGCCCGCTCGGTCGACCACCAGCTGTCCGCCGTGAAGGACTCCCGCAGGATCGGGCAGTCTTTGTTGGCTAGCAGGCGGCGGCTGCCGGCCGCGAACCGTTGCAGGGTGGCCACCAGGGCGGCTAGGTCGGGGTAGTGGTCGGTGTGGTCGAGCTCGAGGTTGGTGATCACCCCCAGCTCGGCGGCGAACTTCACCAGCGAGCCATCGGATTCATCGGCTTCCGCCACCAGCAGCCGGCCATCACCATGGCGACCGTTGCTGCCGAAGGCCGGCACGATGCCGCCGATCACGGCGGTGGGGTCGTGGCCGGTGGCCTCCAGCAGGGTGGCCACCAGGGTGCTGGTGGTGGTCTTGCCGTGGCTGCCGGCCACGGCGATCGAGGGTTGGCCTGCGATCAGCGCGGCCAGCACATCGGAGCGGTGACAAAGGGGATACCCCAGCCGGCGGGCTTCCTGCACCTCCGGGTTGCTCTCCGGCACGGCCGAGCTGAGCACCACCAGGGGGAGCGGGGCCGTCTTGGAAGCGGCATCAGCACCGGCCGTCTCGGCTCCGATCGCGTGGAGGGTGGCGGCGTTCTGCTCGTGGAAGATGCGCACCCCTGCCTTGCCCAGGGCCGAGGTCACGGCATTGTCGCGGGGGTCGGAGCCGCTGACGCGGAAGCCGCGGCTCGCGAGGATCCGCGCCAGGGCCGACATGCCGATCCCGCCCACGCCGATGAAATGGAGCGGCTGCTGGCGGTCGAGCTGTAGGCCCAAGGGCTTCTCCGGAGATCTGCTGAAAATACGGCGTCGGATGGCCTCTGTCGCGCCCCACTTTCTTACGAATTTCATCGCGTCTCCTCCTGCCTCTGCGTGGTCGGCAGGGCGGTTGGGGTGATTTGCCCTCCCCAGGGTCCTGCCTTCGGGCCCGACCCGGCGATTCAGCCCCCCGCTGCCGACCTGCTAGGGGTCTGCCACCCACCTTCCAGCGGAATCCTTCTGGGTGGGCTCCTAAGCGATGGTCATCCGGTCTTCACCGCGTGGGAGGCTGTGGGCGCTTCCCCCAAGACGTGTCGACCTGCCCCGATCCGTGTCCGGAGGAGCCGAACCCCGATTTTGTATGATCGGCGGCCGAATCACCCTTACTAGCGGACTTTGCCGCTTCCTGCCATGACCTTGAAAGTTGCGATCAATGGATTCGGACGGATCGGTCGCAATTTCATGCGTTGCTGGCTGAGCCGCGGGGCAAACACCGGTATCGAGGTGGTGGGTCTTAATGACACCTCAGATCCGAAGACCAACGCTCACCTGCTCCAGTACGACACGATGCTGGGCCACATTCGCAATGCGGAGGTGAGCCACACCGACGACACGATCGTGGTGAATGGCAAGCACATCAAGTGTTTCTCCGACCGCAATCCCCTCAACCTGCCCTGGAAGGAATGGGGCGTTGACCTGGTGATTGAGGCCACGGGTGTCTTCATTGACCAGAAGGGCGCCGGTAAGCACATCGAAGCTGGTGCCAAGAAGGTTTTGATCACCGCCCCCGGCAAGGGTGAAGGTGTGGGCACCTTCGTGGTGGGCGTCAACGCCGACCAATACCGCCACGAAGATTTCGACATCATCAGCAACGCCAGCTGCACCACCAACTGCATGGCACCGCTGGTGAAGGTGCTCGACCAATCCCTCGGGATCGTGAAGGGCATGATGACTACCACCCACAGCTACACGGGTGACCAGCGCATCCTCGATGCCTCCCACCGCGACCTGCGCCGCGCCCGCGCCGCCGCTGTGAACATCGTGCCCACCTCCACCGGTGCCGCCACCGCCGTGGCCCTGGTGTATCCCCCGATGAAGGGCAAGCTGAACGGCATCGCCCTGCGGGTGCCCACCCCCAACGTGTCGGTGGTCGACATGGTGCTGGAAGTGAGCCGCGCCACCACCAAGGAAGAAGTGAACAGCATTTTCAAGGCCGCTTCTGAGAACGGCATGAAGGGCATCATCAAATACTGCGATCTGCCCCTGGTCTCCACCGACCATGCCGGCACCGACGAATCCACGATCGTGGATGCCGACCTCACCCTGGTGATGGACGGCACCATGGTGAAGGTGATCTCCTGGTACGACAACGAGTGGGGCTACAGCCAGCGCGTTGTGGATCTGGCCGAGGTGGTGGCGAAGAACTGGAAGTGAGGTTCAACGGGCCGTTCCCTGGGGTTTGCCACATGGTGATCCCTGGGATCGGCTGATCCTGAATGCTTCCCATCGTTCTCTGGCCGCCGCAAGGCGGCCTTTTGGTTGGCGCCATTCCCTTTGTCAACGCACGGGTGGTGCCGGGTGGGCGATGGCGTTGCATGGCCATCTGGCCCAGGCTGATCGCCCGCCTCCTGAGATCCGCTGGCGTGGGCAAGCAGGGCAGGGTACGAACTGGGCCCCCCTGAACCAGTCGGGCCGTTTCCGGCTCAGACTGGCCCCAATGCCCCGCCGCCATGCCGCCCGACATCCGCTGGCAGCAGCGCTTCGCCAACTTCTGCCAGGCCCTTGATCAGCTGGAGACTTTCTTCCAGCCACCCGCCCTCAACGAGCGGGAACGTCAGGGCCTGATCAAAGCCTTTGAATACTGTTTCGAGCTGGGTTGGAACACCCTGCGCGACCTGTTGCTGGCGGAGGGCAATGCCGATCTGATCGGCTCCCGCGACACCCTGAGGCTGGCCTTCCGGGTGGGCCTGATCCGCGATGGAGAGGGTTGGCTGGCCATGGTGCAGGACCGCAACCTCACCAGCCACACCTACAACCGAAGCACCGCCGAGCAGGTGAGCCAGCAGGTGGGAGCCCGCTACCTGCCCTGTTTCCGGGAGCTGCGCCTGGTGCTCACTCCCCGGCTGCAGGACACCGCCGGGGAGGCGCTGGATGGCTGAGCATCCCGCCGCAGCGGTGATCCCCGGCCTGCCGCCGGAGGTCTCGGCCCGCCTGCTGGCCTTGCTGAGCGCCGAGCCCGCCGTGGACGAGGTGTGGTTATACGGCTCCCGGGCCATGGGTCGCCATCGCCCCGGCTCCGACATTGACCTCACCCTGGTGGCGCCGGGCCTCCGCCACGTCGACCGCCTGCGGCTGATGGGCGCCCTCGATGACCTGCTGCTCCCCTGGAGCATCGACCTCTCCCTGCACCACGAGTTGCCCGAACCCCTCCGCCAGCACGTGGCTCGGGTGGGGCTGCGGTTGGCGCTCAGAGAGCGGCTGCCCACGCCTTGCGAAGGTCCCTAGTCCACCCCATGGCAACCGTGGCCCAGACTCACCCCGCGGACGAGAGCGGCACCACCTGGTTCCGGCCAATGTTTCGGTCGAAACTGGCCAGTGGCAGACCGTGGGCCAGGGCGGTGGCCACGATCCGTTGATCGGCTGGATCGCCCCCTGGTCTTGCCGGAGCCCCGCCCCCGCCTCAGCTGAAGTGGCTGTAGCCGCTGGATGCCGCGCTCCCCCCATCGCCTGGGCTCCAGGGGGCGCCATCGGTCCAGCCCAGAGCCCCCGCACCCCCCGCCACCAGTTCGCCGATTCGCGTCGTGCCCGGCAGGGCTGCGATCAGGGCCTCGGCCCAGGCGGGTTCGAGGGCCAGCACGAGCTCGAAATCCTCCCCGCCCCCTAGGCACCAGGCTTCCGCTTGGGGGAGGCTCGCCATGGCTGGATCCAGGGGCAGGGCGGTGCGCACCAGGCGGGCCCCGCAGCCGCTGCTGGTCGCGATCGCGGCGGCGGCGGCCGCCAGCCCGTCGCTGCTGTCACAGCCCCCCACCCGCCAGGGCGCGGTGGGGGGCCGGCAGGCGATCAGGGCCCGCACGGCGTCGAAGCGGGGCCGGGGGCGGCGGTGGGCCGCGATCGCCCGCTCTCTCAGGCCTGGATCCAGTGGGGCTCCCAGCGGCGCTCGAGGGGATTCGGTGGGGATGGCGGGCAAGGGAACGGGCGTTGAACCGATCGATGCGGCCGCCGTTGCGCCGTGCGAAGGGGCCACCGAGGCTGCCGATCCCCCAGGAAACTCGCCTTGCAGCACGGCCAGCCCCAGTCGGCTCAGGCCGTGGGGGCCGGTGCACACCAGCAGGTCGCCCGGGCGGCCGTCGCGGCGACGGATCGCTGTCCAGCTGCGATGGTCTGGCTTCTGGCCGGAGGAGGCCTGCTTGGCCGGGCCCGCCCTGGCCAGCCGACCGATCGCCGTGACCGCCAGGATGCGCTGGGCTCCGCCGCTGCAGTCACCCCCCAGCAACACCCCGCCGTAGGTGTCCAGGGCCTCCCGGAGGCCGCCGTAAACCCCTTCCACCCACGACCACGTTGTGGACGCAGGGGCCACCAAGCCCACCGTGAGTCCCACCACCTCGGTGCAGCCCATCGCGGCCAGATCGGAGAGGTTGGCCGCGGCGGCCCTCCAACCCACATCCGCAGGTCCCGTGGTGGCCTCACTGAAGTGCAGGCCCTCCACCAGCACGTCGGTGTTCACGACGAGACCCCCGTCCTGCCCCCCGTCGCCCCCATCTGGCAGGAGGGCTGCGTCATCGGAGAACTGGTCGGGGGGGGCGAAGGTTCCCAGCCGCCGGATCAGCTCCCACTCGCCCAGGTCGGCGAGGGTTTCGGGGGTTGGGTGGGGTGGCGCGCCAGGGGGATGGTCCTGCGAATCAGCCAAAGCCCTCAGGCGTGCTCCTGCAGATTCTCGGCCCCTTCCAGCAGCTTGGCGCTCACGATGCCGTCCTCGGCGGTGAGTTCGTTCAGCACGTCCAGCCCCTCCACCACGTAGCCGAAGGCGGCGTAGCGGCCATCGATCAGGTTGAGGCCGGCCGGGGTGAGTTCGGGCTCCGAGAGGAAGAGGAAGAACTGGGATGAACCGTCGTCGAGGGCGTCATCGGAATGGGCCCAGCCCAGGGTGCCCTTGGCATTGAACGGGAGAATCGGTTCGGCTTTGAACAGCCCCAGGTCCTCGAAGGTCTCGTTGTAGAAGGGGCCTCCCTTGCCGGGCACCCGGATCTCCAGGGGCACGCGCCGCACACTCTTGGTCTTGGGATCCACGTAGCCGTCGGCGTCACCCTTGGGGTCGCCGGTCTGGAGCACGTAGAAATCCTCGGCCCGCACGAAGGGCAGGTTGTCGTAAAAGCCCCGCTTCACCAGGTCCACGAAGGCGCCGGCGGTGAGGGGGGCGTTGTAGCCGTCCACCACGGCGGTGAGGTCGCCTTTGGTGGTGCGCAGCAGCACGGTGGCCCGGCCCAGCAGGCGGGGCAGGGCGTCGAATTCGCTGGGGATGGCATAGGGGAAGGAGCCCACCAGCAGGGCCTCGGCCGTGCCGATGCTGCTCAGGGCAGACCGGCGGGCCTCCAGGAAGGCTTCGCGTTGCTGGGCATCGGCGGCGCTCGAGAGGGCCTGGAGCTGGTCATCGAGGCCGTCGAGCAGCTGGCCAACCCGGGCCTGGTCGGCCGCGGGGAAGCTCGCCAGGATCCCCTGTCGCCTGGCGGTGGCCAGGGACTGGCTGCGGCGCGCTGCATTGGCCAGGGAACTCCAGCGCTTGGCCCGCAGGTCATCGCTGGTGTCCTCGATGCGGTGCTGCAGGTCCTGCAGGTCCCGTTGGTCGATCGGCAGCGCGTTGCGCAGCAGGGCGGCCGGATCGGTCACCGCGTTGCCGCGGGGCAGGGCCGCCAGGGCCGGTGCGGCCGCCGGCAGCAAGGAGAGCACCAGGGCCAGCAGCAGGCCCAGCAGGCCTTGCCTTGCCCGCCCGCTTCCGGAGCCCCGGGAGCCACTGGGTTGCAGCGTCTGATCCATGCCCATCTTCATCTTCATCTCCATGCCCATCTCCATTCCCATCGTGGGCTCTCGGAAGGGCAGCGGCATCCGCGTGGCGCCACCGCTGGCTGTCGCACCCATCGATTCAGCCGGCCAGCCGGCCGTGCCCCGGCTGGTTTCGCTGTTGTTCGCGGTGGCGCGTGATGGACTCAAGCCCATGCCCTTTCCAGTCCCTGACAGGACTTTGGCATAGCCGCAGGAGCAGCCGAGGGGTTGCGGCGGGGCTGCGGCCAGGAGGGCTCGGTAGCCAGCCGTACAATCGGCCGGATTCGAACCGCCGGAATGATCTCCAGTAACGACTTCCGCACCGGCACCACGATTGAGATCGATGGTCAGGTCTGGCGCGTCGTGGAGTTTTTGCACGTCAAGCCCGGCAAGGGCTCAGCCTTCGTGCGCACCAAGCTCAAGGCGGTGCAGAGCGGCAACGTGGTCGAAAAGACATTCCGTGCAGGAGAGTCCCTGGCCCAGGCGGTGCTCGAAAAGGCCACCCTCCAGCACACCTATATGGAGGCCGATGACTTCGTGTTTATGGACATGGCCACCTATGAGGAGACCCGCCTCACCGCCAAGCAGATCGGTGATCAGCGCAAGTACCTCAAGGAGGGCATGGAGGTGAGCGTGGTGTCCTGGAACGGCAAGCCCCTCGAGGTGGAGCTACCCAATT
>Ga0209597_1002349_pt1 | contig 12032 bp, 10 predicted proteins | sample M_140625_MF_Meta_FD_187316 | JGI IMG/M metagenome (GOLD analysis project Ga0209597, IMG submission 187316) | Freshwater microbial communities from Lake Montjoie, Canada to study carbon cycling - M_140625_MF_MetaG (SPAdes) (version 2) | ecosystem: Environmental > Aquatic > Freshwater > Lake...
GAGAAGTACGTGCAAGATGCCATTTCGAAAATGATGGAGAATCGCACGGCGTTGGTGATTGCTCACCGATTAAGTACCATCCAGCAAGCCGATTTAATTTTGGTGATGCAAGCTGGAGAAATTGTGCAGCGCGGAACACACAAAGAACTAATTTCGCAAGAAGGGTTGTACAAGACCCTTGTTGAAATGCAAGAATTATAAAACTATGTTAGCACTACTTAGAAAAGAGATTCGCTCGTTTTTGACATCGTTAATTGGATACATCGTGATTGCTGTGTTTTTGATTGTGACTTCCTTGTTCATGTGGGTTTTTCCAGGTAACATGAATGTTATGGACGCGGAATACGCAACTTTAGACACCTTGTTTTACATTGCTCCATGGGTTTTCTTGTTTCTAATTCCAGCCATTACCATGCGTTCATTGGCGGAAGAACAAAAGGAAGGAACGCTTGAGTTGTTGATGACCAAACCGATTACCGATCTTCAAATTATTTTGGCGAAATACCTCGCGGGATTGTTGGTTGTGGTGATTGCTATTTTTCCCACCTTGGTTTATTTCCTTTCTATTTATCTCTTGGGAAATCCGGTTGGGAACATTGACGTAGGAGCAACCTGGGGATCTTATCTTGGATTAATCTTCTTGGCGAGTGTTTATGTGAGCATTGGAATTTTTGCTTCAAGCTTAACGAAGAATCAGATTGTAGCCTTCTTAATTGCTGCGCTTATAAGCTTTGTTATGTATTCAGGATTTCAGTCGTTGGGAACTTTCAACATATTTGGATCATTGGATCGATTCATTATTCGCTTGGGAATGGAAGTCCATTACTCGGGCATGAGCATTGGATTAATTGACTCGCGCGATGTTCTCTACTTTGTAGGGGTAAGCGCACTTTTTATTTTATTGACCCGTTTGCGCCTACAAGCGAGAAACTGGTGAGTTAGTGTAAAAAGTACACTAATATTTTTATAGACAACATTTATAGTTAAATTCGCAATCGTAATAAAACGAACCATGAGAGAAATTCAATTCCGTGAGGCCATTTGTGAGGCCATGTCAGAAGAAATGCGCAGAGATGAAACTGTGTTTTTGTTGGGGGAAGAAGTAGCAGAGTACAACGGAGCTTACAAGGCTTCGAAAGGAATGCTCGATGAGTTCGGAGCAAAGCGTGTAATAGATACACCTATTGCTGAATTGGGTTTTTCGGGTATTGCGGTAGGTGCTGCAATGAACGGACTTCGTCCGATTGTTGAATTCATGACTTGGAACTTCGCAATTCTTGCGGCTGACCAAATCATTAACTCGGCAGCGAAGATGTTACAAATGAGCGGTGGACAGTACAATGTTCCAATTGTTTTCCGTGGTCCAAACGGTACTGCAGGGCAATTAGCAGCAACACACAGCCAAAGCTTTGAATCGATGTACGCGCACATACCTGGATTGAAAGTTATCACTCCTTCGAATCCATATGATGCGAAAGGTTTGTTGAAAGCTGCTATTCGCGATAACGATCCTGTTGTATTCATGGAATCTGAGAGGATGTATGGCGACAAAGGAATGATTCCCGAAGGAGAGTACATTATTCCAATTGGAGTGGCTGATATTAAGCGCGAAGGAACAGATGTGACGTTGGTTTCTTTCGGTAAAATCATGAAGACTGCTTTATTGGCTGCTGAAGAATTAGCGAAAGAAGGAATCTCTGTTGAAGTGATTGACTTGCGCACGATTCGTCCACTTGACATTGATTGTATAATTAACAGCGTGAAGAAGACGACCCGTTTAATTATTTTGGAAGAGAGCTGGCCAGTGGCGAGTATCTCAACCGAGATTACTTATCGTGTTCAGCGTAATGCCTTCGATTACTTGGATGCGCCTATTCGCAGAGTTACTCAAACAGACACTCCGTTTGCTTTCGCCACATCATTGATTGAGGCTGCACTTCCTGGAGTTGACGATGTTGTTCGCGCAGCGAAGGAAGTTTGTTATAAGGCTTAATCTAAAGGAAGGTTAGTTCCTTCCGCACAATTCTCGAAACTCGCAATACTTGCATTTGCTCTCACTATCCGTTTGAGTGAATTCGTCTTTGCCTACAGGTGTGTTGTTCTCGATATCGCGATTCAATTGCTGCATGGCTCGTGTTTCAGCATACATGTCATCTTTGAATTTCTCTATGTCATCTTTAGAAATTTCGGGAACGACTTCACTGTATTCTCCTTTCAAGTAAGCGAGAATTGGAATGATTCTATCGAATTTATTTTCGAAGTGAAAAGAAGCGAATAGGGAGTATCCGATCAATTGTTTGCGGTGTTTGTACTCATCGGCCTTTCCGGTCTTCCAATCGAGAATGTAAATGTCTTTCCCGTCGGGAAGCATAAAGTCAACTTTACAATAAGCCTTCAATTCACCGCGGTCGGTTTGAATGCGAGTTTCTCCATATCCACCGGGTTCGATAATCCATTGTTTCTTTGAAGATTCTGGAAGTTGTTTCACCCATTCAAATCGCTCTGAATTCAAGAAAATCATAACTGCGTTGAAGACGCTTTCCGTAATGTGATTTTCATTGATGGATTCTTTTTCCTTGTAATAGACTTCAGAAAACACTTTGTCGAGCATATACTTCTGAACTTGTGCTTTCACAAAGCCTCTCATTAGAGTTTCGTCAATGACATCAGTCGATTTTTGCAGCCGTTTCAAAATGGCTTCAATCACATCGTGCGCAAGGCTCCCAATGGTTAGGGCTTCGGAGGTGAGTGCTTTTAACTCACTGATTTTAGCAAATGGAAATTCACGGTCAGATTTCCCATAATAGGTGTAGAAATATTTTCTTTTACAATACGAAAACGTATCGAATCTACTGACTGACCAACCTAGAATAGGAGTGAAGGGAAATTGTTTGAGCATAATCAAATATAGGAGCAAAGGCAGTTTTTGTTGTTCGAAACTCGACTTTTACTTTCACGCTGAAAAAGTTAACTTTGCCTAAACATAGAAGTAACTTAAGTAACCTTTATTCGATTATGAAAAAATTGGTTCCAAAAGAGGCATTAGCGAAGGCAATGGGATTGAATAAAAATAATCCGTTATTGACCTTACTGAGTTCTGTAACGAAGTTGAATAAAATAAATGATTTGTATGATCGTATTCGTGCGAATAAAGGAACGGCTTTTATAGAATCATTTTTTCAAGAGCTTCACATTACCGTTCAGCTGAATAGTCAAGAGTTAGAAAATATCCCGGCGGAAGGTGGCTGTGTAATCGTTTGTAATCACCCGTTTGGCGCCATTGACGGACTGGCTTTAATTCAACAAATAGAAAAACGTCGTCCAGATATAAAGGTCATGGCTAACTTCCTTTTGGAAGAAATTCCAGAAATAGCTTCTTACTTTTTTAGTGTGAATCCGTTCGATAAAAATGTGGTTCAATTGAAGAGTGAGCGCGGACTGAAGCGTTGCATAGAGCACATTGCAGCTGGCGGTTGTCTGGCGATTTTTCCTGCAGGAGAAGTAAGCACCTTTCAAAATAAATGGAGTAACGTTTCCGACAAGAAATGGCAGCGTTCTGTTATGAAACTGGTTCAACGTGCTGAATGTCCCGTTGTTCCTGTCTTTTTCGATGGAAGGAATTCGCGTATGTTTCATTTGTTGGGAAAGGTTAACGCACAACTTCGCACCATGGCTTTGCCATCAGAGTTGTTTAAGAAGGAAGGCGACGAGATTAAAATGCGTATCGGGAAATCGATTTCAGCAGAGGATATTAATTTAATTTCCGATCCGGAATTGCTGGGTAGATTCTTACGAGCGAAGGTTTATTCCTTGGGTTCTGAGCTTCAGGTAAAGAAGAAGTTGTTTCAAAATTTGAGAGAGAAATTTAAAGATGTCAAGGAAATAGCGTTTCCGATTGACTCTAAAATTCTTCAAGCTGAGATAGATGCTAACGAGGATTCCAAGTTGTTTGACAACGGACCGTTTTCGTGTTACGCTTTAAAGGCGTCCCACATTCCGAATTTATTACTGGAAATTGGTCGTGAGCGAGAAATTGCTTTTCGCAATGTTGGCGAAGGAAGCAATAACTCACGCGACATAGATGAGTTCGATTACTATTACTACCATCTTGTTTTGTGGGATCATACGAATAGCAAGCTTGCAGGAGCTTACCGTGTAGGAAGAGGCGCGGAAATAATGGAGTTTTATGGTAAGCATGGGTTTTACACACACACCTTATTTAAATTCAAAGACGATTTCAATCCGTATTTATACATAAGTATGGAATTGGGAAGATCTTTCGTGTCAGTAGAGTACCAGCGTCAGCGTTTACCATTGTTTCTATTGTGGGAAGGAATTATTCAGTTGTTGAGCAATTTCAAGGAAACCAAATACATAATTGGTCCCGTTTCCATGAGTAACGATTATCAGACCTTGTCGAAAGAGTTGGTGATTGAGTTTGTTCAAGCTAATTATGGAGATGAAGTATTATCGAATTTGGTTCGTCCAAGAACGAAAGTTAAGAATACCATTAGTCAAGAAGACCGTGAGGCTTTAATTCTTACTTCAAGAGGAGAGATTCGAAAGTTCGATAAGTTACTTTCCGAAATAGAACCCATGGGCAAGACCATGCCTATTTTATATAAAAAATATCTTGCTCAAAACGCGAAAATTTTAGCCTTCAACCGTGACCGGAAGTTCAATGATGCTATTGATGCGTTTATGATTTTGGATATACAGAACTTACCGAGCGAAAAGGCTGAGAAAATTAATAGGTAGGTCCTAAAAGGGAAGAAAAGTTAAGAGAGGGGAAGAAAAGTTAAGAGAGGGGAAAAACCTTCGGTTCAATTCTTCGAATCAATCGCGTTGCGATCAATCGTTCCGATAAATCCGAAGGATTGATCACCGTAGGTGATTGATTGCATAGCAATTGATCTGACAAAGTCAGATTGATTACCTACGGTGTAGTTTGTACCTATGTCGAATCGCTAGAGTAGTTCCAACAACCATTACCAAACAACCTAACCAAAGTAGGTTTATCATTGGGAAGATTTCAGCAGAGAGGATAAGCATTTCGCGTTTGTTGCTGCCGCCTTCTTTTACAGAAAGATCTATTCCTTCTTTAGATTCTTGAATCGCGAAGCGCATATTGAACACGGTGCTTTCCACATCGGGAACAGGAAAGGCGAGACTGTCTTTCACCAAGACACTCATGACTTCGATAGAATCGCGCTTGTTTCCTTCTTGCAAATACAACATTCCTTTTTTCGCTTTGGTTCCAGCAGGAAGGCTCGCAGGTAAGTCAGCAACTTCAATCAACGTATCAAGCACCAACGAAATAGATTCAGTCAATAGTACCTCTTCACCCATTTGAATGGTTCCTGTTTTCGCTTCGCTAAATTCTCCTTCAGCTTTCTTTTCCTCCATATCAATGTACTTGATGTAGGAATATAAATCTTCACCCAATCCGTGAAGGACATCTGGTTCACGACTGTTTCCTTTCGGACTCATGAGCACGCTTGGTTGTTGCGTGAATAGAAGTTTTCCAGCCTTTCCTGAATTCCACATTTGTGCGGTAAGCAATTCATCTGGAGTAGGAGCAGGAATAAGCGTCCATAAGGAATCTTCCGACCAGTCTTTTAGGAAGTTGTCTGTTGCAGTATGTCCTTTCTTGCAACGGAAAATATCTCCGTTCATCTTGATTTTTGTTCCTTCAGTGTAGTTCGCAGGTGTGACTTCGAAATAATCTACGATGGCATAAATGTGTGAACCCTCTTTGTACTTCTTTCGAAAAGAAACAAAGTATTCACCCATACGCAGTGTGTCGCCTTGAAGAATTAAAAGGTCTTCGTTGTTTTTGAATTCCTCATTTACTTGGGTAATGTCTCCATTCACATTTCGTGAAATGAAATAACTATTGCCAGTGCTAATCAGCGCACCTACAATAAGCATTGCAAATCCAATGTGGGCAATACTGGAACCAATGTGATCTAGTTTCCCTTTTACAATTCGAATAGCATATTCAGCATTCGCGAATAACGCCCACGTTCCTGCGAAGAAAAGTATTGCCAATGGCAACGGATATTTATCCTGGAAAACAACAAATAAGATAGTCAAAACTAAAGCGGCAGAAAATGAAATTACCAAAGACCGAAGGAACTTCTTCGTGTCGCTTTTCTTATACTTCAACCACTGCCCTATGGCCATGATTAAAAGCAATACAACAGTCAAAGGAATTTGAACTTGATGGAACTGCGTGAATCGGTCGTCGCCAGATGCCCCAGAGAAATTGTGTTCGGCCAACGACTTTGCAAATTCCCAATTGAAGGTAGTGTGCATCCAATTGAACATTCCTTCCATGGGAACCAAGAAGATATTCCACACATTAATGGAAGTCACAAAAGTAATGTGGATAGCGGAAAGCGAGAGCACCAAGGTTCCAAGGAACATCCAAAATTCGCGGCTCCACAATTCTTCTTCGTCTTCTTTTTTCGTTTTGTATTTCTTGTTGTAGGCTACAATTAAATAAATTGCCGAAAGAACTAAAAACACGATCGTTAGCGCTGGAATCCAAGTGCCTTCTCCTGGCAATACTTTTTCTCCTTCAGCTGGTTCAGGGAATGTGCCGGTTGCTAAATGTCCAATGGCAATGAGCAATAGAACACCGCTTACGGCTGCATAAATATTCTTCCACACTTTCGTGTTTTCAATCATATATGTTGAAATGGCTACAAATACAAGCAAGTAAACCAACAACTGCGCAAGAATTCCGCTTTCTACGAAACTGTGTACACTGCTGTCGCCTAGCACACCACTTCGCGTTAAGAAGGTAGAATACACAATCAAGACAAAGCTGCTCATTGTTAGAATAAGTGTGCTGAAAAGAGAAGTCTCTCTGCGTGTGTTGATCACCAATAAGTGGGCTGCTGCAACCAAGGTTAACCACGGAACGAGCGATGCGTTTTCAACGGGATCCCATGCCCAGAATCCCCCAAATCCGAGGGCTTCATAGGCCCAAGCTCCTCCCATTAGGATTCCTGTTCCTAAAATCATAACTCCGAAAAAGGCCCAAGGCACAGCTTGTTTCATCCAAGCAGAACGCTCGCCTTTCCACAATCCAGCAATGGCGTATGCAAACGGAATGAGGGTAGAGGCGAAGCCTAGGAATAACGTAGGCGGATGAATGGTCATCCAATAGTTTTGAAGAAGCGGATTCAATCCTTTTCCATTTTGAAACAAAGGAAGACTTAAGTAATCTGCTTTTTGAGTCCAAGGAAGCCCAATGTTAACCGTTGCTTCACGCAACAATCCGAAGGGTGAAGATCCGAATTGGAAATCACCGAAATAAACACCTAAGAGCATAGAAGCCAGGAACACTTGCACAAGTGCAATGACGGCCATAACGCTAGCTTCCCATTTTTTCGCAGTAAACAGAACGAAAAGACCTAATACCATTTGCCAAAACACCCACAATAGAAAACTTCCCTCTTGTCCTTCCCACATGCACGAGAAGATGTACTTCATGGGCATTTCTGTGTTCAGGTGATCGAAAGCATATTTGTATTCGAAATAATGACTGAAGAGAATGTAAAACAAGGTGGTTATAACAACCATCACTGCTCCCGAATGGATAAAGAATCCAATGCGTCCGAATTTCTTCCAAGAAGCATCCTCGTTGTTTCGAACGGAAAGGAAATAGCTTACTGCTGAAAAGGCAGCAGCAATAAAGGCTAGAATAACAGCAAAATGCCCGATTTGACCGGGCAAAAGATGTTCGTTGAGGTATTCAATATTGTTCATTCCCCAATTACATTTCGTGCTTCTCTTCGTTGTATTTGCTTGGACATTTCATTTGAAGGTGATCGCTGTGGAAAATTCCTTCAGCATTCATTTTTCCTTCTAAGGTTACATTTTCCGAACGCTCCAATCCGAGTGGAAGTCCAGAATCTTGATGTAGATAAACCACCTGCGATTTTCCATTTGCGTCAATAACATTGAAAATGGTAAGGTTCGCATCTATAAGAGGATCGTTTTGTATGGCAACATTTTTATCTAACGTCCCCACAATTTTGTACTTCTCTCCCACGTGTTCTGCCGCTTCTCCGAAGCTAGCAGAATTGGTACTTTGCGCGTAAGTGGCAATGATTATACCGAATATAGCAGCGACTAAAACCAATAAAACAATCTGAAGTTTGCTCATTTATTTTTGATTTTGTTCTTTCATTTTCTTCTCTAATCTTGAAACTTTAATATCAAGACGAGCGAGGTAGACAATAATTCCTGCGAGGATAAGTGTTACTACACCAATCACAACAGGCATCTTTCCGAAATGTTGAAAATAGTCCATATTAATCTTCTGTAAGTTTAAGTTCTTCTTTGATTCGCTTCGCACGAATGCGAACGCTGTAAAGCCAATACCCGAGGCAAATCCACCCGAATACTGCTGGATAGAAAACAGTTCGCAAGGTGCTATCTAAATCGTATTGTGAAAAGGCTGGATTGCCACTTTTTCCCGGGTGAAGTCCAGCAGCGAAGCGAGGCATGATCATCAATAAAATAAACATGAGCACGAAAGCGAAAATGTTGAACACGGCTGAGATGCGTGCGCGTTTGTCTTCATCGTCAATAGATGCACGCAAGATGAAGTATCCCGAGTAAACCAAAAAGACTACCAATGCGCCGTTAAGCTGCGGATCATTCGTCCACCAATCTCCCCAAGTATACCGTGCCCACAACGAGCCGGTCAAAAGTCCAAGAACACAGAACAGCACGCCCACTTCATTCAATAATGTTGAACGCATATCGAATTTCAACATCTTCTCCAATCGGTTTGAAGATTCCTTCAAATTCAATAGTTTCAGACTGTTCGCGAAAGAAAGAATCATAATGAAGAACATGGTGAACCACATAGGCACGTGCCACATGAGGTTACGAATGGTTTCATTCAAGATGGGTAAATTCGGAAACCCGAATCCGGCGTACTTCTCTAGCTTAATGTTTTTCACCCAAGATGAATCGGTTGCGGCAGTGTCTAAAACAATATTTCCGATTGAGCAAGCCTGATTCAAGATTAGCTCACCATCTATGCTGTTGTAAGCTTTGAAGAGTATGGAGTTGGAAGGAAGAGTATCGGGTAAATCAAGCGTAACGGCTATTCTCCCGTTGGCAATGGGCTGAACATCTCCTTGAAAATAATATTCTCCCACACGAATTCCGGCAGTGGTTTGAGCGTCCTTGAAGTGTGTGTAATGTCCTGCAAGTTCAATTCGGTTATAGCCAGATCTCAGTTGAGTCGTATCAGCAACCACCAAGGCTGGATCCAATGCTTGATACAACGAAAATGTACAGGCGTACAACAGAGAAATACTTCCTAAAATTTTATACCAATGCTTCATTCAAGAATGGAATTGTTCACGTGCGAAATTAAGCACGAATGAGGGGAAACAGATGAAAAAAAAGGTGCGAATTATCAAGATTTCCAAAAGAAAGGAACCAAGAATAACGACATAATCGTAGTGGTTAAAAACAACCCGGCGAGAAGCATCATTCCGAAGGAAGCGACTTGCCAAGAAGCACCGTCAAGTATGTTAACGGTTACAGATGTTAGACTGAAGAGGAATGGCATAAGGACAGGAAAACCGAGCACAACGGTAAGCGAGGCTGAGCCGTTTGCTTTGAATGAAAGAGCTGAAAGAAATGTTAACGCAGTTCCCAATCCAATACTTCCGAGAGATACAGCCAACAGAAGTAAACCCATAGATGTTCTCGACCAAATGTCAGATCCGAAAAAGAGAGAGAAAAGTAAGATTGAAAGAAGATTCAAGACCAAGATCAAAAGTGCGTAATACGCCGCCTTGGCTATCCAAACTTGCCGCGGAGAGGCGAGGGTGTATAAGAGTTTGTCGGTTCCGTTTTGTTCTTGTTGAAACGATTTCTGCATGGCGTTGAATGCCGCGAAGAGTCCGACTATCCAGAACAACGCTGCAAGGACTTTTGAATCGTCTATTTTTTCGAGAGAAAGGTAACAAGTGAAAACCGTTGAAAGTACAAAGAGCAAGATGCCGAAAAGCAATTGCTTTTTACGCATGTCGAGTTGAAACTCTTTTTTGAAAAGTATATAAACGGCTTTCACGTTGCGAAGATAAGAGCAACCACGTGAATGCGGTTTAGAAGGTTCGAAAAGAACTGCGAGGCACAATGTATTCGCCATTCGGCTTGCGAATCATTTGATAGAATTCCTTGCACAAGAAATTTAAGTTTCTGCGCACAGGTCTGTTCTTTAAATGGCACTCCCAAACTTCCATGGCTGTTTGCTTTGTATTCTCCCAGGCATAGGCGTTCAATCCTTGTGGTTGAAGGAAGGATTCGATGTACATTTTAACGTCTTGAATTTGAGTTAGGTTTTGCATGTCTTTGAATTTTCTTCAAAGCACACCCTTCACATTGTAATGGATTTACGAGGTGAAAATTATTTGTAATTTTTCATCGCGAGATCTAAGCGACGTAAAATTTCTTTTCGAAGTGAAGTGGGTTTCAATACCTCGACTTCATTTCCGTAGCTGAGAATGAAATTGTACAGCTCTTGACAAGGATGCAATTCAAATTGAAAGTCAGTTCCGGCTTTCGATTCTTTTATTTTCTTTTGTGAAGAATGAAGGGGTTGCGTTTCTACCAACTTAGCAGCAACAGTTGAAAATCGAAGTTCAATTTTCTCGGGCTTACCCGTGCTTTCAGAAATTCCCATGCTGTATTTGAAAAACGTTTCCGGAGAAAATCCTTTCGGGACGGTGAATTTCGTTTTGCTTGATTCAATAGAAACAATGCGCTCCAATCCGAAGGTTAAAATCTTTTCGCGCTCTGGAACAAACGCAACAAGGTACCAACGATTCAAATACTCTTTTAACAACAGCGGATGAATCGTGTATTGCTTCACTTCATTCTCTTTGAAGCTCTGATAAAATAGCGTGCAGACTGTTTTTGATTTTGCAGCTTCAAGCAAAGGACCAAGAAATTCGTTTCCTTGGCTCACGGTGCTTGTTTCAAATTGAATTAACGCTTTGTGTTTCTCTTCCTCAATAGATGAATTCAAATTAACGCGTTGAATGATTTTATCAACGGCACTTTCGTATTGAGAAAGAAGAGGTACATGACGAAATTGATTCAAGATAGCAGCAGCGAAGCGAATGGCTTCGATGTCTTCGTCGACCAGATTTAATTCGTTGATCGAATAATTTTCTTCCGTGTAGAAATAACCTTTATTGGTTCTGTTGTATTCGATGGGGGCGTAATAGCCCAACTCACTTTCATTCTTCATGGCCCATATGTCTTTGTCTATGGTGCTCAATGAAATCTGATCGGCTCCAGAGCCGTATAACGCATCTGCACAGGCCTCACGCAAATCTTCTCTACTGGGGAAGGATTTCCCTTTGTTCGTTAAACAACGATCAATGATTCGGTAGCGAAGAAGTGCGTATTTATTGGCCGGCATTTTTTAATTAGAATGGCAAATCGTCTCCGTCTGCGTCGTTGTTCGATGGATTGTCGTTCATCATAGGAGCAGGAGCAGCTGAGTTACCCATTGTTGAAGGATTGCTCGCAGAAGTGCTTCCAGCAGCAGCAATATCCATTGTCCACATATCCAATGAAACGAAGTGTCTTCCGTTGTACTCTCTTCCGCGAAGGTTGAATTTCACTTTTACGACATCGTTTTCCTTGAAATTTTTCAAGACATCAATTTTTTCTTTTGCTGCTTGAACAAGGACTTCTTGCGGATAGCGCTCGTCTGTGCGAACCACAAATTCTTGAATACTGAATCCGCTAGGGAATGATTTTGTTTCGTAGAACTTAACTAAAGTTCCGGTTAATTCTAATGACATAATTCTGATTGTTTAGTAAGTACGAATATCGGAATTCTTGTTAGGATTCGAAAGCAATTGTTATGAACAATTCACCTTCGGTGATGACACAACACGTCGTGATGACAATCTAAGATTGATGACCGCGTTGCGGATGACACCTGCGGTGAATAACACTATGCAGATTGCATCTGCTTT
>Ga0209597_1002350_pt1 | contig 12031 bp, 6 predicted proteins | sample M_140625_MF_Meta_FD_187316 | JGI IMG/M metagenome (GOLD analysis project Ga0209597, IMG submission 187316) | Freshwater microbial communities from Lake Montjoie, Canada to study carbon cycling - M_140625_MF_MetaG (SPAdes) (version 2) | ecosystem: Environmental > Aquatic > Freshwater > Lake...
CTATCTGAGTTCAAGAAAGTTAAAGTCTCATTGGACTTTAATAGTGAGGAAAAACTTATGGTTTATTTTGAAGAGAAAAAGAATTTAGTTTATAACTTAAAAACCCAAATAGACCAAACAGACAAAGAAATTGACCTTATGGTATATGAGTTATATGGTTTAACGCAGGAAGAAATACAAACAGTAGAAAATAGTTAAAAAGGGTTATGATAAAATTTCAAATATGACAAAATTTAATAGAGACCTCCCATATAATAAATTACCTGATTTGCCTCCAAAAAACAATTTGGAGACGACAGCGATTTTCAAAGCTACCATTCGGGCAAATAAATTATTAGCTGAATTAAAAGGTTATTGTCAAACCTTACCCTATCCGCATTTATTGCTTAATACAATCGTCTTGCAAGAAAGTAAGGAGTCTAATGCAATTGAAAACATTGTTACAACTCAAGATGAATTATACAAAGCAACATTAATGGGTGATGCTATTAAAAACCAAGCAGCTAAAGAAGTCTTGCAATACCGTGAAGCAATTTATTGGGGAATTGAAGAATTACAAAAAAACAATTTAATAACCACAAACTTACTTGTCGGCTTAATGCAACGTCTACGTGGCTCTTCAGAAAGTATTCGTAAAAATACAGGTACGAAGTTAGGTAATCCAAGCAATAACCAAATTGTTTACACTCCACCGGAAGGGGAGCAAATTATTAGAGAAAAATTAAGCAAATTGGAGATTTTTATCAATGATAACGAATTTTCCGATTTAGATCCTCTGATAAAAATGGCTCTTATTCATTACCAATTTGAAGCCATTCACCCTTTTAGTGATGGAAACGGTAGAACAGGAAGAATTATTAATGTCTTATATCTCATTCAGCAAGAGTTATTAGGTTTACCTGTCTTGTACTTAAGTCACTATATTATTCAAAATAAATCTGATTATTACCGTTTGTTGAAATCAGTAACCGAAGAAAACAACTGGGAAGAATGGATTTTATTTGTAGTGAATGGAGTTGCTGAAACATCTAAAATGACTTTGCAAAAAATAAATGCCATTTTGGAATTGAAAGCCAGTGCAGAAATAAGAGTTAAGGAGGTACTTAAATCTTCTTACTCGAAAGAATTGGTTGATTTATTATTCAGTCACCCATATATTAAAATCAAGGTTTTACAAGACTATAATATCGCAAAAAGACAGACGGCAAGTGAATATTTGAAAAAAATTGAAGCAGATGGATTGTTAGGTTCGATTAAAATTGGTAACGAAATTTATTACATAAATAAGAAGCTTATTGATGTCTTATCAAAAGAGTAATATTTAGATTTTCATACTTTTATCGGTTGTAATGTCGATTTTTCAACATTTTCTCGACATTATCAACAATTCATGTCGATTGAATCGACATTATAATTACCTATGTCGATTTATTTATATTTTTTCGACATACATTAATCCTTTGTCGATTGCTTAAACATACGATTAGACATACAGCAAATTAACTTTTCAAAAGGGTAATTGTTTGATTTTTAACCTACTAATCTTTTTACAGTTAATGGGTTAAAGAAAAGGAAAAGTTGTCTTCGTCCTTCTCATCACAGCTTCAGAAAAACATAAAAACAAGGGTATAACAAGCGGTTCGTCAAGAGTATGCATAAATGCGTTTTTTTGCCTCTCACGCCCTTGTTTTTAGCGTTCCTTAGCCAGTCGTTCAGAATTCACTTTGTGGCTGTTCACTTGTTTTCTTTGCCTGTTCTTCATGCGTCCTCAGTCGCAGCTATTCCATCCCCCTTGAAAACCCAATAAAGTTGCTACGCAGTAAATAACAAGGGGTCTGCCGCTGCTTGTGTTAGGCTCGCCTGCTAAGTCGCTCAGGCTGCGGGCTTGTCACAGTTTTTAAGAATCCTACGTATGCGCAGTGTTCCTTTCGTACCTCCAGTCACACAGCACTTTTATCCCTTATCCTAATGCAAATCCTTTTAGTCAAGAGTGTTCATGCAGTACATTCCGTTCCTACATTACCTGCATTTCACACACTTGTTTCCATTTCTCTCTTCGTCATTCAAAAACTCCGCCAAGCCCTTGTGCATACTGCATAGGTCGCCAGTTGTCCAGTCCCTGTCCATTTCTGGCTTCCACCTTCGCTCCAACTCGCAGACGGCTCGCTTGCTACATTCATCTCCATTCCGTTATCACTCCTTTCCGTTTCATTCCGCAGCCCCACACTCCATTACACCATTTCGCAACCCTCATGGTTTCATTTCGTTTTCCCAACGCTGGCTCAAGGCTGTTTTTCCTTTTTTAGTTTATGGGTATTAGATTGAAGACTCTGTGCAGAACAACACTTCTTTATTTCTTGTGAAAATGACTTCCTCCTGGTGCTGTGAATACATTCCCCCTTTTTTTCAAAAGGTCATGTATCACATCAATCCAGCTGTTATCAAATCCATTCTTTCCTCAATGCCAAAAGAGAAGTTTTACCGTCATGCACGTTTCATTCATTCACAGTCTCTTTCCTTGCCTGATGGCTCCAATCGTCAGGTCATGTTTTTCAATCTTTGGCAGTGGTGTCTTGGCATCCATAAGGAGCGGTTTGGTAGGTAGTTTTGTCTACTCATTATTAAAAGGTTAGTTTTTAATGTACATTTGTATTAACAGTCTAATTCGTCTTATGGCGGTTAGCAACAAGTTATCAGCAACCCTAAAACCCGACCGTGCGACCATTAACCGACAGGCATAAACCGACCGACAATGCAATTTTCGGCAAAGCCGTTTGGCTATCCCTTCGCAAAATAAAATGTGCTGCAAAAGCCACCCACAAGCCGACCCGCTTTTGCAGCACATTTTATTTTGCCCTACCGCACCCCTACTAACCGACAATTTTCAGCACAACCGACAATATTTTTCCCTACATTTGCCCCGTGAAACAAGTTTTGACACTCATATTCAGTTTTTACATTTTGGCTTTGTCCTGTATGCCTTGCAGCGACAAGGACGACTGTAATTATATGAGTGCCGACCAATCAACATTTGCAACTACCGACCATTCAGACCACGACAGCGACAACGAGAATTGCTCACCTTTTTGTATGTGTACTTGCTGCGGACAATTTTTTAGCAGTCCATTTTCGCATTACAGCTTATCGCTTCACGTTCCTGTTTCATTAGAAAAATTCCCAGTTTACAACGCTTCCTTCGTTTCAGAAGTGTATTTGTCTATTTGGCAACCGCCAAAAATCAGTTAATGAATTTCTGATGTTCCGCTTTCAGCGGAACAAAACAAAACTACTTGCAGTGCTAACGCACCGCAAGTAATCCTGTATTCATTCATTAAACTGATAAAAAAAATGTTAGATAAAATAATTGCGTTCAGCATAAAAAATAAATTCATCATTGCTTTGATGACACTTGCACTCATTGTTTGGGGAGTGTGGAGTGCAACAAAACTGCCTATAGACGCAGTTCCCGACATCACCAACAACCAAGTGCAAATCATTACGGTTTGTCCAACCCTTGCAGGACAAGAGGTTGAACAGTTGGTAACTTACCCAATAGAACAAAGCATTGCCAACCTTCCCGACTTAGAAGAACTGCGGAGCATTTCCCGTTTCGGACTTTCGGTAATTACCGTTGTGTTTGACGATAAAGTGGACATCTACTTTGCCCGACAACTGATTAACGAACGGCTCAAAGAAGCCGAAAGCAAAATCCCAAAAGGTGTTGGCACACCTGAATTGGCACCAGTTAGCACAGGTTTGGGTGAAGTGTATCAATACATTATTCACCCAAAAAAGGGAAGCGAAAGCAAATACACAGCTATGGATTTGCGGACAATGCAAGACTGGATTGTTGCCCGACAACTATACGGCACGGCAGGAATTGCAGAAGTAAACAGCTTTGGCGGACAACTCAAACAATACGAAGTTGCCGTAAATCCCGACCGACTTATTGCAATGGGAATAAACATTTCCGAAATATTTACCGCCTTAGAAAAAAATAATGAAAACACAGGCGGGGCTTACATTGACAAAAAACCAAATGCTTATTTTATTCGTGGCGTTGGTTTGATTGGTTCGTTTGACGACATCAAAAACATTGTTGTAAAAACAAATCCAAACGGCATACCCATTTTAATAAATGATGTTGCCGAAGTGCGTTTGGGTAGTGCTGTTCGTTATGGTGCTATGACTTATAATGGTGAAATAGACGCGGTTGGTGGTGTAGTTATGATGCTAAAAGGTGCTAATAGTGCCGATGTAGTTAGTCGTATCAAAGATAAAATGGCAACTATTCAAAAATCATTACCCAAAGATATAGTAATAGAACCCTATTTAGACAGAACCGACTTGGTGGGTCGTGCCATTTCTACAGTAGAGAAAAACCTAATTGAAGGAGCATTAATTGTAATTTTTGTTTTAGTTCTTTTCCTTGGAAATTTTCGAGCAGGGCTAATTGTGGCATCTGCCATTCCCTTGTCAATGCTTTTTGCTTTAGGGTTGATGAATGTATTTGGTGTAAGTGCAAATTTAATGAGTTTGGGAGCAATTGACTTTGGTTTAATTGTGGACGGTGCTATAATTATAGTAGAAGCCACTTTACACCATTTAGGTATGCGAAAAGCAATAGGCAAATTATCGCAACAAGAAATGGACGAGGAGGTTTTTCAATCTGCATCTAAGATTAGAAGCAGTGCAGCCTTTGGAGAAATCATTATTCTTATTGTTTACATTCCTATCCTTACATTAGTTGGTATTGAAGGCAAAATGTTCAGCCCAATGGCTCAAACCGTTGGTTTCGCCATTTTTGGGGCATTGATTTTATCGCTTACCTACATTCCAATGATGTGTGCAGCGTTTTTACCCAAAACCATTTCGCACAAACAGACACTTAGCGATAGAATGATGAATTTTTTTCAACGTATTTATGCACCACTTTTAGAAAAAGCAATCCGTTTCAAAAAAATAATAGTGGGTGCAACCGTTGCAGTATTTGTTGTTTCCGTGTTTCTTTTTTCAAAAATGGGCGGTGAGTTTATCCCCACCTTACAGGAAGGCGACTTTGCTTTTCATTGCATATTACCACAAGGCACATCACTTTCGCAAAGTTTGGAAACTTCTATGCAAGCATCCCGACTAATCAAAGAATTTGACGAAGTAAAAATGGTAGTAGGTAAAACAGGAAGTGCCGAAGTGCCAACCGACCCAATGCCACCAGAAGCCACCGATATGATGATAATTTTAAAATCGCCAAGCGAATGGAAAAGAGATATTTCTTATGATGAATTGGCTGAAGAAATAGAAAATAAATTAAGCACTATCCCAGGCGTTTTCTTTGAAAAAAATCAACCCATACAAATGAGGTTCAACGAACTAATGACAGGTATTCGCCAAGATGTAGCCATAAAAATTTTCGGTGAAAATATGGACACACTTTTAAACTATGCAAAAAAGGTAAACGTAATTGTAGCAAGTGTAGAAGGAGCAACCGAACCAAGCGTTGAACGAGTTGCAGGATTGCCACAAATCGTAATTAAATACAACCGTTCTCAAATTGCCAATTATGGTTTAAACATTGAGGACATCAATCACATTGTAAGCACCGCCTTTGCAGGTGGCAATGCAGGAGTTGTTTTTGAAAACGAACGCAAATTTGATTTAGTGGTTCGGCTTGACAGCACACACCGAAACAACATTGACGATGTAAGTCAATTATATATCCCAACTACCAACGGAACACAAATTCCACTTTCACAAGTTGCCGAAATAAAAATGGAATTAGGTCCTGCACAAATAAGCCGAGAAGATGGTAAACGTAGAATAGTTGTGGGTTTCAATATCAAAGGAAGAGATGTAGCAAGTGTTGTAAGCGACATTCAAAAAGAGCTGAATGAAAAAGTAAAATTGCCCGAAGGATATTATTACACCTATGGAGGAACATTTGAAAATTTGCAAGCAGCAAGCAAACGCCTGATGATTGCTTTACCAGTGGCATTGGCACTTATTTTTATGTTACTGTATTTCACGTTTAGTTCAGTAAAGCAAGCAACCTTAATCTATACCGCCATTCCAATGAGTGCAATAGGTGGTGTTTTCGCTTTGCTCCTTCGTGATATGCCTTTCAGCATTTCGGCAGGTATTGGTTTTATTGCCTTGTTTGGAGTAGCTGTCTTAAACGGCATTGTGCTGATTGGAACTTTCAATCAATTGGAAAAAGACGGAATGCCTGACATTATCCAACGCATAAAAGAAGGAACTAAAATTCGTTTGCGACCTGTGTTAATGACCGCCACCGTTGCATCCTTAGGATTTTTGCCAATGGCACTTTCTCACGGTGCAGGGGCAGAAGTTCAAAAACCTTTGGCAACCGTTGTAATCGGAGGATTGATTACCGCAACTTTCCTCACACTTTTTGTTTTGCCTTTGCTGTATGTTATATTTTCATCTAAAAGAAAAAGCAAAATCAATATTTCATCGGCAAGCATTTTAGTTTTTGCCTTGCTTTCTTTTAATGTTGCCAATGCACAATCACCAACAACAAAGAGTATTTCCGTTGATGATGCAATAACCACAGCATTGAAAAATAATTTGGAATTGCAATCGAAACAATTCAATGTGCAATCTTCCACTATCTTGAAAAAATCGGTGTTTGAATTGCCTAAAACAAATGTCAATTTCCAGTTTGGGCAATACAACAGCATCAATCAGGACAAGGCATTTCAAGTTTCGCAAAGTATTCCTTTCCCTACTTATTATACTGCAAAATCAGGCTTGTATAAAGCCGAATTGCAAAGTAGTGAATTGCAACAACAAGCCACTGCCAACGAAATAAAAGCACAGGTGCAATACTGGTTTTATCAGTTGCAGTATTTGCAAACGACAAAAAAGCAATTACAATCTTTAGACAGTTTGTATAACAATTTTGTGAGTGCTGCCACCTTACGATACAAAACAGGCGAAACAAATTTGTTGGAAAAAACCACAGCCGAAACAAAGCGAGGACAACTTTCTCTTTTGCTTAAACAAAACGAAACCGATTTTACCACGGCTTACAATTCGCTGAAAACGCTAATGAATACAAGCGAAGATTTTGCAATTAATGATAGCGGAAATTTCCAACCGCTTGCAATTTCCAATTCGTTGGACACAACACTTATAACAAATAACCCATCGTTAAAGTTGCTGTATCAGCAAGCGGTAATTGCCGAGCAAAATAAGAAAGTCGAAACTGCATCCACTTTACCCGATTTTAATGTCGGCTATTTCAACCAGTCCCTAATCGGAGTGCAAAGCATCAATGGAGCAGATGTAAATTTTGACGGTAGCAAACGCTTTCAGGGTTTTAATGTAGGTATCAGTATTCCTATTACTTTTTTTAGCAACGCTTCAAAAATAAAATCGCTTGACTATAAACAACAGGCATTGCAAAAAGAAGCCGACAACGGAAAACTGATTTTACAAACCCAATTGCAAAATGCTTTTCAGCAATACAATCAAAATTTGTCGCAATACAACTACTACAAATCAACCGCTTTGCCCAATGCCGAAATAATTATCAGCACTGCAATGGTTGGTTTCAAAAGTGGCGACATTGGTTACATTGAGTATTTACAAGCATTACAAACCGCTACCGATGTGCAGTTAAATTATCTGCAATCCATCAATCAAATCAATCAATCCATCATCAACATCAATTTCTTAATCAACAAATAAATTTTAGAAAAATGAAAAATATAATATTCATAGCAGCCATTGCAATTTCAATAGTATTTGCATCCTGCAACAGCAATAAAACAGAAACACACGGAGAGGAAACCGAACACCACGATGAACACGAAAACTCCAACACGGCTACACTTACAGCCGAACAAATGAAATCCATAAAAATTGAATTGGGCGGCATTGAGAAAAAACAACTTACCGCCTCACTCAAAGCCAATGGAATTTTAAAAGTGCCAAATCAAAACAAGGCAAATGCAACCGCTTCACTTGGTGGAGTTATCAAATCCATTTTAGTGCAAACTGGAAATACGGTAAGCAAAGGACAAGTAATTGCCACTATTTCAAACAATTCTTTCATCACAATGCAAGAGGATTTTTTAAGCGTTTCTTCAAAAACGGAGTTAGCCCAATTGGAATTTGCCCGACAAAAAGAATTGCAACAAGGCAACGCAGGAGCGTTGAAAAATTTACAATCAGCCGATGCAGAACTAAAAACTTTAAAGGCACGAAAAGCAAGTTTGCAAAAGCAATTAGAACTTATCGGCATCAACACCACATCACTCACAAGCGAAAACATCCAATCCGTTGCAAACATCACAAGCCCCATAAACGGCACTATCAGCAATGTTATGGTAAACATAGGCAGCTATGTAGATGCCAACAATCCAATTGCCGAAATAGTGGACAACAGCCAACTGCATTTGGATTTGTATGTGTATGAAAAAGATTTACAAAAACTAAAAGTTGGGCAAACCATACATTTTACACTTACCAATAATCCTGGCAAAGAGTATGATGCAGATGTTTACGCTATCAGCAACACTTTTGAGCAAAACACCAAAGCCATTTCGGTTCACGCAATGGTAAAAGGAAACAAACAAGGATTGATTGACGGAATGAGCGTTACCGCATTAGTAAGTTTAGAAAATGCTACTGTTGATGCAGTGCCTACCAACGCTATTGTAAACCACGAAGGACAAGATTATATTTTTATTGTTACTGATGCCCACAGCGAAGAAGAACACCACAGCGAAACCGAAACAGCCGAACACAAACACGATGAAAGCGGACATCAGCATAGCGAAAAAGAAGAACCCGAACACAAGGAAGAAGGAACTACTTTTGAAAAAATTCCCATTCGCAAAGGCACTACCGATGTAGGTTACAGCGAAATTACTTTGCTAAAAGAAATCCCTGCAAATAGCAAGGTAGTGGTAAACGGAGCATTTTTCATTTTGGCTAAAATGAATAACAAAGGCGAGGCACACGCACATTAAAATTTAAAACAATGAAATTCAACACATCAATGCCAACAGCACTAAAACCATACTTTCAAAAGGAACTAACCGAAGCTGAAAACACCTTTACCAAAAGGCATTTTCAGCAAAGTTGGCGACACTTAGAACGGGCACACATACTTGGACAACCCTATCCAATTGCACATTCTTTTGTGCATTGGAAAATGTTAGAGTTCGGCATCAAAACAAAAAATACAAAAGAAATTATCGGACAAATTCCCCGCCTTTTAGTAGGTGGAGTAAAATCCTTTGTCGGGAACATTCCACATGGAAATACAGGCGGAGCTAATGTTCCGCCACTGCAACCAATGGAAATACCCAAAGATTTATTAATCATTATTCAAACACATTCAAGCAATGAAATTACCAATCAACGATAAAAAATTCATTTTTCTACTTTCAGCAATCATAATAGTAGTTGCGTTAGAAATTCTTTCCATCATCGGCATACATATTCCTATGCCTTATGCACCGTTTGTTTTCGCAGTATTTATTTTAGGTATTGGCTACAATGTTTTATGGAACGGAGTAAAAGCCATCTTCAAACTCCAATTCAGCAGCATCAACTTATTAATGACAATTGCGGTTATAGGTGCATTTTATTTAGGCGAATACCCCGAAGCAGCAGTAGTAATAGTGTTGTATGTGTTAGGCGAACGCTTAGAAGATATTGGAATTGAAAACTCAAAATCTGCATTAGATGACTTAGTAAGCAAAGCACCCAAGACAGCTTTTGTAAAATCAGAAAATGCAAATGTAGTAATTGATAAAATTGCAGTAGGAACAATCATTCAAGTTAAAGCAGGTGAAATGATACCGTTAGACGGCAAAATTGTTTCAGGCGAAACAACTGTTGATGAAGCCGCTATCACAGGCGAACCCATCCCCAAAGACAAACACACAGGTGATAATTTATTTGCTGGCACGCTGAACAAAAATGGTTTCATAGAAATAGAAACAACTAAACTTTCTGTTGATACAACTTTCTCAAAAATCATTCGCCTCACCTTTGAAGCACAGGGCAACAAAAGCGAAACACAAAAATTCATTCAGCAATTTTCAAAGTATTATACCCCTACTATGATTTTGTTGGCTATTTTGCTTTTTGTAATTCCAGTTTATGTATTACAATTAGATTTCAATCAATGGCTGCTGCAAGCAATTACATTATTGGTTATTGCTTGTCCCTGTGCATTGGTTATCTCTACCCCCGTTGCAATCTATGCAGCAATCGGAAACGCATCCGCAAAAGGAGCATTGGTAAAAGGCGGAAAATATTTGGAAGCATTAGCGAGTATAAAAGCCATTGCATTAGACAAAACACGAACCATCACTTTTGGCAACCCGATTGTTTCAGATATTTTTCCGTTGAACGGAACAAGCCGAGAAGAACTTTTGGCTTGCACAGCAGGAGCAGAAATATTTTCCGAACACCCATTGGCACAAGCCATAGTTGATGCAAGTAAAAAAGAAGGATTTGAACCACACAAAACCGAAGGTTTCAAAAGCATTATGGGTAAAGGGGCAACAGCAAAATGTTTGGTGTGTGAAGACGAAACAATTTATGTAGGCAAATTGGAATTTATCAAAGAACATCAACCCATAGACAAAGAAGCAGAGAAAATTGTAGAGCAACTTTCATCACAAGGCAAAACAAGTGTAGTAGTAAGTTTTGGCGAAGGTGTAGCAGGTGTTATCGGTTTAATGGATGAAATAAAACCCGACAGTGCAGCAGCATTGAAAGAAATAGAAGCAATGAACATAGAACCTGTAATGCTTACAGGCGACAGCGAAAAAGCAGCAAACTATGTTGCACAACAAGTAGGCATCAAAAAAATATTTGGCAATATGCTACCCGAAAATAAAGCCGACAAAATCAAAGAATTGTTACAACAATATAAATTTGTAGCAATGGTAGGCGATGGCATAAACGATGCACCAGCATTAGCACAAAGCACCGTAGGCATAGCAATGGGAGCAGCAGGAAGCGACACCGCCATAGAAACCGCAAACATTGCATTGATGAACGACAAACTTTCACTTATACCGTTTTTAATTCGGTTAAGTCAAAAAACATTACGCAGAATAAAATTCAACACCATCGGAGCAGTAGCAGTAAAATTGATATTCATAACACTTGCGTTCATCGGTTACAGCAATTTAGTTTTTGCAATTGCCGCAGACGTAGGAGTAACGCTAATAGTAATTTTGACGAGTTTGAATTTGATGAAATTTGAAAATAAAATTGCAAGTGCACAATGAAACCAACAATCTTGACGACACAGCATATAAAGCCAACGCATTTGCACTCACATTTGCTTTTGCCACCACTCACAGGCAAACACAGCAAAAGCAAAAGAGAGTGCAAGCAACCGCACCCGTTCACCGCAGACCAGACCGTAAAACACCGCATACAATTCAGTAAATATTCAACAACGACAACACTTCGGACAGACAGAAGGGCAGCTGATAACAGCACCTACCCAAAAGTGGCGGCTTCGTTCTTCGTAGGACAGTTTATCGTATATTTGAAATGCAGTTCTTCGTATGAAGTTTAGTGGTAAAAATCGCCAACTTCTTGTAGCTGCAAACCGTTAAACTATTTATTTTTCTTGCAGACTTTGCAGACTTTGCAATGATTCATCTTTGAAATAAGAATAAAAAATAAAAGCAAATTTAGGGCACTCCATTCGTCCATTCAAGGTCAAGCCCTACGGGTTTTGATAAAATAATCTCCACCCTCCGTTTCTCTTGCTTTCTTTCATTTTGTTTTATAACTATTATTTCTTTTTTCTCCTAAAGCTCCAACTTAAGGTCGGGTAGTATTTTTTTACCAAAAACCTTGCATTACCTCATTCCGTCCCCTCTGTCAGCACTTTCTTTTTTTCCTTTTTTTTCTTTTGAAATTATTACTGTGCGCGAAGCGCTATCCCCCAGAGCATAATTTTTTAACCCCAAATTATGTTCTCTTTCAAATTAAAAACGCACAAACTGAATGCTACATATTCAGAGCC
>Ga0209597_1002353_pt1 | contig 12020 bp, 14 predicted proteins | sample M_140625_MF_Meta_FD_187316 | JGI IMG/M metagenome (GOLD analysis project Ga0209597, IMG submission 187316) | Freshwater microbial communities from Lake Montjoie, Canada to study carbon cycling - M_140625_MF_MetaG (SPAdes) (version 2) | ecosystem: Environmental > Aquatic > Freshwater > Lake...
CCACGGCGGGCTATTACATGTACACACCGGACGACCAGCCGCTGATCGGCCCGGTGCCGGAGGTGAAAGGGCTTCATCTCAACTGTGGCTACTGGGCGGGCGTCATGCTGTCACCGGAGGCCGGGCGGCGCGTTGCGCGCCTGCTGACGGGTGAGATGCAGCCCACCGATAACCCCCTCCGTCTCAGCCGCTTTGCGGAAGGCCTCGTGTCCACCGGTGACAGCTTCCTGCGCGGCAGGCATTAGGGCGCAGGCAAGGTCGGAGCAGCCTGAATGGCTGGGCCATGCTAGACAGGGCTTCCGATCTCGTGCATCGACGACGCTCGCGTGCTGACGTTCCAGACCTGATGGAGACACCCATGCTCAAATCCTGGCCAGAAACGGCTTCCCGCCTCATCGCCGTCGCCATGGGGCGTGACAAGGCGGACATGGTGATCCGGAACGGCAAGTGGGTGAACGTCCATTCCGGCGAAATCATTCCCGCAACCGACATTGCCATCGCCGACGGCCGCTTCGCCTATGTGGGCCCCGATGCCGCACATTGCATTGGCAAGGACACGAAGGTGATTGAAGCCGAGGGCCGCTACATGGTGCCGGGACTGTGCGACGCGCACATGCATGTGGAAAGCGGCATGGTGACAGTCACCGAATTCGTGCGCGCCGTGATCCCTCACGGCACCACGTCGATGTTCATCGATCCACATGAGATTGCCAATGTTCTGGGCCTTCCCGGCGTGCGGCTGATGCATGACGAGGCGATGGCCATGCCAGTCAGCGTCTTCGTGCAGATGCCCTCCTGTGTTCCCAGTGCGCCGGGCCTCGAAAACCCCGGCGCCACGCTAGGCCCGGACGATGTGCGCGAGGCGATGCAGTGGCCCAACATCATCGGGCTGGGCGAGATGATGAATTTTCCCGGTGTGATCGCCGGTGACGAGAAGATGCTGGCAGAGATCGCCGCCACGCAGAATGCCGGCAAGACGGTGGGCGGGCATTATGCCTCGCCGGACCTCGGCAATCCCTTCCACGCCTATGTGGCAGGCGGCCCCGCCGATGATCATGAAGGCACGCGTGCGGAAGATGCCATCGCCCGGGTGCGCCAGGGCATGCGCGCCATGCTGCGGCTGGGCTCCGCCTGGTATGATGTCGCAGCACAGATCAAGGCCGTCACCGAGGCGGGGCTCGATTCACGCAACTTCGTGCTGTGCACGGATGACAGCCACTCGGGCACGCTGGTGAACGAAGGCCACATGAACCGCGTGGTCCGCCATGCCATCGCGCAGGGGTTGAAGCCCATCACCGCCATCCAGATGGCAACCATCAACGCCGCACAGCATTTTGGCCTTGAGCGTGAGCTGGGCTCGATCACGCCAGGCCGCCGTGCCGACCTGATCCTCACCTCCGACATCACGACACTGCCCATCGAACTGGTGATCGCCCGCGGCGTGGTGCTGGCGGAGAACGGTCGACTTACGGCAGAGATCCCGGCCTTCGCCTATCCCGAGGCGGCGCGTCATACGATGAACATGAAGCGCCCGCTCACCGCGAAGGATTTCGACGTCGTGGCGCCCAAGGGCCGCAACCAAGTGGATGTGCGCGTCATCGGCGTCATCGAGAACCAGGCGCCCACCAAGGCGCTGCAGAAGACTCTGAAGGTCGAATCGGGCCTTGTCGAGATGGACCGGGCGGGCGACGTCTGCCAGATCGCACTGGTCGAGCGTCACAAGGCGACGGGCAAGGTGGTCAACGCCTTCGTCTCGGGCTTCGGCTACACGAAGGATTGCGCCCTGGCCTCGACAGTGGCGCATGACAGCCACCACATGATCGTGGTCGGCACCAACAAGGAAGACATGGCGCAGGCAGCCAATATCCTCAAGGACAACGGCGGCGGCCTGGTGCTGGTATCCGAGGGCAGGGAGCTGGCGCGTGTCGAGATGCCGATCGCCGGACTGATGTCGGCTGAGCGTGCCGAGATCGTCGCCGCCAAGGCCGGAAAGCTGGTGGCCGCGATGAAGGCCTGCGGCTGCAACCTCAACAACGCCAACATGCAGCATTCATTGCTGGCGCTCGTCGTCATTCCCGAACTGCGCATCTCGGACGAGGGCCTGATCGACGTCACAACCTTCCAGAAGGTCGATGTCTTCGTGTGAGGTCGCCGCAAAGCGGCTTCTCCCGCCTCGGTGATTGTGCTTTCGTGGTGATGGAGACAGGAGTTGATGATGACAGTGAACACGCTCAGGCAAGTTGGAAAGTCAGGTGTAGCCGTTCCGCGCATCGGCTACGGTGCAACGGCCCTGTCCGACATGCCGGATACCTATGGTTACAGTGTTGGCGAAGAGCGCGCCCTGGCAACGATCCGGGCCATCTTCGACCAGCCTGATGGCTTCATCGACACCTCCCGCAATTACGGGCTGGGCCGCAGCGAAGCGCTCATCGGAAAGGTGGTGCGCGAGCTTGGTGGCTGGCCCTCAGGCCGCATCCTGTCCACCAAGCTCGACCGTGACATGGACACCTTGCGGTTCGACGCTGCTCAGGCGCGCCGCTCGCTGGAGGAAAGCCTGTCCGTTCTGAGGGTTGACCACGTCGACATCCTGCACCTTCATGATCCGGAATATGCCTCCGACCTCTCGGACGTCACCGGCCGCGGCGGCGCCCTGGATGCGCTGATGCGCATGAAGGAGGAGGGCCTAGCGCGCGCTGTTGGTCTGGCGGCGGGCCGCGTCGACATCATGATGCCATTGCTGCGCGACTGGGATTTCGATGCCCTGATCACGCATAACCGCTACACGCTGGTCAATCGCAACGCCGAACCGATGCTTGAGCTTGCCGCCGCGCGCGGCATTGCCGTCTTCAACGCAGCCCCCTATGCCAGCGGTGCGCTTGCCAAGGGTGCAGCCAGCCAGCAGCGCTACGTGTACCAGGTCGCCACTGAGGACGTGCTGCGCCCCATTCGCCGGGTCGAAGAAGTCTGCGCGCGCCATGGCATTCCGCTGGGCGCCGCCGCGCTGCAGTTTTCGCTGCGCGATCCGCGTGTTCTGTCGACCATTTGTGGCGTCAGCCGCCCGGAGCGCATCGCCGAAACGCTGCAATGGGCAAATTGGCCCATCAGCGATCAGGTATGGAGCGAATTGCTTGCCCTGCCTGCAACAGCCGACGACCCGGAATCCTCTCGCGAATATTCGCCAGGATGACCGCAAGTGGCGGGATAACGGCGAGTAGCTTGTTCGGAAGTGGCGCACCGGACAAGATGAAGATGAGAACTGGGTGGTTCTTTTAGTATTTGATATTGTTTGATCTAGCTTCCGAGATGAATTCGTTCGCTAACTGCATTCTGTCAACTCGGCACCCCCTTCATCGGTTCCTTGCATCGTCGGCTGCCACTTCGCTCCTGGCTTGCGCGGCCCGCTTTAGGCGCTCCGGACGGTGTGCCTCGGGCAGGATTGCTTGTGGAAATCTTGGAAAGAGTGCCAAGCTATTGTCGCGGATTATTCCCGGCCTCTCGACCTCTGTCAGCATTGGAAGTTTGTCGATTGCTTCCGTCTCCATGCCTGTCAGGCTTGCGGGTAATGAGGAAAGATCGCTTCCGAAGAGGATTTGGTCTAGCTCGACGAATTCCTTCAGCGCCACGATTGCCGAAAGTGGGTGCCATGGCGCGGCGGCCCTGCAACAGTTGATGGGAGGCTGCCGGGAGTCGCCTTTGCTACATGTGTGGTTTTGCCACTTCAGATGAAGGCAATCCCCGGCAAATCCCTTTACGCGGTCTTCGCTGCTGTGGACGGATCCGCAGACTGTGCCTTCACGGAGGCTTCGTGAGCGTCTGTGGACTGCATCAAGGCCTTGGAGGCATGCGTCTTTGCAGTATCGGGCTGCGACTTGCCGTAATGCTCTGCCGCGACGCGGTGCGACTTGGCGGTCGCCTCATGAAGTTCAGCGGCTTTCGTGTTGTGGGTCTGTGTCATGATCGTTCCAATCAAATACCGCGATCAGTCGCGATGGTTGATAACGGACCTGACAGACATTTGTTCCGTCCGTTCCACTTCTGACCTGTGTCAACTTCCGCCCTGCGCCTGAGCGTTGCGCGACCCCTGTTCAGGCGGCTCTTGATCGTGCCAATCTTGGTCGCGCAATGGTCTGCCGCCTCCTGGCAGGTGTAGCCAAGTGCGGCGACCAGAAGAACAGCCGAGCGCTGCCCCTTCGGAAGGGTGCGGATGACGGACATCGTCTCGGTGAGTTCAATGTTTTCGAGCTGGCCTCCGGGCACGCTGAGCCTCGCGGAGAACATGTTGTCCACATCCTCAACCTCGCGCCGCTTTCGCAGCATCGTGTAGTGTTCGTTTTGAGGGATGACTGTGAGCCAGCCGATCAGATTGCTTCCAGGCACAAATTGCTCCTGATAGCGAAGGGCCTTGAACAATGTCTCCTGGATGAGGTCGTCCGCTCTGTCGTGGTGGTGAGAGAGTGAAAGCGCGTAAGCACGCAGACGCGGAACGTAGGCAAGCAGTTGCGCCGAGAAGAGGTTCTCACCCCCGACCACCTGACGTGCGACCGGGGCGATCTGCACGCTCTTGACAGGGCCGATCGCCGGAGTGGCGCCAAATGCCCATTCTGGTTCTACGAACGCACGTTCCATGATGGCGAAAGGGAGACTGCCTTGCGACGACACTGGGACCGGTGCTGAGCCGTGGGGAGTGATCTGCATGATGGGTATGCTTTACACTGCGAGCGCTGCACATTTGGCTGGCAACTCTCAAGAGACGTGGCGTGAAGTGATGCAAGCTCGGATGGCCAGATACTGGCTGAGTTGGGACGTTCCGCCTGTATCGCATTGCTCAGCAATGGCGCTGCCGTTCAATCTTCATTCGCATCACTGCTCGCTGAGTTAGTATCGATCAGCGAGTACGAAGCGCGACGCACGCTCGAGAAGCGTGAGCGTGAATGGGAAATTCGAATAAGCTGTAGGCGTCAATATCGGGCGACCGATGCGCTTCTACGTGAAGACTGCTGCCTGCCGCGCGGAAAACTCTCTGCGGCGCAACTCGGCGCTTTGATCTCGCATGCGAGCAGGGGGCGTGACGCCAGTTTCTCCACGCTCGTTCACTCTCATGAACTGTCTTGGAAGAGCCAGCGTCACAGTCGCTGTATCACCAAGTCTGGGAATTGTACCACGTGTCGACATCGTTACGGACTTGATCCTTTGCGAAACCATAACGCTCCTGGATCTTGCCTTCGAGCTGTTCGCGGCGTCCGTTGATCACGTCAAGGTCGTCATCCGTGAGTTTTCCCCACTTCTCCTTGACAGCGCCCTTGACCTGTTTCCAGCTTCCTTCCACACGATTCCAGTCCAGATTCATCTCCATGAATGACGTCGTTGATTGCGTCCTGGATCGACGCCGAACCCAGGCGCCAGTGATTTCTTGGTTGTTCATCGGGCACGACCGCGAAGTGTCGGCTGGCCCCCAATGCGGAAGCGTTGCGCCGCGATCCGCGCGAATACGGCAGAGCTGCGCTAGGCGATCACAGTCGTATCCGTCGCGAAGCCGGAAAGACCCTGATCAGAGCCTTCCGAGCAGCATGAGAATGACGATGATAAGAAGGACAAGACCAAGTCCGCCGTTGACGCCATGGCCATAGCCATAGCCTGGGCCACCGCCAAATCCGCTGAAGCCACCAAAGAGGAATATGACTAAAATGATCAGGAGTATCAGTCCTATCGACATCGAAAGTCAGTCCATGTTTGTGATGAACAGATTTAGTTTATCGAAACTTGGCATCAGGCGGCTGAGCGAAGATCGCTTGGATCACTCGCCGCCACATGTCATGAATGAGATCACGGTAAGCGCCGTCTACGCCCCATTGGATATCCCTCTTCCGCCGCTACTGCCGAGGAACGAGTCTCGTTCTGATTCATCAGAAGGAGACGGCGATGACGGATGTTGCGGATGGTTTCGACGGGCAGATAGAAATTGTCCGTCGGACACGGGGTTACCGGCGCTGGCCGGATGACGTGAAGGCCCGTATTGTTGCGGAGAGCTTTCAGCCGGGTGTGCGGGTGGCAGATGTTGCGCGCCGTCATGGCCTGGCTTCACACCAGCTTTCGGACTGGCGCCGGCAGGCACGGCAGGGCCTGCTGGCTTTGCCAGCGGAGATTATGGCGGGTGTCGCTGAAGATGGGGCACCTGCCTTCGTGCCGGTGATGGTTGCCCTTGAGGAGGAGGACAAAGGGCCCGCTGACAGGAGCATCACAATCGAATTCGGCGGTGGCGTGATGATGCGGGTGCCGGGCGATATTCCGGATGATCGGTTCATGGCACTGGTGCGGGCGCTGCGGAGTGCATCGTGATTGTCGCCGGTCAGCGGTTGCCGATACTGATCGCTACCCGGCCTGTCGACTTTCGCTGCGGCCATCAGGCTTTGGCGCTGATCGTGCAGAACGTGCTGAAGCTCGAACCCTATTCGGGTGTCACAGTGATCTTCAGGTCGAAACGCGGCGACCGGCTGAAAGCCCTGGCGTGGGATGGAACAGGCCTTGTGCTGGTTTACAAAGTTCTTGAGGTCAGTGGCTTCGCATGGCCCGCGATTCAGGATGGCGTGATGACGCTTTCCCGGGCCCAGGCCGAGGCCTTGTTCGAGGGCCTCGACTGGCGCCGCGTGGTGGCGCGGCAGGTTCAGCCTCCTGCTGCGGCAGGATGACTCAGCGCGCGTATTCTTGCCTTGGGACTTGGTCTCCCGCCTCCATGTTGCGTATGAATTGGCATGTCTTCGTCTTTCGACATCAGCCGCTTTCCTAACCTTCCACCGGAGGTGCTGAAGGCCTTCGAGGCCCAGCAGGCAGCACTCGAGGCGTCGCGGATGGAAACCATCATCGAGCGCGCGGCACGCCTCCACCAGGAAGCAGTTGTGTCGGAGAAGGAAGGCCTGATCGCCACGCTCAAGGAGCTCATCGAAAAGCTGGAAGGTCAGGTCGAGCAGTACCGCCGGACGAAGTTCGGGCCGAAGTCCGAGAAGCTCGACCCGGATCAGCTGCAGCTCGCGCTTGAGGACATTGAGACCGCCATTGCCGAGACCCAGGAACAGATCGCGGCGGTCGAGAAGCAAATCGAAGCCACCCAGGCGGAACCGGACAGGACGCCGCGAAAGCCCCGCAAGGAGCGGAAGCTTCCCGACACTCTTGCGCGCGTCGAGCAGGTCATTGAGCCTGAGGGCATTGCCTGCCCCTGCGGGTGCGGCGACATGGTCAGGATCGGCGAGGACCGCTCGGAGCGCCTCGACATCATCCCCGCCCGCTATCAGGTCATCGTGACCATCCGCCCCCGCTACGCCTGCCCCAAGGGGCGCACAGGGGTGCTTCAGGCCGCGGCCCCGGCCTATCTCCTGGAGGGCAGCTGGCCGACCGAGGCGCTGCTGGCGCATATCGCGGTAGCCAAGCATTCCGAGCACATGCCGCTGAACCGCCAGGCCGTTGTCATGGCCCGTCACGGGGTGCCGATCGACCGCTCGGTGCTGGCTGACTGGATGGGCCGGACGGGCGCTCTGATCGCGCCGGTGGTCGAACGCATGGCCGTGCTGCTGAAGACCGGAAGCTCGAGGCTCTATGTCGACGAGACAACCGCCCCGGTGCTCGATCCCGGCCGGGGCACGACGAAGACCGGCTACTTGTGGGCCGTACTGCGCGATGACCGGGGCTGGGGCGGCCCGGCGCCGCCCGGCGTGGTGTTCCACTACCATCCCGGCCGCGGCGGCCAATACGCCAGCGACATCCTCGCCGGTTTCGAGGGAACCATCCAGGTCGATGCCTATGGCGCTTACACGCATCTCTCCAAGCCCGGCCGTCCGGGCGGCAAGCCGCTGAAGCTCGCCTACTGTTGGGCACATGGGAGGAGAAAGCTGATCGAGGCCAAGCCCAAGGCGGGCTCGCCCATCGTCGACGAGGCGCTCCTGCGCATCGCCGCGCTCTACAAGATCGAGGACGGCATCCGCGGCAAGGCACCCGATCACCGCCGCGCCGTCCGCCAGAAAATGTCCTGCCCGCTGGTCAATGCCTTCTTCAACTGGCTCTCGGCTCAGGCCGCGCGTGTGTCGCGCAAGTCGAAGCTGGGCTTGGCGCTTGCCTACATGCTGAGGCGTCAGTCCGGCTTCCGGCTGTTCCTCGAGGACGGTCATGTCGACATGGACTCGAACCTGGTCGAGAACGCTATCCGCAGCCCGGCCATGAATCGCCGCAACGCGCTCTTCGCTGGCCATGACGAGGGTGGACGTTCCTGGGCCCGCATGGCTTCGCTCATCGGCTCGGCGAAGATGAACGGCGGCGATCCCTATGCCTACCTCCTGTACCTCTTCACCAGACTTGCCCAGGGGCACCTCAACAAGGATATCGATGCCCTGATGCCATGGGCCTACGCCGCTGCGTCCTCAAATCCCTCACAATGAGCTCACCCGGGATTCCCCAGTGACCTCATTGTGAGCAATCAAATCAGCCCCCACATCGACATCACTCCGAAAATCCTTCAGCCCGCAACCGGAAACTCCATGGGGCGTAGACGGCGCTTACAGATCACCGGAGTGCACACCTCGCGAGACGTCTGAGCGAGCGAGTGCAAGAACGATCTTACCATATTCATATGGGTACAGCTACGTAGAATTACAACTGGCTTTGAAGTCGGATGTTCCAATGTACCCTTGCGCTGCTTCGTTTTTCCAGAGTTGAAAGTCCGGAATATAAGAACATTTACTTATGGTATTTATAAACAAATCAATGTGTTAGCGTTAGCCTCATATTCATTCTCAAGAGTTCATAACACGCCTCACTTGACCAGTGTGATTCGTGAGGACGGCGACTATGAACGCTTCTATCGAAATAGATTCTAACGGTCTTGATGCGTTAAATGTTCGTGGTTCGTCGAATGAAGATGTTGATGCCGTTTCGCGAACCATAATCATCGAAATAGCAAAGGCGAATGGGCATCCTGTCCGACAGAAGGACATTGTCCGCAGTTTCGACTTGGATTCGCATGTAGCTGTCCATAAACAGCTTAGGAGGCTAGTAGAATCAAATTTGGTTGCGAGTGAGCGAAATCCTACGGATAGAAGAGAACGTCTTCTCTATCTCACACCGTTAGCGCAAGAAAAATTCGATAGGTTAGCGCAGGAAATTCGTCAACTTGGGGAAAAGTAGTATTCCTTCGCCACCGCTCGCAATTTATTTGCAACACCATCCTGAACATAGCTGAATATCATTCGCCCTGAAGGCGTGGTGGTGGCAATCGCCTGAGTTCAATGGCACCGCCGTAGGAGATCGTGGCGAGCATGATCCGAGGAGTCCTCACGCGACCGACGCGAGCAGGCTGAGCAGCCGGAAGGTCCTCGGGAGAGTTCACAGTACGTTATCAGCATAATCAGACCAGCGGTGATTGCGAGGATCGTGCTTGTGAGGTTGCGGGCTTGCTGGTCGCTCGACCGCAAGGGTTCAGCTTTTCGGCAATGCATTGCTGACGCATCGGGCTTTGTCCGCGCCACCCCCAGCGGGAAATGAACAACTCCTTGGTCTCATGGCCTGTCGCCCGCACCGGACGGTCGGCGAAGACGATGATGTTGCCGGACACGCCGGAAAGCGTGAGCTTTCCCTCTGCAAGGTCAGCTCCCTGGGCATTGATAACACCGAGTGACGGCACAGGCCCCTGTGCCATCGGACGACCGATGGTCTTTTGCAAAGGCACATGAGGGTTAGCCGGTTCACCGGCAGCGGCGATCGCGGCCGTCCACACGCGACTGGCGGCAACAAGCACGGGAAGACGAAAGTTCATGCCTGATCTCCCTGTTTTGTTCAGTGTGAGGAAAACGCTACAACTTGGCTTAACTCTGTAACCGGCGGTGTTTTCACCCCGCCAGCATTTTCGGCATCTTGCTTCTCCGAAGCTTGTAGTCTGATTGGCTCTAATCTCAGCGGTCGCATCAATGAACAAAAGCGTTGCAGAAAATTCATCGAGAGGCGATCAGCCCAGAAAGACAATCAGTGTTACTGCTCTTGTCCCCTGTTGCTCCCTTGCACTCTGCCCCCAAGCGTTACTGTTAACGTGACGACCAACAACGGCTTTGGATACTGTGAGAGTATGTAACTTGGTAGGCCGTGCCGAACCAGCTGATGTTACGTACGTGGTTCGGCTCAAATTGCGGCATGCGCTGTTAATTCACCAATTCAATCATGTGGTCACAGGTACCATCGGAATGATGCACAGAGGTTATCTGTCCACGTGCGCCGATATATGTGCCCGTACCACCGATCACTGAGCGGATCTGTGGCGCTTCATTGGGCATCTCCGTAGCCGTCGCAGCGAACACGGCCTTTCCTGAGGCGAGCAGCGATGAGCCACTACCAAAATCAATCGTAAACTCGCCCACGCGGTCCTCTACGGTTTCCGTTCCTTCAGCCAAGTCAACGGTCATCAAGAAACCATCCATGATCGCCTTTACGCCACCATCGCCAGTCAGATTCGCTTCAAACGCGAGAATATCGCCGTCCGAATGTCCAACGGGCAACTGGTCCACGTAGTGCAATTCGGGAGCTTCTTGGTGCAGTTTGATAACGGTCCGATCCGCAGCAAGAGCGCTGCTAATCGAACACGCTGCTGCTGCGAACAGTGTTATTACTTTGGCAAGGCTGGGCCTGGCTACCGTAGGCCTGAAGGACCTCATCCAACCGGGCCACACTGACGGCCATTGTCGCAATCGAGATACCTTGACGACTGAATGATTGCTGCCCGTTGGCAATGAGAAGCCCAAGCACTAGAGACGTCAGTGTTGCAATGACGCCAGTCGCCTGTTTGACAATCTCTCGGGTGCTTCCCGGCTCGCGGACGCGAAGCGGCACCGACAATCTCCGCCCCAACTCGACTGCGACGAGCAGTATAAGGCAAGTCAACCCCCACCAGTAAGCCGCCTGCATTGCGCTAATGCCCTTTGTGATCGTTACCTATGAGAAACACCAAGTGTCTAGTTGATATCATTTGGTCAATCCGTCACAACGCGGATCGGACTGCACAGCTTGTAGCCCACTCCCCGCAACGATTGGATTGCCGGAGCCTCTGCGCCGCAGTTGACGAGTTTCTTGCGAAGCCTGCCGAGTTTAACTTCCAGATTTTCACGGCTGATGTGCTCGCCGCCCCCAAGATGCGATGCAACCTGCCATCGCTCGAGTATCTGCTGGGATGCCCTGGAGAAGGCTGCCAGAAGAACGATCTCAGTCTGAGTCAGCCTCGTCTCACCTGCAGTCCCCGCCACCACCATGCGCACCGAACTCAGGGTCAATGTCCGGGGGAGTGCAGTTCCACTGTTGGCCAGCCTGCTGCTGAAGCCGGAGACGACGGCACGGAGCTCCTCGAGAGAAAAGGGCTTTGTCAGGTATATGTTGGCACCCGATTGGTAGCCTTCAATGCGGTCCGAAAGCGCGTTACGGGCCGACACGATCACGATGCCCACATCCGGCTGGGACTTCCGGATACGGCGCGCCAGTCCCATGCCGTCTTCACCCGGAAGGTTGAGGTCGACGATATAGAGATCACTCACATATCCGACGGGCTCGTCGTCGACATCCTCGGCATTTGCAACGCCGATTACATCATGGCCATCCTGGGTGAGCGCATTGCAGATGGCCGCTCGATAGTCGTCATAGTCCTCGACGACAATGATCTTGAGGGGCCGAGTCATGAAGGCATCCACAGGCTGAATGACACGGACTTGCCCCCTTCGTCGTTTCGAAGGAGACAATAGTCGATGCTCGCCCCCAGTGTCCTTACCCAATTGGCCACTAGAAAGAGCCCCAGGCCCGATCCTGGTTGGTGATGAGCTCTCCTGCTCCGATAATACTTGGTATAGAGCTTCTCCGGGTCAGGCGCACCCGCCTTACCAACCCTGTTGACTACTTCAAGCCTCACACCTGCCTTGTCACCTGAACTGACTGAAGTGGCAGTGAGCATGACGGGCGTGTTGGCGGGGCTATACTTCAGCGCATTGTCGAGCAGATTTCGCAGG
>Ga0209597_1002355_pt1 | contig 12014 bp, 7 predicted proteins | sample M_140625_MF_Meta_FD_187316 | JGI IMG/M metagenome (GOLD analysis project Ga0209597, IMG submission 187316) | Freshwater microbial communities from Lake Montjoie, Canada to study carbon cycling - M_140625_MF_MetaG (SPAdes) (version 2) | ecosystem: Environmental > Aquatic > Freshwater > Lake...
TCAGGAAGCCGACACTGCCTTTCGGCAGATGCTGCGTATCGGTAGGAATAAGCACGCGGCGGAAGTCTTTGCCGCTAGTCGGCATGATCAGCAGCAGGTGACGGCCGGACGCAGGCAGGCTGACCTCGCCGAGATTCACGGTGCCCTTGGGCTTTTCGCCGTTCAGGCTGGCCCGCGCGCCGTGGGGGAGGGCTTGCGCTGGCAGGAAATACGCGGGGGGCGCTTCCATCCGCAAGGTCTCCCCGGAGGGGTGTACCTTCAGGGTGACGAAATCGGGGACGGCGCCGATTTTGACCAGGTGGAGTTCGCAGCCCGCTTCACTGGCGGCCTTGAGCGCGCCCAGCGAGAGGAGTAGCGCGAGGGCATGACGTAAGGCTAAGCTCATGGTCTCAGCGGGTGGCGTTGGCGGTTTCTGGCGCGGCCTTTCCTTTGCCCTTCAGAGCAGGGGGCGGACTTTCCACCGCGGCAGGTCGGACCACCAAGTTGTCGATGATGATTGCGGTGTTGTAGCGTGCGTCCTCGCTCGCTCCTGGGGTTTCGATCGCGAAGATCAGGAAGCGCCCCGTGTTTCTGAAGATCATCGTGGTGGAGCGGAGTAGCTTCTGTTCACCATTCGCCTCAGCGGCGGCCATGAGGAAGCGGCATGCGGAAGTTTTTTCGAAGAGCTTGGGGTAGCGGGCGGTACCGCGGCTATTGGCAGTGAAGGTGGTCCCGTCGATAGAGACCGCAATCTTGGCGGTGGTGAAATTGACTAGTTGCACCGTTCCATAGGGAAAGGCTTCGGGGCTGAAGTCGAAGAGACGCGTCTGGGCGGTGCCGCGTTTCTCGTCCGGAAAAAGCAAGATGCCCAGGTCGGTGTCCTTTTCGCCCACAGGGATGGTGCAATAAGGCAGCCAATGCACGATTGACTTACCCGCCTTATCAACTTCTGCCGAGACGAACTTCTTGACCACCACGACATTAGGGTCGCCATGGTATTCAATCACTTGGCTCAGGGACATCACGTCAGGCGAGAAGGGAATCCGGTCCTTGTCCTGCTGTAGGGCGAGCTCCGGAAGTTCTTCCGGGGCGTTCCACCAGGAGAAGCGGAGCTTGCTGACATGCTGTGCCTTGGCGTTAGCACGGCCTTGGGCGGGACGCTGTTCGCGGGCCGCCGGTTTTTCCTTGGGCGCTGCGGGTTCGCGCGTCCCTTGGGCCTGGGCTAGGCCAAGCAGAAGGAAGCTCCCGCCAAGCACGGCGGGTAGAAGTCGGAGGAAGGACATGTCAGATTTCGTTCGCGGAGAGCCAGCGTAGCGAGGCCGGGCGAAAGCGTCGGCCAAGGATGCGGTTGAGTCGCTGCTCCTGGAGCAAGGCGGTCTTTTCTTGCGCGGTGGAAAGCGGGGGCGTCGGAGCCGGGGACCTTTCATACATCTCCGGCAGCACCTGATTGTCGTAAGATTCTTTATATTTGTCAGGGCTGGGGGCGGGTACTTTGTTGACGCGATAGGCAAGCTTGCGGCGGTTGGGTTCCACGTAGTCGGGGTATTTCTGGCCGACGGCCATTGCGATATACTCGGCGGTGCGTTGGACGACCACTTCGACCCAGGCTTTCCCGATGACGTTTCCTGCGTCGTCGAGGGCTTCTCCGTAGGCACGGACGACAAACGTGTCCGAGCGTGCGGTGAGGTTAGGCCCGATGGAGTTCAGGACGTCCATCTGCGTGACGATACCAGGTGCGCCGAGACCAGCGGTGACCTTGGACTCGTCGTTCTTGGGGCTCATCGCCCGAAGGGAAGGGAAACGCTTGCTATTCGGAATCTTCGGGTAGGCACTCGTTTCCTTCCACCAGTTCTTGGTGCTACCCGTGTAATAGGCGGCGCCGTACAACTTGCCGGATAGGTGTGTGTTGGGGTCGTTGGCTAGGATGTAGGGAGGCGCGGAGAAGGTGCCCTTATCCACGCCGCCAATCTGCGGATCGGAGGATGCCTCGATGGCATCGCCGTTGATCGTCTTTCCTCCGTAGGCGGCCTTGTCGATCGCGGCCTGTAGCGCTCCCTTGAGGCCGAAGTTGTCGTTATTGATCAGGCGACGGTTGATGAAGTCGGCCAGCGACATGAACGGTCCGCGGGTCCGGACCTCGTCGACGACGGCTCCGGCAAGGGCGTCGATCTGATTGTCATCCAGTTCGCGATAACTGGTCCATGGATCGCTTCCGGTCTTGTCCGGAGCAGTGCCGAAGGCGCGGGCGAACTTGGTCAGGGCCGTACCGGTCGCCTTGTTGGTGGCGTCGGGCAGGGCCTGTCCCTTCAGCCCTGCCAGCACGGCCTTCCAGGCCGCACGGGAGGTCGAGTTGACGTTGAAGCCGCCATCGTAGAGCGAATTACGCGCGAGGTATTTCGGGTGGGGGAATTCGCTTTCGGGCAGCTTGAGGGTGGACTGGTAGGCGTTGTTCGTCGTGTAGGACGCCTTGCCGTCCGGGATATAAACCATGCGCTTATTGGCCAGGAGGCTCTTGCCTTCATTCAGCGCGAGTTTGTAGGCGGTGAACGATTTCGGGTCGGAAAGTCCGGCCGCGGTCATGGACGCTTTCTGGGCGCTCGCCACCCCGCTGTCGATCGGCAGATCGGCACCGGTGGTCGGCCAGTCCTTGCTGGTGCCGTCGAGGTGCGAGAACGAATTCGCCTGTAGGTTGAGCCCGCTGAAATAGAAGGCATCCCAGAGGGTGAAGTTGGCCGCGAACGCATGGTCCGTCCGGACATCGGTACGGTTGCGCAGCACGAGCGACGACATGTGCTTACCCACGTAGCCGAGCTCGGGGACTGGTCCTTTGACTTCGGACGCCAGGGAAGACTCGCTCGTGAAGAGGTCGCGCGGGCCAGGCCATTCGACGATGCGGGTTAGGTCGCCGATGCCAGGGTGGGCGAAGGAGGAGCCCACCGTGATGTCGGCGTCGGTGCTCTTTTCCGCGAAGGCGACCGTGCCAAGCTGCGAGAGCGAGAGGAGCGGCCGGCGGGGGATTGAGTAGAGGATGATGCTGCTCTTGCCGCCGCTGGCGTCGTCGATGCTGGCGCCCCAGAAGGCGCCCTTCTTATCGTTCGTCGTCGGTAGTTCGGCGTCGAGGAGCGAACCGAAGAGCACACGCTGGGTCTCGACCCAGCCGACCGGCGTATGGGCCTTGCCGTCGTAGCCGAAGAGCTGAGCCTGCTGCGCTCGGTCGCTGACGAAGTAGGGCGTCATGGGTGCATTACGCATCTCCTCCGGCGTCTTGAGGACGTAGTTATAACCGTAGGACTTCGAGTTGCTCGGCGAGGTGGTATTCATGCCGAAGCCGGTGGAGGCCATGCTGCTGGGATACCACTTGGTGGTATTCGCAGTCATGTCGGCGGCCCGACGGACGAAATCCAGCATCAGGACGGGTGATTTGGGCTCGTTCACATTTAGCGGCGTTTCCTTGGCGTTGAAAAGGGTGTCGGCCTTGTCGCCGGTGACCTCAATGCCTTTTCCGGCGGTGATGTTGAACTCAGGGTCCAATTGAATGCCGCCCGCTCCAGAACTTCCCTCGACACGGAAGTCAGGCGGCGGAGGAAACTTCCCAAATCCCTTGGTCCACTCTAGGTCGGGTGCGGTGTAGAAGGAACTGTCGTTGTTGGTGTTGCTGTACATTGGCCAGCCGCCCGTCATCGCCTGGAAGTTAAGCAGCAGGCTTTCGTCCACGCAGTTGAATCCTTTGGCGGTCTGCGTCCCTTCGGCATATTTCTTGATGAGTCGGGTTGAACCGGCGGTTTCTGGAATGTAGGTGGAGGCGTTCTCGTCGGGTGTTCCGAACCATCGGCGGTGGGTGTTGAGCGTTGCGCCCCCATCGATGCTCTTCTTGCCGATGAGGTAGAAGTTCCAGCATTGGTTTCCGATCATGCCGGCCTTTCCGTTGCGTTTGAACGGAGCCACGTACTTGGCTAAATCAGTCACCGTGTAGGCCATGATGTCGTCCGGGGTGCCCAATAGGGTGTCGGGTCCTTTGTCGGTCGTGACAAGTTCCCCTTCGGCGCCGACGACGTAGCCGTTATAGCTAATCCAGCCGGAGTTGCGGGGCAAGATGCGGAGGGCCTGAGGCATGATTGAGTTTAAGCTGGAGGCGGTGCCATCCCAAGGCACTCCAGCGCCCGAAACCATCCCGTCATGAATCTTCCGCTGGGCCTGGACCAACTCCCAGAGGTCGTAGAGACGGCGGGCATACTCTTTATCATTGAGGCCGCCATTCGTCCACGTGACCGTCGGTAGGGGGCCGGAGCCATCGGGATCGTATTCGGCGTACAGTTTGCAGGTATCGAAATCCATCGTCCAAAGGACTCTTTCCGCGTTGCGTGCGCCCGATCCTTGGCGGGAGCGCACATTGTGGAAGGGTGTCATTCTGTAGAAGGCCCGACTCGCGAGGTTGAAGCCGATGTCTGCTGGGATGGAGACGTTCGTATTGCTGCTGCTGATGAGGCTGCCGGTCGAGGGAGAGGTGCCAACGACCTTAATCTCGCCTGGTTCGAGTCGGATCACATTGCCTCCCGAGGAAGTGGTGCCGCCCGAGCCGGCGACGATGCGGAAGGACATGGAGCGGTTATCATTTTCTCCGCCTCCCACCACGACGTCACCGATGTCGAGGGTTGCTGGTGCGGGATTCGACACAGTCCCCACCTTTTCTCCGGGTTTCGGAGGTACCGGATCCCAGTCGGCTTGCTTATACTGCCATTCTGTCGAGGTAACGCTGCCAAGTTTTACGCGGAAGAGGAAGCGGAAAGGGCTGCTGGCGCCGTTGGTCACCATCGCGAGCCCTTCGAACTCGAGGGCGACATCGTACGGATTGTGAATCACGACGATGGGATCGATGGTCATGCCGATGTCATCGCCTTGGCGGACTCCCGAGTAGATGGTCGAGAAGCGCAGGATGGTCGGCGCGAGTACCGGGCTGGTCGGCCAAGTGCGTGTCGATGACGTCGGCGGAGTCGAGAAGGCCGAGTCGGCGAGACCGGAGGGCTTGCCCAATCCGGCTGCGGTGTAGGTGGTGAATTTGGATTTCACGGCTCCGGAACCCGAAGAATTGCTGGTCGTGGTGTATTTGTATGAAGTCGAGAAAGGGTCGCGGTAACGACGTTGGGCGAGGAAATCAGGACCTACGCCACCGTCGGCCAGATTGTTACGGTAATGGTAGTTCTTGGTCGCGCCGCCGCCGCTGAAGAAATCGTCCGGCTTGGGATTCGTTGGGGCGAAGTAGTCCTCGCCGATGGGTGGTTCGAGCATGCGCTCAGGGTAATCGCGTAGGCCAGTGGCGTAGGTGAGCGGTTCGACTCCGCGGGCGATGTAGCCGAGGGAATCGGCTGGCGCTCCTTGGTCGCGCAGCGCCCCGGAGGTCGCGGCGGACGCTTCGATTTCCCTCTTATACATGCGGTAGTGGTTGCGATAAAGGTCCCACGTCGGGCCGCGGATAATGCGTGCGGTCCAGTTGTCCGGATGGTTCGCCGCGCCGGTGATCGTCGGCCAAGTAAATACGTCGCTCGGGGCGCTCGCGGCCACACTCTGGACGTTGGCGTCGATACGGGTCTGGTTGAAGAATTTCGACGACAGCGGGACTTCGTAGGCGAAGCCGAGGCGCTCGGGGGTTTCGGTGCCGTTGCGTGTCTTGACCAGGCTGATCGTGCTGTTGATGCCGGAGAGGCTGCTCAAGTAGCGTGGTGCCCATTCCGGCGAGCGCGGCGAGGCCTTGAGGATTTCCGTCGCACTGCCGATCTTGTCCATCAGGTTGGGTCGGTTGTAGTCCAAATCGGAGGCCATGCCGGCCACCGTAGTCGCATTGGGGGCTCCGTGGAAGAAGGCCGGACGGCGATCTCCCGCGTCCGTGGTGATGGTCGTTTCTTTCTGGCCGGGGTAGACTTCCAGCGTGCGGAACACGGAGTAGGGTAGCTCGAAGGCCGTCGAGAGGTCGGTCTTCATGCCGCCGTTAAGGGTGTCGCTGAGCACCGAGTAGGACCACGGCGTGATTTCATGCCAGAGCAGGCGGTTCGCCGAGGTGAGGGCATCGCCGTAGCCGACTCCGCCCACCTTGTTGGCCCAGGAGTTAATGTCGCTGCGGCTGCGGGCCCTTGGTAGGCCGAGGTCCTTCCAGGAGGCGCCGGATTTAGCTATAGTATCGACTACGTCCAAGTTGCGGAGGCTGAGGTAATTGGTGTCGAAGTTGGCGGGCATCAGGGCCGCGACCGTGGCATTCAGCGAAGGCGTCACGGATTCATACGAGCTGCGTTGGGCGGCGGAGCCAGCGAAGCCCTTATCCCAATCCGTCAGCCCGGGGAGGGACGTGCCGTCCGCTTTCGTGGCATAGACATCGGGCAGGTTGACCTTGGCCTTGATGCCTTCGTCGCCAATCCAGTAGGCGAAGCGACCGTTGGCACCTAGATTGCCCCCGCTGGACAAGGAAGGGCCCGGCATCGGCATCATTGGCAGATCGATGGCGCCGTAGAATTGCTGAAGACGTGCGTCTATCGCCGTCGAAGGCCACTGGATGCTACCCGAAGAGGGCTGTCCTTTCACAGCGGAGGATCCGCCGACCAGTCGGACGATGTCTCCGGCCAAGCTCGTGCCGAGGGCGTTGATGAGTTTCTGGCCGTCGCTGCTCAAGAGCCCTTTGACCTTACCGTCCGAGGCGAAGTTTCCGCTGGTGGGCATGTAGTAGTTAAGCGCGCTCTTATCGACCAACTCGGCATTGGTGGAGTCGACGAGCGTCGGCGAGGTCAGCCAGCCGAGGAAGAGGCGCGACTCGTGCGGGTCGGCCACGTCCCATTCGCGCGGCTTGGTGCTATCAGCGCCACCCGTGGACCAGACCCCGGTCCAATAGCGTTTCTGGTGGGCCACGCTTGGCGGCTTGTTCGGGTTGGTGGCGACCGACGGAGCGGTGTCGCCCGAAGGGGCCGCGACATCGGCGGCGAACATGTCAGCCCGCATCGTGACGCGCTGGTCGGCTCCGACCGTCTGCTGGAGGTGTCCGATGGCGATCCGCGCGGAAGCCAAGGCATTAAGCTTTGCGCGCAGGTGGCCGGAGTGGCTCTGGGCGAGGCGGCTCTCGACCTGCAGGAACGAGGCCAGGACAATCACCATCATCACCATGGCGGCCATGATGGTAAGCGACAGAACAAGGGAGAAACCTGAGCGTTTAAGTCTCATAGTAAATGGGGGTAAACCACAGTAAACTCCCCTAGGTGAAAGTCAAAGAATTGGTTATTCGCATTTGTTTCAAAAGATTCAGTTAAATCATTTAAAATCATTTAAACTTCATATAAAGTCATTAAATAGGCTTTTAAAGAGCGGGCTTGCGACTCTTTGGGGTTTGGGGAGGCTCTTGGCGTGCAAACCCTACTCCAAGGCGCCGGCATTTTCATCTGGCCGCTCGCGCTCTGCTCCCTGCTCGCTGTTTTCCTGGTCGTCGAACGCGCGCTGGCTCTGCGTGTCTCCCTTGTAGCCCCTGAGTCCGTTCTTAAGTCCGTCTTGAATGGTAACCTCGACCAGGTCGGCCCAGCCGACGGCGAGTCCGTCGCGGGTCGTCTGGTGCAACGCTGGAAGGACGGGGCTTCCGGCGAAGTACTCAAGGCGTGGACGCGTAACGAGCTGATCCGTCTCCATCGCGGCCTGCATCTCCTCGACAGCATCGTCGCCGCCGCGCCTCTGCTCGGCCTGCTCGGTACGGTAACCGGATTGGCGACACTCTTTCCGGAACAAGGCCTGCCGGATTCCCAGACACTCACGCGCGGCGTCGGGCTCGCACTGAGTACGACGATGATCGGCCTCTGCATTGCGATCCCAGCACTCATCGCTGCCAACTGGCTGGGGCGGAGAATGGAGATTCTTTCTTCCCGCCTCGACGTGCTCGTCGAAGCATTGGAAGCCCGCCGTCGATGAGCCTCGTCGTCGCTCGCCGCCGCCGCACCGACATTAACGTGGTGCCGCTCATCGACGTGATGGTGGTGCTGGTCTTTTTCCTGCTCATCAGCGGACGCCTCGAACAGGCCCGCACGATGGCCATTATCCCGCCGACGGCTTCCGCCGGCTCCGAAGGTACGGCCGCCACGACGCTCGTCGTGGGCGTCGACCGCGACGGCAAGCTTTACCTGGAAGGTAAGGAGATCGCCGCCGACGCGCTCGCCAAGGCCCTCGTCGACCACGCGCTGAAGTCGCCGGGCACTGAAGTCGTGATCGTCGCCGATGAGCGTTCGCTCACGGGCGCTGCCGTCCACGCGCTCGACGCGGTCGCCAAGGCCGGACTGAAGCCGCGCCTGCAGACCCGCCAGCCGCGCTGATTCCCTCTCCTTATGTCCAAGCGCCCTTCCGAAGCCCTCCGCCTGCTGGAGGCCTACACGCAAGCCCACGGTACCTCCGGCCACGAGGACGCGGTCCGCGCGATCTTTGTCCGCGAACTCCGCGGCCGCACGCTCCAGGCCGACGGCCTCGGCGGCGTGCTCGCTTCGCCATCCAAGGAGAAGAAGGCACCCCGCGTGGTCCTTACGGCTCACATGGACGAGATCGGTTTCCTCGTGCAGGCGGTCACGCCCGATGGCTTTCTTCGCCTGACGCCGGTCGGCGGTTGGCCCGACGGCGTCCTCGCCGCCCAACGTCTCCGTATCTGGTCCCGCTCCGCACAGAAGGAATTTATTGGCATCGTCGCCGCGCTCCCGCCTCACCAGGGCGGCGCCCAGGCCGCTTCGGCCGACAAGGTGCTCGTCGATATCGGCGCGCGCTCGGCGGCATCCGTCGCCCGCCTCGGCATCCGCCCCGGCGATCCCGTCGTCCCCGAAGGCACATTCACGGCCCTCGCGGAGCCCGGTCTCTATTCGGCGAAAGCTTTTGATAATCGCGTCGGCATGGCCGCGCTCACGCTCGCGACGCATGAGCTCGACGCCTCTGCGACGCCGTGCGATCTGCTCGCGGTCGCGACGGTGCAGGAAGAAGTCGGCTGCCGCGGCGCAGTCGTCGCGGCACGCCTTGCGAAGCCCGACGTCGTCATCGTCCTCGAAGGCCCGCCAGCCGACGATCTGCCTGGCCTCGCGCCACATGGTGAGACGCAGGGCGCCCTTGGAGGCGGCGTGCAGGTGCGTGCCTACGATCCGACGGCGATCATGAACCCGCGCCTCGTCGACCTGACCCTCGAAGTCGCGGCGGCGAAAGGCATCCCTTGCCAGCTCGCGGTCCGTCGTACCGGCGGCACCGATGCGCGTGCCTTTCAAGCTCATGAACTGGGCGTGCCGGTCATCGTGCTCGGCGTCCCCGCGCGCTATATCCACACGCACAACGCGGTCATCGACCTCGCCGACCTCCAGGCCTGCGTCGACCTGTCCGTGGCGCTTGTCCGCCGCCTCGACGCGAAGACGGTGAAGAATCTCACGCAATATCTGTGAGCCTCCGTCGCCGCCCTCGCCCAGTCGGGGGGTGCCAGGCGCGTCTTCTGGCCTGAATCTGCACAATCCGCTTGAGAGGGGAGGGGGCTCCGCTGACAGTAGGCCCATGTGCGCGGACAAGAAACCCGCCTCAGCCTCCGGCAAGGAAGGCTTCGAGGCCGAACTCAAGAAGCTCGAGCAGCTCGTCGAGTCCCTCGAGTCCGGGGATGTCTCGCTCGACGAACTCGTCGCGAAATATGAAGAAGGCATGCGCCTCCTGAAGTCCTGTCAGAAGTCGCTCGAAGCCGCCGAACTGCGCATCGAGCAGCTGGGCAAGCGCAGCGAAGACTCGCAGGGCTGATGTCTCTCCTCGCGTCCATCCGCGGGCCTGAGGATGTCAAGGCCCTCGCTCCCGAGCAGCTTCCATTGCTCGCGCAGGACATCCGCGAACGCCTCGTCGCCGTGACGGCGAAGAACGGCGGACACATCGGTCCTAATCTCGGTGTGGTCGAACTCTCGATTGCCCTGCATCGCGTCTTCGGCACACCGCGGGACAAGTTCGTCTTCGACGTGGCCCACCAAGGGTACGTCCACAAATTGCTCACTGGCCGCAATGGCTCCGACTTCGACGGTATCCGTACGACGGGTGGCCTGAGCGGCTTCCTCAATCGCGAAGAGAGCCTGCACGACGTCTTTGGTGCGGGCCATGCGGGTACGGCGCTTTCCGCCGCCGTCGGCCTGGCCAACGCCCGCGATCGCCTCGCTGAGGATTCCCATGTCGTCGCCCTCATCGGTGACGCGGCCCTCACCTGCGGTGTCACCATGGAGGCGCTCAACAACGCCGCGAAATCGACTAAGCGCCTGGTCATCGTGCTCAACGACAACGAGTGGTCGATCGACCGCAACGTGGGTGCGGTCGCCGACATCCTGAGCCGCCTGATCGTCACGCGCCCCTACAATAATTCGCAGAAGGGCCTGAAACGATTGCTCGGTAAGACGCGCTTCGGCACGAAGCTCCTCGACTTCGGCCGCAGCTTCAAACGCCACGTGAAGAACTGGTACACGCACAGCTCTTCGCTGTTCGAGCAGTATGGCGTGCGCTACGTCGGACCGATCGACGGCCATGATCTCGGCGCGCTCGAGCGCTACCTGAATTTCTGCAAGGACTCGACCGGCCCGATTCTTCTCCACGTCCGCACGGAGAAAGGCCGGGGCCTCGGCGCCGCGCTCAAGAACCCGGAAAAATTCCACGGCACGGGCGCCTTTGATCCGGAGACGGGCGATTCGCTCGCTTCTGGCTCCCCTGGCGCGCCCAAGGCCTGGCAGGATGTCTTCGGTGCGCTGCTCGTGCGTGAAGCCAAGGCCGATTCCCGCGTCGTCGGCATCACCGCCGCGATGCCTTCCGGCACGGGACTCAACCAGCTCAAGAAGGAACTCCCCGGGCAGTATCACGACGTCGGTATCGCTGAGGAGCATGCTGTGCTCTTCGCCGCCGGTATCGCCGCCCGTGATCTCCGCCCGGTCTGCGCGATCTACTCCACCTTCATGCAGCGCGCCTACGACATGGTCATCCATGACGTCTGCCTGCAGCGCCTCCCGGTCACCTTCTGCATGGACCGTGCCGGCGTGTCGCCGAGCGATGGACCCACGCACCACGGTCTCTTCGACATCGCCTACTTGCGCTGCGTGCCGAATGTCACGCTGATGCAGCCGAAGGACGAGGATGAGTTCTCGGACATGTTGCACACCGCGCTGAAGTCCGGTGCCCCGATGTTCATCCGCTACCCACGCGGTGCCGCCGCCGGTAAGGCAATCAAGGCGCAGCCCACGCTTATTCCGCTCGGCAAAGCCGAGGTCCTTCGCGCCGGTATCGAAGTCCAGCTCTGGGCGCTCGGCTCGATGGTCCCCGAAGCCCAGGCACTCGCCGATAAACTTGCCGCCGAGACCGGTCTCTCCGTCGGCGTGGTTAACGCCCGTTTCGCCAAGCCCATCGACGCCACCTTGCTGGTCGAACAGTCCAAGTCGGCTAAGCTCATCGTCACGTTTGAAGACGGCGCCGTCACTGGCGGCTTCGGTACGGGCGCGCTTGAGGTGCTCGCTGAACATGGTGTGCGCACGCCGATCGTCCGCCTCGGCTGGCCCGACCGTTTCGTCGGCCATGCGACCGACGTGAAGACCCTGCGCGCCGCCAACGGCCTTTCGCCCGACCAGATGCTGGCGACGGTGAAGGCGGAGTTGAAGTAAGGATTAACCGCCACCGCTGCTACTTGTTATGGGTAGGGCTCGTCATTCTTGGCCGGCTGCGGCCGAGCAGGGATGCTCGACCCTACCTTAACACGAAATAAAAAGGACAGCACGCAGTCGCGCCCCACCCTCATGTCAACTCGCCTCAGAACTCCCAGGCAATCGTGAGCCGGGCTTCGTAAGGGCTGTTCTCGACGACGTTGAGATTGCCTTTGCTGACGGGGGCGCCGGCGACTTGAGCCAGCGTGGTCAGGGTGGCGGAGAAGTTGTCTTTACGGTAGTTGAGGCAGGGGCCGATGAAGAAGCCGGCTTCCTCGAAGTCGTTGAACTCGACCCATTCGACCATGGCGATGCCCTCGATGCCGATCGTCCATTCCTTGGTGAGCT
>Ga0209597_1002359_pt1 | contig 12005 bp, 15 predicted proteins | sample M_140625_MF_Meta_FD_187316 | JGI IMG/M metagenome (GOLD analysis project Ga0209597, IMG submission 187316) | Freshwater microbial communities from Lake Montjoie, Canada to study carbon cycling - M_140625_MF_MetaG (SPAdes) (version 2) | ecosystem: Environmental > Aquatic > Freshwater > Lake...
GATAGGTGTAATATGTTATGACACATATTACAATTTAAACAATCCATATATCAAAAATGGGAAAGGAATTGTATTGTTATTGACTACAATTTATTTAACTCGTAAATTGTTAAGTAAAAATAAGGTAGAATTAACCGAACAAACAAAATCAAACTAAATAAAACCAATCTATGAAAAAGTTAATATCAAAACCAATTGTGTTGGATATAATTAAAGTTGTAATAATCTTTGGAACATTGAGAATATTAAACATTTACCACAAATCAGAACACACAACTTCGGAATTGGTGATACTCTTGACTGTAATATTAGGTGTAAAATTCTTTTTAAGAAATCCCAAACCTCAATTGTGATAATAGAATTTAAACATTATCATCAGTAATGAACCCTTCTTTTTTATTGATAGATTGAATAGTAGTGTAAGAAAGTGGGTCTTTGGTTACCCCATCCACTATTACAACCTTTATTTGAGAAAATCCAACCGTCCCCCAAAACAATAAAATTGAAAGTAGAACTAACTTCTTCATATCCTATTGATTAGTGTTAAATTCAAATTTATGAGTATTAAATACCATATTGATATATAAAATTAAATTACCGATATTTTTTCTTGTTATTGATTCAATTATATAATCAGAGATAAATAATTCATTATACTCTAGTTTAATTATATTATTTTTTGTAATTAATTTAAAGGAATGTATTTCACCTTTTCTTGATTTGTAAATTAAAGTATGTATCTCTTTTTCACCTTTACTTGTAAATTTCTTTGTTTTGTAATTCTCACGTTCTATATCATTTTTATCATCAATTATATTCCAAAGATTTATTTTCTGAATTTTAGACCATAATGATTCTTTATTAGTAATTGTATCCGAAGGTATTAAGTGTAAATAATTATTCCCTTCAAAAAAACTTTTACTAAATTGGTCTAAATTTTTATCAGTATTTATACCATCTCTTAAATAAACAGAGTTATATAGATAATAGTAAAACTTAACTCCTTTCCTTGATAATATGTAATACTTTTTATTTTCTTTTGTGTTACTATTTAGATGATAAATGATTGTTGAATCATAATTGTCCTGAAAGAACTTCTCTAAAGGATTAGATATGGTGTCATTTGTTTGTGAATATCCAACCATCCCCAAACACATTAAAATTGAAAGTAGTAATACTTTTCTCATAGATTTCCTTTCTATGAATTTACATCAACTCATCAAAACTTTGGTATATATCCTTAATTTCTTCTCTACTAATACCCAAATATCTACGTGTTATAGAGGTAGAACTATGGTTTAAGATTGAGGATAATTTAATAAGATACTCATCACTATGTCCGTTATTCTCCCAAATGAACCTTGAACCTGATTTTCTTAAACTATGGGTAGAAATGTTCTTGTTCTTGATTTTCTCAATTTTACCACCTTCCTTCAATAACAGGTTGGTATGTTGTAAAGTGTATTGGAATACCAATTCCTCTTTATAGGGTATTTTAAGTTCATTATAGGTAGTATCAATACTCTCACGAAGGGTTTTACCTATTGTAATCTCTCTTCGTTTTCCTGTCTTCTTTTCGTTTAAAACGAGGGTGTCTTTTCCAAGAATATCAATCCATTTAATTCTACTCAAATCACTATACCTCAAAAGTGTCTTAACACCGAACTCTATAAGGAGACACATTCTGTAATTTTCTTCTTTTCTAAAATATCTTGTTAGACGGAGTATTTCGTCTGTGGTTAAATAATCACTTGTCTTGAAAGTTGTAGTAGTCATTTTGTATCGGTTTTAACGATACAAATATATTCATTTTTATATTATAATTCTCATAAACGAATATATTTTTTATATAAAAATCATAACTGATTGATTTTCAATACTACATTCAATAATAATATAAACGAATACTTCTATTCCTCTATATTTGAGGTATTCATTACTTCTGATAATAAAAGATTACAAAACCATCCCCATTCTCCATATGTCCCAGAAATTGTGATTTCCTCTTCTTCGTCCATATGAAGGTCTAAAAGGACTTTTCTTATTATTTGGTGATTAACACATAATTTATGGTTGTGTTCCTTGAATACCTCTTTAAGGTCTATATAATGACTATTTAATTCCATTTCTGTTTTTGTTTGATAGGATAAAATCCTTTGGGTTTATTTTTTTGTTCTGTATCAAATCTCTTAATTTCTCAATAAGACGGACAAGTTGGTCTCTTCTTAATATAACCTTCATATTCTATGGATTAAGTTTATAAAGTCCTCCAATAAATCGGGGTCTTTGGAATTGGTTATTAAAAATCTCATCTATGGTTTGTTCTCCAAGTTTCTTCAATACAGGGTTATTGTAATCAACATCTGTTTGGTAATTTATATTGGAACTTAATAGTTCGGGTGTGTATTTTCCTATATAGTTGATTGAAAAGGTGATTTTCGGGTCAATCATCTTAATACGGAATGTTAATGGTTTCAATAACCTAATGTCTAAATTGTCTATATGACTATAAACCAAGTAGTTTAATGAAAAGGTGGGGTATTCATTAAATTCTTCCTCAACCACACTTATCGTTCTAACCCCACCTGTAAAATTATCATTCCAAAACTTTCTGTTTGATATACTTCCCAATGAACTCATCCCATTGGTTAATTTTCGTGATATGTCTTGTAGTTTCTCCATACTGAATGTATGGTAGTTTTCCCTTGTCGGGAGTATTTTAAGAGTAAGTGAGTATAGGTATTTACCTTCAATGGTGAATTTTTGTTTCTCAAACCTATCAACTATCAAATCTCTAATATGGTTCTTATCAACCAAGTCGTATTCGGTGGTTTCATTTCCCAATGAATAATACACCTCTAATTTTTCTAATGTTTCCATATCAATAAATATCAAGGAAAACTTAAAAGGGAGTATGGTAGTGAGTTTTTAAATTCTAATAAACATTTCTTATTTCATTCAAGGGAGGGTGTTTTTCTAACAAAAACCTTGTAAAAGTGGATTTTAGGACCATTACAGAGTGATATTGGTAAATAGTATCAATGTGAGGTTAGTTGTAATTAGGTGAGTGTATGAATTCTAAAACACCCCAAGAAGTTCGTTTTTAGTAGGGTTCTACTCCGTGAGGTAGGGAGGGACCCATATATAAGACAGGATACTAACAGGACCTCCCTCCAGGGACTACCCCATATCAATTATATTCACCAATAAAGAACCAATTATCTATTTTCTTCTGTTCGTTTAATTTGGATGAGGTGGGTTTCAGTTCTTTTACACCATACCTGATTACTTTCTCTTTTTCTTCATTGTCCTTGATGGGTTTTGATGTCTTTGATACACCAATCAACCAACCACTTTCCAATATCAATTTAAGATCTTGGTAATTGGTCTTTGAATTCAAGATGATATGTGTATGGATGTTTTGATTGTCCCCAATCTCAAAGAACACTAATGACCTATCAATTACATTTCTACTATAAAGAAATTGAATGTATCGTTCTGTATAATCCTTCAATGATTGGATTGTAGTTCTTCGTTCGGTAAAATGAGTAAGTTGAATTTCAAATTCTTGGTTAATCTTATCTACCTCTTTATTCATCACAACTAATTCATCCTGTTCTAAATGGTTTAAGTTTATTGTTCCTGTAAAAAGGGTATTGAACCCATAGTTCTTAAACGAATTGACTATGTCTTCTTGATATTTCTTGTTAAAGTTTATGGGTTGGGTAATGTCCCTTACCTGTTTATGTAGTTTTTTCTTTAACCTACAATTCCTTTGGTTATTCCTGTTCTGTTCTCTCCTTGTATTTATCCTATCATCTTCAAATAGGTATAAAGGTGGTCGTCCAACTTTTTTCATTACTTAATGGTTTAATAATTATTGATGACTTATTGGGGTATTTAACCCACGTCAAGTAATAAATATTAGTAAGTGTAAGAAAAGTCATAATTGAGTGTAAAATAAAATTATTTCTTACTCTTTACTTTCTTGTTTGTTTCTTTTGTTTTTCTTTCTACCCAAACTTCAGTTGGAGATATTCTTCTCTTTTTATTTAAGAATTGTGTATTAACATCTTCAACACTAACCTTATTATATCTTAATAAAGAACGAATATCTGTGTGTCCTGTTGATTTCATCAATACTTCCATACTAATTCCATCTTGAAGTGAATGGGTAATAAATGTCCTTCTTCCTGTTCCACTTGAAATAATATCACATTTCCTATATTCAATTTTATTTGACTTCCTATTTCTTTTTTCTACACGAAATTCATTTTGATTAATTCCTATTTTGTTAAGAACTAATTTAATCTCTTCATTAAATGTTTGGTTTGGAACTTTTGGAAATATTTTTGGATAATGAACCATATCAGGATACTTGTTCCCACTTAAATTAACTTTTTTAAGATTGTTTGATTTAAGTTGTTCTATATATCCCCACAAAATTTTTACTTTCTGTTCCAAAGGTCTTAATGAAATATGTAAGTGTTTAGATGACAAATCTAATTGAGGGATATATATACTAAACTCTTTAATAAGTAATTCTACCAAATCTTCTGTTAATGTAACTACTACTTTATTTATCATATTTGTCTTCTGTCTTATGTAAATAAAAGAAAGGGTAGTTTCATTTTCCAAATCCTCGTTATTTTCTAAATCTTTATAGGTTAGTTTGTCAAAATCAACATAAGACATCCCTGTTAGTGAAAGGAATAACATAATTCTTAAAATCAGTAATTCTCTATCACTTAATTTCACCTCTGTTTTATCAAACCAATCCTTTTCTTTTGTATCTATAAGTCCAATATAATATTTAATCATTAGTAGTTCAATCTTTGTGAAAACAACAAAGTCGGGTTTATCTTTAACCACCTTAAATGTCTCATATTGTTCGGGTCTTACTAATTTGTATTTTTTGTATATATCTTTTAAGAATGTTTTTAAGTTCTTGATATATTTTCCAATCGTTCCTTCTGTATTTCTACCTTCATCTAAATAGAAATCTACAAAATCGTCATAGAAATCATCGTTAAATACTTCCCAAGTAGGTGTAATCTTATTTGTTGAAAAAAACTCCTTTAATCTATAACCTGTATTAAGATATACTCGTTTTGTTCCGTGTGATAAGTTCTTCTTTTTAACATATTCATCAACAAAATTTTCATAATAAACACTGATAGGTTTTGAAATACCACTTATTCCTTTTTGGGAGTTTAGTATATTTTTTAATTCCTGAACCGATGGGTAATTCTTATTATTGTTAAAATAGTATTGATTTAATATATCCCTTATTTTGTTTTTTTCAGTTTCTAACTTTGATACAATTACATCCTTATTAGAACAACTTTTTCGTGGTATATCTTCTTTTTTATTCCAATCTTTTGGGTCTATATTTTCACCTATTGGGTGTCTATACGATTTTCTATTAATCGTCACTCTAATTACAATAGGACATTCTCCATTTGTCTTGACTTTATCTTCCCTAATGTGATTTTTTAATGTATATCCCATAAATATTATTTATGTAAAGATATAAGGGGACAACATAAGGGACAACAAATACTATATAAAACTTTCCACATATTATATTATTTAAAGTGTAATATATTGATATAGAATAATATAATATTTTTAATACTATATGACCGAGACGGACAATAGTCCGCTCGGGACCTCGATACAAAGCCTCCTCCGATAATCGGAGGAGGCTTTTTTCATGCAACACAACGACGAAAGCTTGCTTTCGAAAGTTGGGGGGATATTGTTCTTCCAATTTGTCCTTTCAAAGGCTTTATCTACTTTTACATTATGAAGCACTCTCAAACCATCGGAATACTACTTTGCTTAGCATTGATATATGCAACTACACAACCATTTGTCATCATAGAAAGTAGGAATTGGGTAATTACCGGTTGGAATCCAGTAGGGAGCTCCTTTGGTCAATCTGGAAAATTTTTATCTTTTTTTGCGGTCTTGAGTACTTTGTTTTTTGCTTTACCTTATATATGGGCAAAAAGATTCAATATGGTTTTTGGGGCATTGATGTTGGCATGGGCCTTCCGTAATTTTTTAATACTATCTACCTGTCAAATGGGGGAATGTCCGCAAAGGCAATGGGCATTGTATGGATGTATAATTTTATCAGGCTTAATTTTATTAATGACATTTTTGCCAAAAATAAAAGTCAGCTAAATAGCTACAAAAAGGGAATCCAACTTAAACGGAAAATTTCTTCAAGGCTTTATCAATTATATTAACTGATTCCAAAATTTGCTTTTCATTAATAATCAACGGTGGTGCAAATCTTATTTTGTCACCTTGTGTTGGTTTTGCTAATAGGCCTTCTTCGCAAAGTTGCAAACAAATATTCCAAGAAAATTCAGGATCTTTATTATTAATCACAATGGCGTTTAATAATCCTTTTCCTCTTATTGATAGGATTAATGGGGATTGAAGTTTGGCTAATTCAGATCGAAATAGTTGTCCCATATTTTCTGCATTCTCAGCCATGTTTTCTGACTTTAATACTTTCAATGAAGTAATAGCAACAGCGCATGCTAAAGGATTACCTCCGTAGGTAGATCCGTGTTCACCTGGTAATATTTGTAACATTATCTCATTGTCAGCCAAAACTGCTGAAATTGGAAGTGTACCACCGCTTAAAGCTTTTCCTAGTATTAAAATATCTGGTCGTACATTTTCATGATCACATGCTAGCATTTTTCCAGTACGTGCTAAACCTGTTTGAACTTCATCTGCAATAAATAGAATATTATAATGACTACATAAATCTCTTACTCCTTTCAAATAACCTTCTGAAGGCAATACTACTCCAGCTTCACCTTGTATTGGTTCAACCATAAATGCGGCCACTGTATTATCTTGAAATGCTTTTTCAAGCGCGATTAAATCATTGAAAGGTACTAAACCAAAGCCTTGCATATAAGGCCCAAAACCTTGATAACTACTAGGGTCAGTGGATGATGAAATTGCTGCTAATGTTCGCCCCCAAAAATTACCTTCTGCAAAAATAATTTTTGCTTGATTTTCGGGAATGCCTTTTACATTATAGCCCCATCGTCTTGCTAATTTAATTGCTGTTTCACCACCTTCTACACCAGTATTCATTGGTAATATTTTATCAAAGCCAAAATAGGAAGTGATGTATTTTTCGTATTCGCCTAATAAATTATTATGAAATGCACGCGATGTTAAAGTTAATTTACTTGCCTGTTCTTGTAATGATTTTATAATAGCAGGGTGACAATGACCTTGATTCACTGCGGAGTATCCGCTTAGGAAATCGAAGTACTTTTTTCCGTCTACATCATATAAATAAACACCTTCACCTTTTTCAATGACTACTGGAATAGGATGGTAGTTGTGCGCGCCAAACTGATCTTCAAGGGCTAAATATTTTGCAGCAGCATTGCTTAATGCATAAGAATGATTCATCATGAAACGATTAAAAGTAAAAAAATAAAAAACCAAATACGGGTACCTCGTAACAAAAAAATGGGGGAGGTTAAACTAACCCCGAGGGATGATTTAGAAAATCTAAATTAGCAAATAAAAAAAGGCCTTTGTTCATGTATGCAAATTAGTTTTTTTAGTGCAAATTCCAAGGATTTGGTGGTACATTCGCTAAAACAATTCACTTTGAATCCAACCGTTTCTATTGTTATTTTAAATTTTAATGGTGTAAAATACCTAAAAGAGTTTTTGCCTTCGGTATTAGCAACCCAATATGATTCATTTGAAATTATTGTTGCTGATAATGGATCTTCGGATAATTCGTTGGAGATTTTGTCGCAGCAGTTCCCCACTGTTAAAGTAATTACTAATAAACAGAACGAAGGTTTTGCTGGTGGGTATAATTGGGCATTGAAGCAAGTGATCAGTGACTATTATGTACTTCTAAATTCAGATGTACAAGTAGAACCCAATTGGATACAACCGATGGTTAATTTATTACAATCTAATCCGCGTATTGGGGCGTGTCAACCCAAAATTTTAGCAAAAGATAATCCAAACACATTTGAATATGCGGGTGCAGCTGGGGGATGGATTGATATTTTAGGGTATCCATTTTCAAGAGGGCGTGTTTTTGATATATGTGAAACAGATCAACAACAATATGATTCCGTTGCACCTATCTTTTGGGCGACTGGAGCATGTATGATGATCAGATCTTCTTTATTCCATGAATTAAAAGGTTTTGATGCGCACTTTTTTGCACATCAGGAGGAAATTGACCTTTGTTGGCGAATGCAGCTAAAAGGTTATCAATTATTTGCTTGCCCGAGTTCAGTGGTTTATCATGTGGGTGGAGGAACTTTAGCTAAAGGTGGAAGAAAGGTGTTTTTGAATTTCAGGAATAATTTAATGATGCTGTCTAAAAATTTGCCTTTAAGTGAATTAATATGGAAAATGCCTATGAGACTTGGGTTGGATGCTATATCAGCTTATAAAGGGCTATTCAATGGAGATTTGTCCTTTTTTATGGCGATCGGGAAGGCCCATTTCTCCTTCTTCGGTTATTTGATCTCAGGAAAGGTAAAAAGGTCAAAAAATACAAAACCAATGAAATCGTTTGATGGGGTTTATAGGGGATCCTTGGTTTGGCAGTACTTTATAAAAAATAAGCATCATTTTGACAAAATTGTAACGAAACCCGTTCATAATTAAGAACTTGTTGTTATTTTTGCATCCGTAATTAATCAATATGTCACAAGATTTACAAGAAACAGCAGCAGAAAAAGATATCGCCTCTAATTGGGTGACTTCTTCAAGATTTATTTTTTATGTATCAGTTTTTGCTTTGTTAGCATTGGTATTAGGTAATTGTACCAAATTATTCACTAGTGGGTTTAAGAAAACTACACCTGAAGTGAATACAAGCTCTCAATATAAGCCTGAGTATAAGTAGTAAAAAAAATTTGTTTTAGAGCGCTGAATCCTTATTTTTGCACTCCTAAAAATAGTTCTTACAAAAGCGAAAGTAGCTCATTTGGTAGAGCACGACCTTGCCAAGGTCGGGGTGGCCGGTTCGAGCCCGGTCTTTCGCTCCAAAAATCCCGTTCTTCGGAGTGGGATTTTTTTTTAAGTCTTTAAATAGACGCCCTGGTGGTGGAACTGGTAGACACGCAGGACTTAAAATCCTGTGGGCCGCAACGCCCGTGCGGGTTCGATTCCCGCCTGGGGCACAAAGCCTCTCACAAATGTGAGAGGCTTTTTTTATGCGCGACCGCGAATCAAGCTTGCTTGAATGAGTGGGGGAACATAAAAAAAGCGAAACAGTCCCGAGCATCGGGATTGTTGTAAAGGCTTTGGGTAAGTCCGAAATACAGGGAAGACGTTTTGAGCAAAGCGAAAAACGGCAGTCCCGATGAAAGTTATATTTTTTGCTATCTTGTGGCCATAGGAATTTATAAAATTATGAGTCAGGAAAATTTAACCAAAAGCTTTTTGGAATTAGTTGAAATCATGGATACCCTTCGTGAAAAGTGCCCATGGGATAAAAAACAAACTATTCATAGTTTACGCAGTAATACCATTGAGGAGCTATATGAATTGGTGGATGCAATTGTTGAAGAGGATTGGGAGGGGATTAAGGAGGAGTTAGGTGACATTTTATTACATGTGTTGTTTTATGCCAAGATAGGGACAGAGCAAGGGAAATTTACTTTACAGGATTCCATAGAAGCCATTTCAAAAAAATTAATTCATCGTCACCCACATATTTATGGTGATGTGAAAGTAGAAAACGACGACGATGTAAAAAGAAATTGGGAGCAATTAAAATTACAAGAAGGCAAGGGAGATAAAACAATTCTAAGTGGGGTGCCCAATAGTTTGCCTGCGATGGTAAAAGCTTTAAGGATTCAGGAAAAAGTGAAACATATAGGATTCGAGTGGGAAAACAAAGAACAGGTTTGGGAAAAGGTGGAAGAAGAAATTGCAGAGATGAAAGTTGAAATTGAAGCAAATAACCAAGAGAAAACGGAACAGGAATTTGGGGATGTTTTATTTAGTATGATCAACTATGCCCGTTTTTTAAATATTGATCCAGAAACTGCCTTAGAAAAAACGAATAAAAAATTCAAGCATCGTTTTGAGCTTATGGAAAAGTTCGCCAAAGACAATGGATTGGATTTAGCAAAGATGACCTTGGTTGAAAAAGATAATATTTGGAAACTAATGAAAGAAAAGGAATGATAGATTCCATCGAGTCAAACTCAGTAAGTTCAATCATTTATTATAGCTAATTATAAAATAAAAAGGGGCCCCGATTTTTCGGGGCCCCTTTTGGTAACCAAATGGCTATAGGTAATTATTTATTTTGATCATTTAAGTTTAACACGAAAGCATAGTTTCCAAAATAGCCGGGATAAATGCCTGATAGTTTAATGCTTGCAGTGGTCACTTTTTTAAGCGCATCATAAAATTCTTCCGCTGTATTAACTGTTTTATCATTCACCTGTGTGATAACGAATCCTTTTTCAACCCTACTTTTCCCAAGTATACCATTGCCTAATTCTTTCACGACAACACCACCGGATAAGTCATTTTTTTCAGCAGTAGTTTTGTCAATTGTTTCTAGTTTGCCTCCTAATTTTTCTGCTGCCTTACTACTTGTTGCCAAGTTGGCATCATCTCCAACCTTTGCTTTAAGTGTTGCGTTGAAAGTCAACTCCTTACCATCTCTTTTAATTAGAACGCTAATTTTATCAGAAGGTTTATACCTAGCAATTTGTTCTTGTAGTTCAGGAGATGATTTTATGGTAACGCCATTTAGTTTAGTGATAATATCACCTTTTTTCATTCCTGCTTCTTTTGCTGCGCCGCCATCTAGCACATCAGTTACAAGTACTCCTTGGATTTCATTGGTTTTAATACGGTACTCCTCATCTATTTTTTTAGTTTCTGATTCAGGCAAACCGTCCCTAGGGTAAGAGATGCCTAAATAAGCACGTTGTACAGTTCCAAATTTTACAATATCAGTAACTACTTTTTTAACAATATTCACAGGGATTGCATAAGAATAACCTGCATAGGATCCAGTAGGTGATGCAATCGCTGAATTTATTCCAACTAGCTCACCACTTGTATTTACTAAAGCACCACCGCTGTTACCTTGGTTCACAGCAGCATCAGTTTGTAAAAAAGTTTCAACAGGGCGATCACTTTGACGTCCATTGATATTTATATTTCTATTTTTTGCACTTATAATTCCAGCAGTAATTGTTACATCTAAATTTAAAGGATATCCAATGGCAAGTACCCATTGTCCTAATTTAATTTCATCACTATTTCCGTAAACGATATATGGTAAACTTGCTGCTTCAATTTTAATAACAGCTAAATCACTACTAGGATCAGTGCCAATCACTTTTGCTTTGTATGATTTTTTATTGGTCAATGTTACATTAATTTCATCTGCACCATTCACCACGTGGTTATTGGTTACAATATAGCCATCCGCAGTAATTAATACACCGCTTCCGCTTGCTCTTTGTTCAGGCATTACTCTTGGGCCACCAAAAAAATCACCGAACATATCTTCATCACCGAACAAATCTGAAAAAGGATTTCTTTGTCTTTGTTGATTTGCATCAACGCGTTTTGCATTTGTCTTTGTTTTGATATGCACTACTGCAGGGGAAGCTGAACTAGCCGCTGGTGTAAAATCGACAGTAGATGCTGGGGCATTACCATTAAAAAAACTAGCATAATTGGTAGGCAATTGGTTATTGCTATCAAAAGACGCGCTTGGTTTTATCCATTTGGAATACCCCCAAATACTTACGCAAGTAGTTGCAAAGCTAATACCGATAATTGCCAAAATGTTTTTAAAATTCAAGTTCATCATGTCTTTATTTTTTAATCTATTATATCAAAATGTGTACCAGTTTGGGTACAAAATTAATGCAGCAGTAATTATGTCACAAAATCAAATATAAGCTTTAACAAAATATTTACGAAATTATTCGTGAATAATATAG
>Ga0209597_1002363_pt1 | contig 11999 bp, 10 predicted proteins | sample M_140625_MF_Meta_FD_187316 | JGI IMG/M metagenome (GOLD analysis project Ga0209597, IMG submission 187316) | Freshwater microbial communities from Lake Montjoie, Canada to study carbon cycling - M_140625_MF_MetaG (SPAdes) (version 2) | ecosystem: Environmental > Aquatic > Freshwater > Lake...
GGCGCTTGCCCACGGCGGCATGCGGACGCTGCTGGTCGACCTCGACCCGCAGTGCAACGCGACCACCGGGCTCGGGGTCGCGCCCGCCATCACGCACCCGCTGGTGCTCGAGACCCCGCTGGCCGATTCGATCGCAGCCACGTTGCTGCCCAACCTTTTCGTGCTGCCGGGCAGCCGGAGCGTCCGCGACGTGGAGCGGATCGCGGCCCAGGCTCGCGCGGGTTCCGCAGTGCTCGAGCAGCACCTCGGGCTCGGACTGGCGGCGTGGGACTACTGCCTGATCGACTGCCCGCCCAGCATCGGCGACCTGACGCGGACCGCGCTCGCCGGCAGCACCGAGGTGCTGATGCCCATCCAATGCGAATACTTCGCGCTCGAAGGACTCACCCAGATGATCGAGGTGATCCGCGACGTGATGCAGGAGAAGCCTGGCCGGCTCTCCTTCAGTGGCATCGTGCTCACCATGCACGACGCGTCGCTGGAACTCACGGCCGAGGTGGAAGCGGAGGTCCGCGACTTCTTCGGGGAGATCGTCTTCGAGACGGTGATCCCCAGAGACGTCGCCGTCTCCGAGGCCCCGAGCCACGCGATGAGCGTGCTCGACTACGCACCGCGCTCGTCGGGAGCGCGGGCTTATACCGAACTCTGCATGGAGGTACGCGACTGTGAGTAGAGAACGCCGCCTGGGCCGTGGGCTCGAAGCACTCCTGGGTCGGGCGGGGCTCGACCCCGCTCCCACCACGCAGGGCACCTCAGCACTCGCCGCTCAGCCGGCCCGGCCCACGCCGCCGGCCGGCCTTGGCTCGGGCGCAGCTCGGCTGATCCTCCATGCCCCCGAAGAGGTCGAGCAGGCAGCCGCGAAGCTGCCCAGCAGCGACGTCGCGGCTGCGGCCATCGATCCGAATCCGTGGCAGCCGCGGACGGTGGTCGACGACGCCGACCTGGCCGAACTCGCCAACAGTCTCCGCGAGCACGGCCTCGTGCAGCCGATCGTGGTGCGGGCGAGGGGCGACCGCTACCAGCTGATCGCCGGCCAGCGACGGCTTGCGGCCGCGCGGCGGCTCGGTTGGGAGAAGGTGCCCGTTCGGGTGCTCGACGTGGACGACCGGCAGATGTCGGAGATCGCGATCGTCGAAAATCTCCAGCGGCGTGATCTCGACGCGCTCGAGAAGGCGGCGAGCTTCAAGCAGTATCTCGCCACCTGGAGCTGCACGCAGGACGAACTGGCGAAGCGGCTGTCGGTGGATCGCTCCACGGTGGCCAATCTGATCCGGCTGCTGGACCTTCCCGCGAGCGTGCAGCAGAAGCTCCGCTCAGGGGCGATCTCGATGGGCCACGCCCGAGCGCTCTTGCCGCTCGGCGACGAGGACGAACAGGTGCGGCTGGCCGATCGCGTGGCCGCCGAGGGGCTCTCGGTGCGGGCGGTCGAATCCGAGATCCAGGAGATCATCCGGCGGGAGGAATCGGCAGACGATGGTGCCGACGACGCGACGCCGATCATGGAGCCGGGGACCGCTGGCGTGCCATCGGCACCGAAGCGGAAACCGGGTCGGCCGGCCACGCGGCGGTCGAGCCAGGTGGCCGCCGTCGAGAGCCAACTGCGGCAGGCGCTCGGGGTGAAGGTGGTGGTGCACGCCAACGGCAAGGGGGCGGGCCGGATCGTGATCCCGTTCACCGACCTCGACGAGTTTCAGCGGCTCCTCGACCACATCACCGAGTGACCGTGGGGCGGCCGAGCAGCGGTGGCGGCGTCGTGCTACACTCCCGGGGCAACGGAGCGTAGCGCAGTTGGTAGCGCGCTTGGTTTGGGACCAAGAGGTCGAGAGTTCGAATCTCTCCGCTCCGACTCCGGTCGGCCCACGCGAAGGTCCGCACCGTGGCCACTCATCTCCTCGCAAGTAGCCAGCGATGATTCGACAACTCCGAAGCAACTGTTTTGTGTTGGTGGCCCTTGTCGTGTGGCCCACGATGGCGATGGGCCAGGTGTCGTTGACCGAGTTGGGGGCGGCGAACGCTGCCCGGAATCAGATGATGGCCAACGGGGCCAATGCCGCCGCGGGTGCCGCCCCGCAGCCCGCGGCAGCACCGCGGCCGGCGGCGCCGTCAGCTGGGTTCGGCGGCATGAAGTACGTGCTGTCGTACGCGCTCACCGGCATGCTGATGGCGCTCGGGATGTATCTCACCTGCCGCCCCGCAAACCGGCACGAAGCGGATTGAGCGTGGCCGAGATGGCGGCTGCGATCGCCAAGGCCACGACCATGACGCCCGAGGGTTCCGGAACCGCTACGGGCGACAGGCCAGCGCTCACCGGAACCACCGCCGCCAGGCCTGGCGAGAGGGTCGAGCCACGGCCAAAAACGACTGATCCGGCGATGACACCATTGCCGGCGATGACCTGGCCGGCCGGCACGTGATAGCCGCCGGCAATGCTGGCGACGTCAAATGTGGCTCCGGCCGCGACCGCGATTCCCGACATCGCCGCCACGGCGTCCGCGGTGGTGATCTGCAGGCCACCGGCGGCGATTGCGAGCGGTCCGGCCGCGCTGTTGGTGCGATCGAGGACGAGCAAGCCGGTTCCAGACTTCGTCAGCGAGGACCATTCCGGCCCCATCCAGCCGCGGCCCGCCTGGCCTTGCGTTTTGACTCCGGAAGCGACGTCGATGACGAGGTCGAGCGGGGCTGCCGGTGTCGCGAGTGGTTTGAACCAAACGGCGTCAGCGGAGAGTGTCCCCGCCAGTCCGCTGAGGGTGACAATCGCCGGTTGACCGGGGGCGAATGAGTAACTGCCCAGGGACACCCACTCGCCACCGCGAGAACGCTGATCGACCGTGACCACGTGCGGCCCGTCGGCGGCCTGAATGGTGTAGGTGGCGCTGGCGGCACGATCGCTCGACGCCGACCAGCGGGCCTGAACGTTCATCGTTCCGGCTTCGGGAAGGTGGGCCGCCCAACGGACACTGGAGGCCGATCCACCGGTGCCGACGAGACTTTTCCCCTGATAGGAGGAGGAACTGCTCAGCGCCGTCCAACCGGCCCCACGTGGAAGAGCGGCTGGATCGGCGTCGTCGAGAATCCATCCCGGCCCAGGGGGCGACGGCGGGAGCGTGCCCAGGCCCGAATCCGCCAGAAACGTCGTCAGATTCTTGCCATCACCGCCCCACCGTTGAAGTTCGAAGAGCGGGGTGGTTCTCGTGTTCAGCCCCGTCTTCGTCGTCATTCCAGTCTTGAAACCAGCCGCCTGAAGCTCCGCGATCACCGTGGCGTTGTAGCTACCGTACGGATACGCGAAGTGGTTGCTCACCTTGCCGCCCGCATTGGCCGCGATGTCCTGCCGCGCCCCGACCACCTCCTGCCGTACCTGGGTGGTCGTGATGGTGGTGAGCCGAGGGTGGGTCTGCGTATGCGCTTCGACGAGAAACACGCCCGCCGTGTCCATTTCCGTCACCTGCTGCCACGACGCCTTTGGCGCTCCGATGCCGATGCCCCGGGTGTGGGTGTAGTTCGTGGCGACCATGCCGCGGGCGGCGAGCAGCGGATACATCTCGGTGTAGCCGAGGATGTAGTTGTCGTCCACCGTGAGCATGATCGGCCGATAGGGCAGAATCCCGTCGTTGACCCGCCACTCGTAGAACTGGTCGAGCGTGATCGTCGAGAACGAGTTGGCAGCCAGATAGTCGAGGTGGGCCGTGAAGTTCTCGCGCACGTAGCCCAAGTTGGCGTGGGCGTGATACATGACAGCCGGCACCTGGGCCACCGCCGACGCACCTCCGCCGAGCGCTACCGCGAGCAGCACCTCGATTCTCGCACCCAAGATTCGTCGTCCCAACCTCATTCAATCACCCTACGACGGCATCCGCCGCCCCGCAAGACTGAACCGAGGGCAACGCCACAGTTCTCGTCCGCAGCGGCATCCGGCCGCAGCCACGGCCAGGACGCCACCCGATATACTGCCGCCGCCCCGGCGAACATTCTCGGCGGAACTGCGTATCAGTAAGTCGGCTCGCGATTTCGGCTGAGCCATTTTCAGAAGGTAGGCACCACGCGTGAATCACAAGTCTCTCCTCGAACTCGTCAAGAAGCACGGCAGTCCACTGTTCGTCGTCGACCACGCCGAACTGCGGAAGAACTACGCGCTGTTTCGCAAGCACTTTCCCCGCGTGCAAATCTACTATGCGGTGAAGGTCAACAGCGACCCGGCGATCGTGAAGACCTTCTACGAACTCGGTGGCAGCTTCGACGTGGCGAGCATTCAGGAGTTTCGCACCGTCTACCAGTACATCGCCAAGCTCCCGGCGAAGCAGCGGCAGGACTTCATCTGGGACAAGATCATCTACGCCAACCCGATCAAGCCGGTCGAAACGCTCGAGGAACTCGACCGCTATAAGCCGCTGGTGACCTACGACAACCACGAAGAGGTCAAGAAGATCGCCAAGCACGCGCCGCATGCGGGCCTCGCGCTGCGACTCCGCGTGCCCAACACCGGCTCGATGGTGGAGCTCTCGAGCAAGTTTGGGGCCCTGCCCGGCGAGGCGGTCGACCTGATCAAGTACGCCCACGAACACGACCTCGTCGTCGAGGGGCTCTCGTTTCACGTCGGCAGCCAGTGCACCAACCCGCAGAACTACATCCAGGCGATCAACCTCTGCGCCAACATCTTCGCCGAGGCGAAGTCGCGGGGCTTCAACCTCAAACTACTCGACATCGGCGGCGGTTTTCCCGCGGCCTACGACGCCACGGTGCCGAAGTTCTCCGCTCTCGCCAAGACGATCAACCACGAACTTGACCGGCTGTTTCCGAAGGAGGTCGAGATCCTCGCTGAGCCGGGGCGGTTTCTCGTGGCCTCGGCGGGCACGGCGGTCAGCAAGATCATCGGGAAGGCGTTTCGCAACGAGAAACTCGGCTACTACGTTGACGACGGCGTGTATCACACCTACTCCGGCGTGATCTTCGACCACTGCACCTACCACCTGAAGAGCTTCAAGCGGGGCACGCCGCAGGTCTGCGCGGTGTTTGGGCCGACGTGCGACGCCCTCGACACGATCAGCCTGTCGGAGCAGCTGCCCGATCTCGAGATCGGCGAGTATCTCTACAGCGAGAACATCGGCGCCTACTCGGCCGCGAGTAGCACGCACTTCAACGGCTTCCCGCCCGCGACCGTGGTGCACGTGAACCAGTAGGCGGCTCTGCCAAAGTAGCCGCAGGTTGGCAACCTGCGGTGAAGCGAGGTCGGCACCACTGCAGGCACAGGTAGACAACCTGTGCTACGTGGGACAGGGAACGTAGCCGCAGGTTGATAACCTGCGGTGAAGCGAGGTGGGCACCACCGCGGCACATGTTGACAGCCTGTGCTACGTGGGACAGGGAACGTAGCCGCAGGTTGATAACCTGCGGTGAAGGGATTTTGCACAGGTTGACAACCTGTGCTACGGGAAGAGCCAGAGCACGGGCCTAGGGCCGTACGGCCTCGATGAGGTGATAGCCCTTCACCTCCTCGCGGGCGACGCTCGACCACATCCGCGGGAGGTTCTCGAGGTACCAGATCGGCTGCTTCGTGACCACCAGCAGTGTGGCTCCTGGCGCGAGTGCCAGCCGCGCCGCCTCGACGAAGAGCTCCGCAAGCCGGAAGTCGGAATAGTAGGGCGGATTCGCCAGCGCGAGATCCCACGAACCAGGCTCCGGCACGCGGCCCTCCGCCTCGAGCGCGACCGTGACGTTCGTCAGATCATTGGCCGCCACGCCGCGGAGCGTGCAATCGACCGCACGGGCCGACGAGTCGAGGGCGTGCACGTGGACGCTCTCGTCGCGGGCCGCGATTCCGAGCGCCACACAGCCCGAACCGCAGCCGATGTCGAGCACCCGTGACTCCGGGGCGACATCCACGGCGCCGAGCAGGTGGCGGGCGCCCGGATCGATGCGCCGGTGGGCGAACACACCCGGCCGTGTGAAGGCCGTGAGCAGCCGATCGCGGTCGCGGAACACCACCTCGCAACTGAAGTCGCGAACCTTTGAAAGTTCCTGCGTCTTCTCGACCACGTAGGCGATCGTGCCCGACTTCGCCTTGCGGTCGGCCCCCTCGACCGGTCGCACGCTGACCGTTTCGCCCGTCTCGGCGAGTTGCTCGCGAAGCCACTTGTCGCGGGGGTTGTCGATGGCCGCAACGACGCGGCCCCCGATTGCCAGGTTTTGGATGGCGGCCTGGAGCACGTCGCGGGAGAACTCGGCCTCGCCGTCCTTCGCCAGCGGCACGACGGCGAGGTCGTAGGGCCCGGCCGGGATGTCGGCCACGCACTCGGCGGTGAGGTTTGGCGGCGTTGGCACCCACGACGCCCGCGCCGCGGTGCATGGATGGAGATCATGGAACCACGCGACCACCTTCGCTTCGGGCCGCTCGACGGCGAGCGAGTGTGCCGCCTGACCGCGGCCGGCCGTGGTGCAGACGATCCGCTCCCCCGGCAGCGTGCGGGCGACGGCAAGCGCGTGGGCTTCGGCGGGACGGGCGGGGAGCAGTTCGGTGGGATGGTTCATGCCCCGCCGAGCATACCCTCCCTTACTCGGGACGCCGCGGCCGCTCCGGCCGCTCGCCACTTTCCGTGCCTTCAGCAGTGTCGGGACGACGGCGCGGGCCGTCGCCAGGTCGAAACCCACCGCCGCGCTCGCCTGCAGGACCAGTGCCACGCTCGGCCATGCCACCGCGAAGCCGCTGCATCATTTCGCCGGCAAACTTCTCCATCTCGGTGCGGTCGAGTTTGCCGTCGCCATCGGCGTCGAAGGTCATCGCCCGCTCGACGAACCGCTCGGGGCTCGGACCGCCCTCGGGACGTGGCCCGCCCTCGCCGCGAAATCCACCGCCACGCACCGGCCCGCGTTCTGAGCCACTCTCGCGAGCCGGCGGCGGGCCGCGGAAGCCTCCCTCGCCGCGCGGGATGGGCGGCAACGGCGGGCGAAACTCCTCGTGGTCGATCTTGCCGTCGCCATTGCGATCGGCCTTGGCAAGGCTGGCGGAGGCGTTTTTGATCTCGTCGGCGTCGAGTTCGTGGTCGCCATTGGTGTCGAGGGCGTCGCGTAGGCCATCGCGCCGCTCCGGTGGCGGACCGTCGGGCCGCTCCGGCGGTTGGGCGGTGACGAACTGGCCACAGACGGTGCTGACGACCACGATGCCGAGTGCGAATAAGGTTCTCATCGGTGAACTCCCTGGGAGTAATCTGGAATCCGAACTGGGATACGTGCCTTGCCAAAGGCTTCAACGGCGGCGCGGAAAAAAGGTTACGGCTGGGGCTCACCCACGCAGTAGAGAAACCGGCCAGACCGGAGGTAGAGCCGGCCGTCGGCGATCGCGGGCGTGCCGCTGAAGTCGCTCTCGTCGCCGGCGAACCGGTTGCAGGCCAGCACGCTGTAGTCGGGCTTGGCGGGCAGGACCAGCGTGCCGCCCCAGCGAGTGGCCACAATCAGCCGGCCGTCGGACAGCACCGGCGACGCATAGACCGGCCGGCCGCCACCGGTGATCTCGGCCACGCGGCTGCGGTAGACCTGCTCGCCCGTTGCGGCGTTCGAGCAGAAGGCTTGGCCGCGGTCGTCGATCCAGTAGAGATGCCCGTCGTGGAGGAGAGGAGTGGCCACGTAGGAACTCGCCTTGCTCGTCCAGAGCATGTGCGACTTCGTCACGTCGCCAGTGCCGCCCGCCCGCACGGCGAACGACCCGGCCGAGCGGAACCCGCCGAACACGTAGACCACGTCGCCATCCGCGACCACGCTCGGCGAGATGTTGCCGGTGAGCGAGTGGCTGGCGTACCAGCGGATCTTGCCCGTCGTCGGCTCGAGGCCCCACACCTCCGAGGGTACGGCGACGACGAGTTCCTCGCGGCCATCGGCAAGCCGCACGAGTGAGGGAGTGCCGTAGGCGAGTTCCAGCGAAGCGGCATCGGCCTTCCAGACTTCGCGGCCGGTCCGCCGGTCGAGCCCGCGGATCGATTGGCTCTCTTCGGCGGCGTTGACGATCACGAGGTCGCCGTGACGGATCAGGCTCGCCGCCGAGCCCCAGCGGCGATTGCTCGACTCCTTGCCCACGCCGACCCGCCAGAGCTCCTTACCCGCACGGTCGAAGGCGATCACGCCGCTCTTGCCGAAGAAGGCGTAGACCGCGTCGGCATCCACGACGGGCGTGCTGCTGGCGTAGCCGTGCTCGGTGAGAAAGCCCTCGTAGGCATCTTCCGGCAGGTCGCCGGCTACGTCACGCCGCCATTTCTCCGCCCCGGTCTGGCGGTCGATGCAGAGCAGGTGCCGAACAAGCTTCGCCGGCTCGCCGCCCCGATCGCCCGGCACGCCGTAGCCCGAGTAGCAGGTTACGAAGACATCGTCGCCGTGGATCACCGGGCTCGACGAGCCCGGGCCCGGCAGCGGCGTCTTCCAGAGGAGGTTTTTTTCGTCGCTCCATTCGAGCGGCACCGCTGATTCGCCGATGCCGAGCCCACCCGGCCCGCGGAATCGGGGCCAGTCGGTGGCGGACGCGGCGGCCGTGGTCAGGACGACGGCCGCGAGAACGGATGCAAGGCGGTTCATTCCACGATCCTCAGGACGTCGTTTTTCTTCACCGCCCGCGTACGGCGGCCCGCCTCAAACTCGACGTGGCAGTCGAGCAGCATGCCGAGCGAGGCATCGGCGGGCACGTCGAGCGTCGCAGTGATCGTATTGCCTTCGCGGGCGATCGCCACCGCCTCGTAGGGGCCACACTGCACCCACGACGGTTTTGTATCTGGGATCGGGCCGCGGCGCGCAGCCGCCGGATCGAGCACGAGCGTCACCTCGCGGCGACCGCCTCGGGGCAGCGTGCCCGGCCGCACCTCTGCGATCACAGCCTCCATGCGGCTCTCCCCCTCGGCGTTGTCTTCGATCGCGCCTGTGCCCATCCGGCGGAGCCCGCGGTTGTTGGACGGCTCGGGCACGCCACGGTAGCCGCCGATCACATACGGAAACCTCCCCGGCGTGACGTGGTAGTGGTAGCCCCGCTCGGCATCCTCGTGGCCGTTGCAGACGTCGAGCGAGCGATCGCCCTCGAGGTCCTTTGCCATCACGCCGTCAGACTCATAGGGGCCGTGAATCGGGAAGCCGTCGAAGGCGAAGCCGATCACGGGCGAATGCCGGGTGCCATCGTCGGGGAACGGGCTTTTCACGCAGGTCGGATACTTGTGGTAGTGGTAGACGCCGGTCTGCTGCGGATGGCCGCAGCAGCTGTCGAGCCAGACCTCCGAGTAGCCCTCGACCGCGTTCATCCCGCCCTGCTCAAACGGGTTGAAGAACACGACGCCGTTGAGGGCCACGCCGATCGGACCCATCGGCAGCCGCGCGATCTCAGCAGCCTTGCGAGGCTCGAGCGGCAGTCGGAACGTGAACTCCTGCACGCGGATCGTGTTGGGGTTGCCGCTGTTGGGGAACGTGGCCGTGGGATGATTGGGCCAGCCCTGGCTCTCGATCACAAGGAACCCCGGCTCGTGGCGGAGCCGGACCTCGTCGGTGCCGTCGTTATTCGAGTCGCTCTGATGGTAGGAGAAGAGGTCGACAGAGCGGTCGGCGTCGCGAAAGAGATACCGGGGTTTTTCGTGGCCGGCTTCAAGCGACCAGCGGCCGCCCACGGGCTCAGCGGCGTGGACCAATGGCGCGAGCAGGGCGAGAGCGAGGAGGGATTGTCCGCGGCGTGGCATCGAGAGGGCTCCTGGACACGTTGAACGGTTCATGCGTCCAAATGTCGCGTGGGCGCCGATGGCGCGACGTAGGTGCAGGTTGTCAACCTGCACTGAAACGGCTTCGGCACAGGTTACCAACCTGTGCTACTCAAAAAGGCGCCGCGGTCGGAGTAGGTGCAGGTTGTTAACCTGCACCGAAACGGATTCGGCACAGGTTACCAACCTGTGCTACGGGGAGACGGTAACCCAGGAGGGCGTTTTCCGATCAATCGTTGCCCGCGCAAGCTAGTTCGCGGCCGCGTTCGACCACGTGCTGAAGAGGTCGCCACGCTTGATTCGCGCGGCGTCTTCCCGCATCACGTCGGGCGTGCGGCGGGTCATCCGGACCGTCTTGCGGTTGTGCCGCCAGGTGCGGGTGTGGGCCTGGGCCACTGGACCACTACCCGGCGGCGCCGTGACGATTGTCGGCGGTCCCGCGGCGACGACCGGCATGGCAAGGGCGACGGCAAGAAGCGTGAGGCGGTGGATCATTTGCCGCTAGTATCGGCCGGCATTGGTTCGAGCGTGAGCGGATCCCGCAGCGGCAGGTGCTTCACCTCGCCGCCGAAAAACTCCTTCATCGTCGCCCGGCCCTGGAGATCGCCCTTCGCGATCTCGTCCCAGTCGCCGACCACGAGGATCGCCATGGTCGCGGGATCGAGGTGCTTTTTCGCCACTCGTTGGAGATCTTCGCGGGTCACGGCGGCCACCTTCTGCCGAAAAGTCTTCCAGTAGTCGGCCGGCCGCTTCGTCCACTCGTCGTTGACGAACACGCGGAGCATCTGCGGCTTGCTCTCGAACTGCCGCGGGAAGGTCTCGATCACGCTCTTCTTCGCAGTGTCGAGTTCGTCCTCGGTTACGAGTTCGTCACGGACGCCCTTGATCTCGTCGAGCACGATCTTCGTGGCCAGAGCCACCGTGGCGTTCTTGCTCTCGAACCCGGCCTTGAAGTCGCCGGGATAATCGACCTTCGGCTGCAGCATCGAGCGGACCGAGTAGGCAAGCCCCTCGTTGCTCCGCACCTTCTGCATCAGGCGACTGGTGAATCCGCCCGCGCCCAAGATCTCGTTGAGCAGCACCAGCGGGATCGCGTCGGGATCGTCGCGGGTGATCGCCCGGCTGCCGATCAGCACCTTCCCCTGCGGAATCTCCTTGGGGACGTGATAGAGCCCGGGAGCGAGTTTCGCCGTCGGCGGCGTCGGGGGCGGAGCCAGTTCGCCCCGTTCCCAGCCGTTGAACGCCTTCGAGAGCTTAGCAAGCATCTCCGGCTCGTCGAAGTCGCCCGACACCGCCACGATCGCGTTGCCCGGGTGGATGATCCGCTTGTGCATCGCGGCGAGTCGGCCACGGTCGATGGCGGCAACGGTGGCAGCCGTTGGCTCGGCGCCTTCGAAGTGCTCGGGGCCGTAGATCAGCCGCTTCCACTCGCGGCCGATGATCGACGCGGCATCGTCGTTCCGCTGCTTGAGACCCTCCAGGACGCGGGCCTTCCCCGTGGCCAGCCGATCCTCATCGAAGCCGGGTGTCCGCAGCATCTCCACGAACAGCGAGAGGCTCTCGTCGAGGTTGCTTTTCAGGCAGTTCATCGTGGCCACGGTGAAGGTCTCGTTGGCCGAGACACCCACCTCGGTGGCGAGAAAATCAAGCGCCTCGTCGAACTCGGCGGGCTTCTGCTTCGCCGTGCCACCTTCGCGGATCATCCGCGCGGTCATCGAGGCGAGGCCGGGGGCGTCGGCCGGATCGAGCGACGAGCCGCCACGGAAGGTGACCGACACCGTGATGAGCGGCAGTTCGTGCGACGGAGCGAGGTAGGCGATGGTGCCGTCGGGCAGCGGCTTGCGGAAGGTCTTGGCGTCGGGCGGCTCGAAGGCGAGCGGTTCGAAGGTAATCTCCTCCGGACGCTTCGGCAGCGCCGGCCGTGCCGAGGATGTGGCCGTGGGCTGCGTGGCGGGCGGGGCCGCAGTGACCGGTGCCGATACAAGCGCGGCGACGAGCAGGGCGATGGCTGCGGACAGGCGATGGGCGGCGGACGGGCGAATGATCATGGATGGTCCGTGAGGGGTGGTTGCTGGTGAAGCCGGCAGCGGTCGTGGGTCACTCCGCCTTGCGGCGGTAGGTGGCGACGCTGCGGTTGGTGTCTTTGAAATACTTGTTCGCCACGCGGCGGATGTCGGCGGCGGTGACGGCCTCGTATTTCGCGGGGCCCTCGTTGATCTCCCGCCAGTCGAGCACGGCTTCAGAGAAGGCGAGCTGCACGAACAGCGACATGTTGTTCTCGAGCTT
>Ga0209597_1002370_pt1 | contig 11978 bp, 7 predicted proteins | sample M_140625_MF_Meta_FD_187316 | JGI IMG/M metagenome (GOLD analysis project Ga0209597, IMG submission 187316) | Freshwater microbial communities from Lake Montjoie, Canada to study carbon cycling - M_140625_MF_MetaG (SPAdes) (version 2) | ecosystem: Environmental > Aquatic > Freshwater > Lake...
TTCAGTGCTGTATTATTTTTCTTGTTGACTCCTGGTATTCTGCTTTCTTTGCCCCCGGGCGGTAGTAAAATGGTGGTCGCAGCAACACACGCGATTGTATTTGCCGTAGTTATGACTTTTTTTCATAAAATGATTATGTCTTGGTTTGGTATGTAATCATATTTTATTTTTGTTTTACCATTTTTAGTAAAATAAAAATATGTTATTTAACGACAACTGCAGGATTTGAACCTGCGCGCGATTTACACAACAGATTTCAAGTCTGTCTCCTTAACCACTCGGACAAGTTGCCATTTTAAATTGGATGCAATATCTGGTTTTTAATTTAAAGTATTAAATAATATCCAGTCGCTCCCAATTAGTTATTGAATATTATCTTTAGGTTGTTTTTTAAATAATATATATATATTTAATATTTTGCCTATTCAAAAACTATAGCTAAAACATCGTGAATATCTTCAACGCTAATAAAGATTATATCTTTTGTTAGTTCATCATCTTTATACTTATCCATAAATGTATTAAAATCCTTCTCATTCTCTTTTGGAAACAAGAAAGTCTTGACTCCAGCACGGATACCACCCAAAATTTTAAGGTCTAATCCACCAATAGCAGTTATATTACCTGCCAATGTGATTTCACCTGTAATTGCTATGTTATTTTTTATTTTCATATTGTTAAACAAACTATAAATAGTTGTCGTAATTGCCGCACCAGCACTCGGACCATCTTTGGGTGTACTTCCATCTGGACAATGAATATGAACCCCTGATTGTATTGTATTTTGTATATGTTTTGGTGTTAAACTGTAGGCCAATGTTAACGCAACATTCATCGATTCCTTCATAACATCGCCTTGTGTACCAGTTAAATGTAACGATAATACTTTGTCTCCAGGACGCCATTTTGTCTGTATTGGTATTATACCACCCATACCCAGCGCATTTGCCCAAAGACCATTAATGATACCTATTTTATTTTCACTATGTATTTTCTGTATTTTTAGCTCATGTTTATCCTTGAAATACTTGGTCTTAATGCTTTCAATTGTTATTTCAATTGGTATGTCATATGAAGTATTAAAATTCTTTAAGATATCCAAATTTATTTCACCCACAATTTCAAACAATATCTCTTTCAGTTTTCTAACACCAGACTCTGCTGTGTAATTTTCAATTACAAACTTCAATGTTTCATTACTAAAATGTATCATGCCTTCTAACCCCATTTTCTTATAAATTTCTGGCAAAATGTGCTTATTACAAATTGTCAGTTTCTCATCTGATGTTAGATTGTTAAATTTGATACGATGTACACGGTCTAACAAAATACGGTCAATAGCATCTACGTCATTATACGACAATATAAACAGTGCCTTTGATAAATCCAAATCTATTCCTGAAAAATATTTATCTTGGAAGCTATCATTTTGCGCAGGGTCTAACATATGTGTTAAAATACCAACTATTTCTTTACCATGCTCAGTCTTTGAGATTTTATCTATTTCATCAATAAAAATAATTGGGTTCATACATTTCTTGTCCATTAATATTTGAACAATAGACCCCCACGTTGACCCTACATACGTGTAGTTATGCCCATGTATACTGGACCCATTTGAATCGCCACCCATTTGAATCATCGCAAAAGGTCTCGGCACACCATTTTCGTCTTTTAAACAATCAGATAATCCTCTTTTTGCCAAACTAGTTTTGCCAATACCTGGAGGACCTTCAAAACCAAAACAGTAACCATCTTGCTGACCATTAATCCATTGACCTATAATGCGTTCAATTTGTTTCTTTGCCTTATCATGTCCATGAACTGCGCTATCTAATGTTTCTTTTACACCAGACATATAACTATTTATTTCATTATATTTGTCTTCAATTTTTGAAACTTGGTCTAAAATATTTTTGTTAGTTGTATTCAGAGTCAAATCAGGTTTTTGATTCAAATTAAATATGTTTGTCAAATTTTGACTCATTTTAGAATCTGAACAAAAATTAATAAAATCATTAATATCTTGAATAATATTTGCTTTCTTTTTGTTAGAATGTTTCAAACAAGATATAGATAATTTATGCTTTACAATTAGTTCATTTATTTTCATAATATAGGTAATTAATGTATTCTTATTGGCATCATTCACTGTCTTTTTTAAAGTATTTGTATTTATATTTGTATTTATATTTGTATTTTTAAACTTGTTCAGACTCTTCAAGATTTCCAAACTTGTATATTTATCTTTTTTAACAGATACTAAACTTGAATCTAACACATTTATTCCAGGTCTCTGAATTAACTCCATAAATTGTGTACGAATTGAATCCATTATACCTAAAATTGGCTCCTTTCTATAAATACTAAATGGTATTTTGAGAAGTCCATCTAGAAATTGGCGTGCCTTAGACCCTGAATCTTCTGACTTTGATTTCACCTCTTTCAGCTTCTGCATCGCCTTTTCCTTAACTATATCAGGTGCTTTCAACAAACATATTTGTTGCTCTAATGGTATCTTTTGTATATCAAAATTTGCCAAATCATTTGTATATTGTACTGTATTTTTCATTGCCATCTTAAAAAACTGCTTGATATACCAAGGCAGACTATCAAATAATGCGATTTGTTCTTGTGTGTCCACAGTACCATTTGCGTCATTTGACAATAAATCATAAAGTAAATACGCTAAATATTGGTTGTCGTATTTATCTGACTTGACTAGCAGTTGCATGATTGTTAAACGTTTTGTAAATAAATCGCTTGAAATAAATTCCTTCACAATTTGAACAATCGCCTTTTGTTTTATATTATTCAAGTTGCTCAAATAACCAGCATATTTTGAATATATTTCATGGGTCTCATAAATCAAATAATCCTTCAAGCTAAGTGAATTTATAAAGCGATTAAATGTGTCACCTTTAAATTCCGATGAATTTGGTGAATTGTCATTTATAGAAAGCATTTTTAGATTTACAAATTTATTATTTAAAATATCAATAATAACATCATCTACAATACCTGTTATAATCATACTTTTCTTGTGTTGTGAATTATGTACTATAACTTGTATACCGTAAACTTTTAAATGAAATGACTTGCTTTTAATAATTACATCCGCACTATCTAAATTCTTAGAAGTTTCAGATAATACATTATCATCTTGACTTTGGGTTTTGTCATTATTTTTACCCGGGGTTAATAATCTATAACTAGTAGGATGAAAATATTTTCTTAAAAGTTCAAATTTGTTTCGTTCCATGTCAGAAATAGCATACGTATTTACTGAGTTATTACCAAAACATATCCATAAAAAATCTTCAAATAACTCTGTACCTACCATTTTAAATAAAGATGATAATTCATTATTAATATGTTGAAGTGTATTTATAATAGTATCAGTATTTGTTGTTATTTGTTTATTAGTTATGTCTTTCATTGTTTTGCTAAGTTCAAATAAAATGTTGATATAATTATTCATCTCACTAACACTTATAATATTGAGTATTTTGTTAGTTTGAATATGTAAAATAGTCCGCTGTATTGTGTCTTGGAAAAATGATATCTTGCGCTCTATTAAACCAACAATATCAGAACTTGGACTTGGACTTGGAGATAAATCATGTTTTTTATCAATCTTTTTATCATTCTTTACCTTATCATTCATTTTATATAATTATGAAATATATAAAATAATACGAAATTCTACCTAAAGTTTTTGATTACAAGTCATTATTTGTAAAGTATTATCATCATAACCAAATAATATATATGTAACAATATTAGACACAAATCATCATAATAATATAATTATAAACATGGGAATTCCAAGCTATTTTTCATACATTGTTAAAAATCATCCTGCTATTATTCGGAAGTATAGCAAAGAGTTGTTACATGTTGACAATTTGTATCTTGACTGTAATTCTATCATATACGACGCATACAGCAAAATGAAGTTTGATAGTTTGACAGAATCGGTCGCAGTTAGCATCATAAAGGCCGTCATTTTAAAGATTGAATATTATATCACTACTATTTCACCTTCAAAAACTGTAATTATCGCATTTGACGGTGTCGCGCCAGTCGCCAAATTGGAGCAACAGCGTGCCCGTCGTTACAAATCCGGCTACCAAAACAACATATCCCGTGCTATTTTCAAGAAGGACAAGGCCGACCCATGGAATACAACTGCGATTACACCTGGTACCAAATTCATGGCCGATTTGAATTCAATAGTCGGTGAACATTTTTCTAAAAAAGACACACCTACATGTATGAAGGTGGGAAATATCCTAGTTTCTGGCAGCAATCGCGTCGGTGAAGGCGAGCACAAGTTGTTCGATTATATAAGAAAGAATCCCGAAAAACACTTGAATGAAACTACTGTTATTTATGGTCTGGATGCTGACCTTATTATGCTTTCAATTAATCATTTACCAATTTGCCCTAAGATTTACCTGTTTCGAGAGACACCGCAATTCATCGGCTCTATCGACGCCAATTTGGAACCTGATGCGGACTATTTGCTCGATATTCCGCAACTAGCTGAAGCTATTATAGCACATATGAATAACAATGTGGAACTCAGTACAGAACAGAAGTTGAATGTCAGTCAGAAGAACAAGGTCTATGATTATATTTTTCTCGGCTTCTTCTTAGGGAACGATTTTATGCCCCATTTTCCTGGGATTAATATTCGCACCGGTGGCGTTGATAAGATGTTAAACGCTTACAAGGCTACTATTGGACCTGATGAGAACCTGTGCGACGGCAAAACTATATACTGGAATAATGTAAGAAAGATTATTAAATTCTTGGCTGCCTTAGAGGAGCAATATATTATTGACGAACACAAGTCTAGAAATTCCAAAGAAAGACGAGAAATGCCGCAAACTACACCAGAAGAGAAATTCAAACGATTTGACTCGACTCCAATGTATGAAAGGGAATTGGAGAAATTTATTAACCCATTTAAACCCTATTGGCAGTCTAGATACTATAGGGCATTGTTTAATATAAAATCAGATTCGAATGAAGACCAGACAAAGGATATTGCGACCAATTACCTTCAAGGACTCGAATGGACTATGAAATATTACACGACAGGTTGCCCTGATTGGCGCTGGAACTATAAGTATAATTATCCACCATTGCTACAAGATTTGATTAAACATGTGCCGGTATTTGGCTGCGAATTTGTGCCTGAAAAACCGCCTTCACCGGTGGCAGAGTTGGTACAATTATGCTACGTATTGCCTCGCGATAATCTGAATTTATTACCATCCAATTTGGTTAAAGAATTATTAAAAAAACACGAAGACTGGTATAAGGTCGACTGTGAGTTTGTCTGGGCATATTGTCGCTATTTTTGGGAAGCACATGTGGAAATGAATGATATTGATATTGATGAATTGGAGCAATTTATTACAAGCAATCGGCACTTGATGGAGAAATAAATGAATTAATTATGTTACTATATATGGTGTTAAAACAATAAATATTAGTAGTATTTTACTTCTTTTTTTACAATTTATAAAAGTTTAATAATTTTTTCCAAAAAGTAAAAAGGAAAATGAAAAATGGACATTTTTAAAAATGTCCAATTTTGAGAACCCGGAAAAAGTTTCAAAAAACACTGTTTTTTCACATTGTGACCAATATGCTCTAAATTTATTTTTTTGATAAAAAAATTTGTTATGATAAAATTTTGTATTTTTAGAGAGAAATCCGAAAAATAAAAGTATTTGGCTAATATATTAAGAAAAATGGCTAATAAAAAGTCGCAAAATCTCCATATATTTTCTTGTAATATTTGTCACTATAATACGTCTAAGTCGTCTGACTATTCAAAACATTTGCTTACGACAAAACATAAACGACTAACGATGGCTAATGAAAGTCTCTCAAAATCTCCAGAAGTCTCCGTAGTCAGTAACATATTTATGTGTGTATGTAATAAAAAATATAACCATATGTCGTCTCTTTGCAAACATAAGAAAAAATGTATTATTTCTAAAACAGATGATATAGACGACTCTAAATCATCTATTCTTAATGAACAAGAGAAAGACAATGAAACTGATTTAGATTTAGATTCCAAAATAGAACCTAGTAGCAAAGACATTATAAAAATGATGAAAATGCAAATGATTGAAAATCAAGAAATACGTGGTCTAATTATTGAATTACTTAAGAAGGAAACATTCAATACAACCAATAATATTAATAACAACAATAATATTAACAACAATAATATTAACAACATCAGCAATTGTAACAATAAATCATTTAACTTAAATTTCTTTTTGAATGAACAGTGTAAAGATGCTTTAAATATTAATGAATTTGTTGATTCAATCAAAATGAATTTATCAGATTTGGAGGAATTTGCGCATCTTGGTTACGCAGATGGTGTTTCTAAAATTTTTGTAAAGGGTATCAATGCGATTGATATTCATAAAAGGCCTATACACTGTAGTGACACAAAGAGAGAAGTACTTTATATTAAGAACAACGATGAATGGATAAAAGAAACTGATGAGAAACCATTAATTAAAAACGCAATTAAAAAGGTTGCATTTAAAAACATAAAACAAATCAATGAGTGGGTTAAAGAGAATCCGGCATGTAAGGACCCAAGTACCAAAAAGTATGACCAGTACAATAAAATAGTTATGAATGCTATGTCGGGTGTATCAGAAGAAGAACAACAAGAAAATATTGAGAAAATTGTAAAAAATGTTACAAAGTCAGTAGTAATTGATAAATGTGCTTTACGGTAATACAAAAAAACAGTACACTCGATGAGGGGCTCGAACCCTCGACCACAGGATTAAAAGTCCTGCGCTCTACCAACTGAGCTAACCAAGTTTATATACACTGAGAGTCAACCTTTTACTAAAATTTTATATTTATATAGTACGTCCTTCAAGCAAAGTTTATTTTACATTTGTTATATTTTACTTATATTTCTATCTTTTTTTTATAAAGTTATAAAAGTTATGAAAGTTATTAAAATTTTCCAAAAAGTAAAAAGGAAAATGAAAAATGGACATTTTTAAAAATGTCCAAATTTGAAAAGCCAAAAAAAGTTTCAAAAAACACTGTTTTTTCACGTTGTGACCAATATGCTCTAAATTTATTTTTTGAGTTGAAAATTTTGTGATGATATTTTTTTTGAAAAATCTATACAAAATGTTTGGCGATTATTTTGTTGACATAAAATATATGGAAAAGGCAACATTTTCTACATTTTTAGCGCCAATTACGCCAAACAAATACGAGTGTATTTCTTGCTCCATATTCTGTAACAAATTAAGCGATTGGAAAAGACATTTGCTTACGAAGAAACACAAATTCAACGAAAGTGGCGCAAAATCACAAATTACTTTTGCTTGTGAATGTGGAAATATTTATAAAGAACGCACTGGATTATGGAAACATAAAAAGAAATGTATCAAAAATAACACTGGAAAAACTGATAAAAATGATGAACAAGAGAAAGACAATGAAATCGATTCCGATTCTGATTCCGACACAGAACCTAGCAGCAAGGACATTATAAAAATGATGAAAATGCAAATGATTGAGAATCAAGAAATACGTGGTCTAATTATTGAATTACTTAAGAAGGAAACATTCAATACTATAAATAATAACAATAACAATATTAACAACAATATTAGTAATTGTAACAATAAATCATTCAACTTAAATTTCTTTCTGAATGAACAGTGTAAAGATGCCTTGAATATAAATGAATTTGTGGATTCAATAAAGATGCAATTATCCGATTTAGAAGACTTTGCGCATTTAGGTTATGCTGACGGTGTTTCCAAAATATTTGTAAAAGGAATCAATGCCCTTGATATTCACAAACGACCCATACATTGTAGTGACACAAAGAGAGAAGTACTTTATATTAAGAACAATGATGAATGGATAAAAGAAACCGATGAGAAACCTTTAATTAAAAATGCAATAAAAAGGGTAGCATTCAAAAACATAAAACAAATCAATGAGTGGGTCAAAGAGAATCCGGCATGTAAAGACCCAAGCACCAAAAAGTACGACCAATATAACAAAATAGTTATGAATGCCATGTCAGGCGTAACAGAGCAAGAACAGCACGATAATATAGAGAAAATCGTGAAAAACGTGAGTAAATCAGTTGCTATTGAGAAATACGCATTACGATAAAATAATTATATTATTTAAATATAAATAACAATATGGCTCTTCGAGATTTTTTAATAAGCAATGGATATATATTGTGTGTATATATATCAACTGGCACTAAAGTAATTAGTGATTCAAAATTTAACGGTAATGAATATGAATTAGGTAAAGATTCGCAAGGGGGGAGCTTTTCAAATTTTTTTGATGCCCCTGAAGACACTGATGAGTTTCTTAAAAGCCGACTACCTATAACTATTTATGAACAAACAAAGGAAAAATTAGGTAGCGATATTGTTTACAAAGTAGAAAATCCACCGCGATTCAATAATAATCCGGAGGCACAAAACACTTCAATTGTAGTTCCTAACAGTGAAGCAAAAACTGTTGAAATTTCTTTAGCACAAAACTTTATTGATAATGGAGATGTAGCTAGAGGATATGTTAACAATTATCAAAGAGGTGATATTGTGTTTTATATTGTAGGTCCTTTATATGAAAGTGGTCCTTTAACAGTGTTTACTGTTTTTAGTTTTTGTACTGTAATTTATGCTACCGATTGGATGACGCCAGCAAGACCTTATATTTATATAAATTTATTTGCAAGAAAAAATAAGGAAAGTCAAGATGATTTGGTAAAATCAGGAACAGCATATTGGCAGTTTTTGAAATCACTACTTACTCAAATTGTAATAACTAAAATAGATATTAGACCTACAGGTCTAAGTATCCCATTTGATTATTCAGGATTTATTGGAAATGGAAAATTAGGAGGAGTAATAGCTTCTGGAGTTCTTTCCGCTATGGAATTTTGGAAAAAGCAAGAGTTTAAAGAAACAAGCGATTTTGACCCAGTGTTTTCTGCTGAAGACGTAAAATCTAAATTATCTAAACAAATTGCAAATATTTGGGACCAAGGAGAAGATATTGTTTTTCAAGGAGTAGAATTACCAAGAAACGTGATTGTTTTAGACAAACAAACACTTAAAGATTTATCTCAATCGCAATCTCAATCGCAATCTCAACATAGTTTTGCTATATTAGAATTTACTGGACAAATAAATAGAAGCGAAGATAATATGGAGATACATGCTGCCAATTACGGCTACAAAGGTGATTACGACGACGAAGGTGATGAAGGAGATGATGAAGACGATGATGATAATGATGAAGGCGACAGCTCAACTAATAAAACATCAAATAAAAAGGCGAAAAATACCGAAAATACTGACGTGTCTAATGCTGTTACTAATTCCAATGAAATACAATTAAAGTCAGAATCAAAATCGGCATATAAACCAAAAATCGCAGATACATATGACACAGCCAGTATAGGCACATTTACTAGCAAAAATAGCAATCGTAGTAGCAAGATAGACCCTCACATTGGACGACAGCGCCAACGAAATGAATTCTCTGATTTATCTGATAGTGAAAGGTCTGATAGTGGAAGGTCTGATAGTGAAAGGTCTGATAGTGGAAGGTCTGATAGTGGAAGGTCTTATAGTAGAGTTCCACCTATCACAACCACAATAAGACCTATCACAAGACCTATCACAGGTATAAAAGGTACTAGAAATAGAGGTGGTAGCAAATCAAAAAAGCGAAACAAAACTTTAATAAAAAGACGAAACAAAAGGCAAACAAAAAAGCAAAATAAAAGACAATCTAAAAGAAGAAAATCTAGAAAACAAAGAAAATCTAGAAAAAACAAAAAATTGAAAACAAAAAAGTTATTAAATAAATGAAGATATAAATATAAACACAATACCAATACTAATATAAATTATAGAAAATGTTAACACAAGACGACATCAAAGACAAATCATACATAAACGTTCTTAATAATATCATCAACGAAATTATTAAGACACATGGATACTGTACATTACAATTATTAATAGCCCAGGTACACAGTTTGTGTTCCGAATTGGAAGACTTCACCAATACAAATATGGAGAAATTTAAAATCACAAAGGTAACCGATAAGGGCCTCGTAGGAAAGATAGTAGAATTCAAATTGTTTGGTAATTTGCCGAATAACGACTCCTGTCCGGATATGTTATACGGAGACATCAAGACAACACATTTTAAGTGTCTTACAAAAATAAATACAAAAACATATAATTCTAAAGAACGACTCACTCTAACCAATTTTGGCGACCCAAGTAAGCAGTCAAATATCGACACAATTGCCGACAAAAATTTACTACAAGAAACCAAATTCTACAACAAAATCAATAACGGAATTATCGTGATTTTTCAGGACGAACCAGGGGCATCATTTCCCACAGTTGAATCTTATTATAATAAAAAAATCCTAGGAATCATGTTGTATAATTTGGACGAAGTATTTGAAAAACATCCAGAAGTAGCCACAATATTTCATGACGATTTCAATAAAATCAAAAGTTGTATTTTGGCACACAATGTGTCTCAAAGTGGACAAAAATACCTACATATTCATCCTCATGGCTCAAAGGGCAGCAACACTCGCGCATTCGGATTCACAAACAAATTCTTAACCAAGTTGGTATCAATTTACTTGGACCTGCCGTTACAAGTGAAAGGGCGCAGCGAATATATCGAATTCGCATAGAAACAAACCATATAAAAAATCTTATAAAAAATCTTATAAAAAATCTTATAAAAAATCTTATAAAAAACTGTATATAAAACCCTAAGTATAGTAAAATAATTTGACACATTCATCATGAGTCAAACTATTTTTTCCAAATAATGTCAGCTCATAAGCAAGCAAATATTCCATGAATTTTTTATTTGGACAAATACGGTCCCTTTTATTTCTGACTTCAATAAAGACGTCTTTCAAACTCCTATTGTAATATTTCATTATATATGATATAACAATTGTTGATGACCGACTTATTCCGGCAACACAATTTACTAATACAATATCTGAATTGTGAATAATTTCACCAATTTCATCAAAATAAAGAGAAATATTACAATCATAATCGTCACTCAAATTATATTGGTGTACTTTTACATTTGGATTCGTATTTTTTATTTTCAATCGTTCAGCAACACAAATGATACAAGATATATTATTGTTTGCTATTTCCGTTTCATTATTTGCGTCAAACAAATCGCCTAAAAAAAGTTTGCCTTTGATTATTTCATTCATTATTTATACTAATAATATAAATACTTTTTACTAACGTTATAGCTAATACTTGTTTAATACTTTAATAATATGCGCTCAGCCAGCTTACAATATTCATCACTAATATCAATTCCAACATAATTTCGCCCATTTTTCTTTGCCATCTTCAAAGTAGTACCAGACCCTGAAAACGGGTCCAAAACAGTATCACCTTCATTACTCCAGCTGAGTATATGGTCTTCCGCCAGTTGTTCAGGAAAGATGGCTGGGTGTTCATGGCTTTCCTTGTCCTTAGAATTGAAGCCCTTGCCAACATTGTATTTCCATATATTGTTTCTCGGTGAAAACTCTGGCACTGGTTTGATGTCACTAGTCTCCTGTAATTCGCCATTTTTAAGACGATTGGTATTCTTGCCCCAATTTGTATGACCCGCCCATTTATTAGGTTTGTCGGAAATCAGATTTGTAGTTTTAATCTTATCCTTACAAAATACAAACATATATTCAAATATTTGCGTGTATCGGGTGCTCTTTTTTGAAGCCGGAAAAGACGATGTGTTCTTTTCGTAAATCATCGTGTCGTGTAATTTGAAGCCATGTTCCATAAATTTTAGCGCTTGACGGAATGAAGAGCCCGATTCGCTTCCTTTGATTGTCGAATCACCTACAACCC
>Ga0209597_1002371_pt1 | contig 11972 bp, 8 predicted proteins | sample M_140625_MF_Meta_FD_187316 | JGI IMG/M metagenome (GOLD analysis project Ga0209597, IMG submission 187316) | Freshwater microbial communities from Lake Montjoie, Canada to study carbon cycling - M_140625_MF_MetaG (SPAdes) (version 2) | ecosystem: Environmental > Aquatic > Freshwater > Lake...
TGTAAATGGATCAGAACTATAAACCGAAAAACTAGCGATCTTTCCAATTTCCAAACTTCCAATTTCAGTATCCATCTTCAGTATTTTTGCGGGCTCCATTGTTAAAGCTCCCAAAGCATCGTCAACTTTTAATCCACGTGTTATAGCTTTTCTTAAATTTTTCCAAAAATCTTCGGGGTTTTTTGAGCCATTATAGGTAAAGCATATTGTATTCCCATTATTTTTAAGCAAAGAAGGATTAGATGCTGCAAGCTCCCAATGTTTCATATCACTCAATGGAATCTGGCGAGATAGATATGGGTCTTTAACATTATAAGCTTCAGGAAAATTAAGAGGAATAATTAGTGCTCCTTTTACTGATTTCAGTGAACTCAAGGCAGCATATTCATTCCCTGATCCAATGTAATTCATTTTCAGTTGGAATTCACTTGCTATTTTCTCTGCGCGAAGAATTTCCCATTTATCATTGACTTTAAATAAACTTGGCAAACCAATGTCTGCTTTCCATCTTTCTAATGAGATAGATTGATCGTGTTTTTCATTTTCTGAATAAAATTTTAAATCATATAAGGATTGTCTAAGTAATGCAATAGATCCCATTTGAGATGAGGGATAACTTTGCGTAGAAGTCCCTTTTGAAAAGGAATAAAACATTCCTGATTTAAGGCTAATTGTATTTTTACTACTATTTTCATCACCCAAAGAAACCAAGGTTCCACTTCCTCTAACAATTCCATCTTGAACATGAGAGACTGCAAAACCAAATCCTGACTTCAAATAATTTTCATTTGCTTTCGAATCAACAGTGAAAAAATTATGCGCTTCAATTTCAGGATGAATTGCTTCGTTCCAATAGTATGGACCTTTTTTACTTGATTCTATTTGTGGTCGTGGGGAATAATTTTGTTCGCTTCCTTTCGGCATACCAATATTAGTATAAAGTTCTATAAAAGCTGGAACAATTGTTTTCCCCTCTAAATCATATACTATTGCATTTTTAGGAATAGTAATCTTTTTTCCTATGTCAATGATTTTTCCGTTAGAAATTAAAATGCTTGCTTTTTCAATTTTTAAGCCAGGACGTATGTAAACACTAACATTTTTTAAAGCAATAAACTCTGGACTTGAAGCTATTGTTCCGTTTTGAGGTATTATTTGAGCTTTAATTTGTAATGCAAAAAAACAAATTAAATAGAGGAGTATTTTTTTTTTCATTGTTAATTTTATTCGCCTGTGAATTTAATAAAACTATTTCTATTTCATTAAAATATTTAAAATTTACTGTCTTTATTCGTTATAGAAAGATTAGTATATTCGCAATAAAAAATAAAGTACGATGACATTAAAAGAAACTATTTCTGCTGTTGAAATTTTCCATGATGCTTTTGGGATTAAAAATAATTATGAGCCAACAATCGATTTATCTGAAAAAGACATAGAATTGAGATATAATTTAATGAATGAGGAGAATTCTGAATACCTAGAAGCTGCAAAAAATGGCGATATTGTTGAAGTTGCAGATGCTTTAGGAGATCAATTATACATTCTTTGTGGCACTATTTTAAAACATGGCTTACAGCACAAAATAGTTGAGGTTTTTACTGAAATTCAACGCTCTAACATGTCTAAATTAGACATAAATGGAAACCCAATTTACCGCGAAGATGGTAAGGTTTTAAAATCTCCACTTTATTTTCGTCCAAATATTAAAGCAATTCTTGAGAAATAGAGTTATTCACTAGTTAGTCTTTAATACTTTATATTAAACAAGCACTTAGATTAATACTTAATAATTAGTTTTGATTAAATTTAATCTATGCAATCATAAAAATGAAGGATATATCGATCTATTTTAGTCCTGTTGATATTTCAGGAGAATGGCACGAAGATCAAATAGGGTCAAAAATCGTCACAAATCAAAGCTCCTTTCCAGAAATTCAAAAAAATTCTTGTGCCTTAATTTATGTTCCTGAATTTCGTGGGCTCAAAAATTCTTACATAAAACAAGATTTCCAATCTAAGTTTAGAGAAGCATTTTATGAACTGCAAATAGGTACAAATTGGAAGAGTAATTTATATGATCTTGGGGATATTCTTCCCGGCCAAGATTTAAAAGATACCTATTTCGCACTTTCTCAAGTTGTTTCAGAATTAGTAAAAATAAATGTAATACCAATTGTAGTTGGTGGAAGTCAAGACCTTATTTTAGCGCTTTATTCAGCTTATGAAAAATTAGAGCAGATGATAAATATTTGTTCTGTTGATTATGCCCTAGATTTAGGAGCCCCCGAAGATGAGATAAATTCAAATGGTTACTTGAGTCATTTGTTATTAAAGCGCCCATGTTATTTATTCAATCATGCTAATATTGGTTTACAAGTGCCTTACTCAAATCCTAAGGAATTAGCACTGTTTGAAAAACTTTACTTTGATATTTGTCGCTTAGGAGAGTTTAATGCTGATTTTAAGAAAGCTGAACCTCACTTAAGAAATGCAGATATAATTAATTTTGATTTTGAATCTATTAAAGCATCTGAAACCCTCAGTAGAAGTGGACTGCCAAATGGCTTTTATGCCGAACAAATTTGTCAGATTGGAAAATATGCAGGAATATCAGATAAAGTGTCTTCTTTTGGCATATTTAATTATAAAAATCAAACACAAGTTTCTGATCAACTTTTAGCACAGCTGATTTGGTATTTTATTGATGGTGTTGCCTCGCGTTTTGGTGATTTTCCTATTGGGAATAAAGCCGATTACAAAAAATTTACTGTTGTCATGGAGGAATCCAATAATGAATTGATTTTTTTTAAAAGTAATAAGTCATCTCGGTGGTGGATGGAAGTTCCATTTCCTCCCAGCAATCAAAGTAAATACGAACGTCATTATCTTGTACCATGTAATAAAGAAGATTACGAAAATGCTATGAAAAATGAGTTGCCTGATTTGTGGTGTAAAACCTACCAAAAACTTTCTTGAAAAACCTTTTTTTTTAACAATTTTTTATTTTTCAATTAATATGATTATTTTAGCACATTATTTTTTACTCAAAAAACTCAATTAAGTCTTTTTGTTATTTTTAAAAATTTTATTATGCAATTAAAAAATACTCTAATAACCTTAATTTGTTCTTTTACGCTTTCGCATTTTTTTGCACAGCAGGATAAATTAATAACAAATTTTATGTTTGATAAAATGAGTATTAATCCAGGAAAAACAGGCGTAGATATGTACAACAGTATTTGTGCAACTTCGATCTACAGAAATCAATGGGACAAAGTAAATGGAGCGCCTAACTCAGCAGTTTTAAATATAGAAGGGAGTCTCGAAAGATTTTTTAAAGGTGGTATTGGTCTTGCATTTTATCATGACGCTATTGGATTTTCTCGTCAAAATAATTTATTACTTAATTATTCTTATCCAATTAGGATAAGTAATGTTGGAGTTTTGGGCTTAGGACTGGGTATAGGAATTATAAATTATGGTATCGAGCCAAATTGGGTCCCTCCTACAACTTTAACTGATAACTCATTGCCTTTAGGTTTTGCTGCTACGAATTTAGATGCAAATTTTGGAGCTTATTTTCAAGGTAAAGATTTTTATATTGGCCTTTCGTCAACACATTTATCGGAGTCACTTTTAGAAAAATCGGTTGAAGGTAGTAATGGAATTAAATTAGATCAGAATTATCAAACTGCACGTCATTATTATTTCATGGGAGGAAAAACATATAATTTTAATGATGAAGGAAATAGTAAAATAGATGCACAAGTATTATTAAGGACAGATTTAATTAAGTATTCTTTTGACATTAACATGCGCTATTTTTATACAGTAAACAATAACGAATTATACGGTGGTTTAACCTACAGAAATTCAGATGCTATTGGAGTATTATTAGGTTTTTCGCCGACACGAAAATTTACAATTGGATATTCTTATGACATTACAATTAACAAATTAGCATCGGTTTCAAGAGGTTCTCACGAAATAGTTTTGAAATATTGCTTTTCAATCAAGACACCAAAACCTACAATTTCTCGTAATCCTAGATTTTTATAATAATTTAAAAATTGTAACCTAATAAATACATTTTCGTTTATGATGAATTCTAATATAGTTAATAATAGTATGTTTTTTTTAAGCAAACAAATTACCAAAAATATTACAATGAAAAAATTAATTTATTTAATCTTACTTTTTCCCATTTTATTTTCTTGTAACAACGGAGTAGAAGGCAATCTTGTTGGAGTTAGAGGTCGTGGAGCATTTTATCCTGATGTACTTGGTCCTGGAAAAGTTCCACTTGGAATGGTTTACATTCCATCAGGGGCATATCAAACAGGAGAAGATGATGAAGATATAATGGGTCTACATACAGCAAGGGTTAAAACGGTTTCAGTTCCTGCTTTTTATATGGATCAGACTGAAATCTCCAACAACGAATACCGTCAGTTTGTTCATTGGGTTAGAGATTCAATAGCTAGAGAAAAATTATATCGGAGAAGCTATGATGATGAAGCTGAACGTTGGATAAATGTACCTGATAATTTCTTTAAAGAGCCTTATAGAACCTTTATAAACATGGGTTCTGATGTTCAGGGAGGAAATACTCCTTTTCAATTACTTTTGGATAGCACAAATAATGCTGAGGTTGATAAAACAATTCTTGGTTTATTAGGAGATATAGAAGCTGCCAAAGTAAAGAAAAATTCTGATAAGCCCTTAGAATTAATTAATGGTTATAAATTAGATCCAAAAAATATTCCTGCTTCTGCTGATAAGAGACCTGATGTTACTATGTCAGAAGCTAATTTAAGAAGTATTTTTCAGCAATATTCAAATAAGCAAATAAATCAAGGAATTAGTAAAGTTAAACCAGGTACTCCAGACAAAACTAATAAAACTGAAAAAAACACCGTTTATGATCAAGGTGGTAGAGTAGAAAACAGAAAATACTTTACGCTTAATTGGACAGAGAAAATTGATTACAACGATGCGGAGACTTCTTTTCTTTTATCTGATATGTACCTTTCAGAATCCGAACAATTTAACAAGAGAAAAGAAATTGACATCCGTTTGTTATTATTTGACTATTACTGGGTCGATTTTAAAGAAGCAGCAAAAAGAGGAAAAATTATAACTAAATCTGTAGATTCAAGAAATAATTTTCATTATGATAGTATTTCTCCAGCTCGTGACGGTGGAATTTATAAAAAGGGAAGACGCGAACCACTAGGGAAAGATTATAAAGTATCTGATTTACATCGCTCAACTTTATATACTGATAAGTACGGAACAAAGGTTTGGGTTGATTCAACTCTTTATGGAAAAGGAAAACAATATGGAGATCCTCAAGGTGCTGAAGTTGATAACTCAATATATAGTATATCTGATACTAATAGATTGTATGGTACTGTTTTACAAAATCCAGGTGAGGATTTAGATTTAGGATTCACAAATAGTAAAGGGCAACATAACGCTTTACGTGGACACACAGATAGAAGCAGGTTTATCGTCAAAGAACGAATTAAGGTATATCCTGATACTTTATGCTGGATGAGAGATTTTACGTATGCTAGAAATGATGAAATGTCTCAGAATTATTTTTGGCATAATGCTTATGATAATTATCCAGTTGTTGGGGTTACATGGTCACAAGCAAAAGCATTCTCAGTATGGCGCTCTCAAATATTTAATAGTTGGCTTCAAAGTAATGGTGAAATGTTTGTGAATGACTTCAGATTACCCACAGAAACAGAGTGGGAACGTGGTGCAAGGGGTGATTTAGATCTAGCTCAATATCCTTGGGGAGGGCCATATATTCGTAATGCTGCAGGATGTTTCTTAGCAAATTTTAAGCCTTTAAGAGGGCGCTATTTTGAAGATGGAGGATTTCATACAGTAAAGGTTTACTCATACAATCCTAATGCTTTTGGTCTTTATTGTATGGCGGGAAATGTTGCAGAATGGTGTTCTACTACTTTTGATGAATCGATGTATGAATTTGGTCACGATATGAATGGAGAATATGATTATCAAGCTCAAGACGGAGATCCAGCTGTAAAAAAGAGAAAAGTAATTAGAGGTGGCTCTTGGAAAGATATAGGTTATTATCTAATGAATAGTACTAGGACATATGAGTACCAAGATACTGCAAAATCATACATAGGCTTTAGAAATGTTATGACCCATTTGGGTCGAGGAGGAAAAGATATCGATCAGGAAAATGGTGAAGAAATCCAAAGCGATATTCAATTAAAGTAGTTTATTCAATTTAAATTTTAAAAATTAAAAATTATGGGTGCTGAAGTAAATCAAAAAGTAAAATGGAATACACGATTTGGAACACAAAGTTTTAGATCAAGTACTCACGTAGTAGCAGGCTTTGGAGCCTCAGTTGTAATTGTTGGAGCATTATTTAAAATAATGCACTGGAAAGGATGTGATACAATGTTAATTATTGGTTTATTAACCGAAGCATTTATATTTGGTTTATATGCTATTATGCCTTTAGAAGACGCTGGTCATGATGCAGAGACTGGAAGTCCAGGAGATTTACTTGCTAAACAATTAGAACAAGCTGGCATAGACCAACCTTTACTTGCTAAATTGAGAGATAGCATGTCTAATTTGGCAGATAATGCACGATCATTAGGAGCTGTTTCATCTGCTGCAGGAGCTACTGACTCTTATGTTAAAAGTTTAGAATCTGCATCAATAGGAATAAATAAACTTGCTGAGGAGTATGCAGCTTCCGGAAAAGCTATAGCTGGAATTGTAGCAGGCGTTGATGGAAATTTTGGAACTGAAACTCAGAAATTAGGTCAAAATATATCTGCCTTAAATAATGTTTATGAGCTGCAATTAAAATCGTCTCAAGACTACTTAAATAGTATTGGTCAGATGAATCAATTACAAGATAGTATTAAAGGTGTAATGAATGATTTAGCTTCATCTGCTCAAGATACACAAATTTACCGTGAAAACATGTCCATGTTGTCTAAGAACTTAACTGAACTTAATACAGTTTATGGTAACATGTTGAAAGCCCTGAAAGGTTAATTGTAACCAAGAAGAAATTTTAATTTATTATATAAAAAATTAGGAATTATGGCAGGTGGTAAAGAAACCCCAAGACAAAAAATGATTGGGATGATGTACTTAGTATTAACAGCTCTTTTAGCATTAAATGTATCCAAACAAGTATTGGAAGCATTTGCAGCTATTGAAGACAATACGCAAAGATCAAATGAGAATTTATATTTCAAAGGAGAAGAAAGTAAATCTACACTTATTGAAGAAGTTGAAACTTTAAATAAACCTAAAGATAAAGCTAAGAAAGCAAAAATAAAGACATATCTTTCAATTATAACAAAGCTTGATAAGGAAACTGGAAAAATGATTCGGTTTATTGATGACATAAAGTTTAAACTTTTAACTGAGGCTGGTGAAGAGTATGATAAAAATTCTCCTAAACTCAAAAATAAGGAATTTATAATTTGGTCTAAATACAATTACAAGGCACCTGTTAAGCCTATCCGTTTTAACTTGTTTAAAGTAGAGCATAAGGATAACTTTGATGTGCCTATGAATACATTAGTTGGTTCAGAAATAGGATCAATTACTTCTGATTTAGGCATGGATTTATGGGGTAATTTTAAGAAACTTCGAAAAAGTATGGTTGAAATAGCTGGTACTTATGATGAAGGTATTGGCCCAGATGGAAAAAAGAAAAGTTGGAAACTTAAAGTTGGAGATATTAATAAATTTGACGACAGTAAAGATCTGCAAAAACAATTGAGCAAAATGATGATAGCTAGTGGTAATAAAGTAAATCCTGAAGATTTATCAACTTTACAATTGGTGTATGAATTAATGTCTAAAAATGAGTTTGCTGAGTACGGAGACGATAAAGCTAATATTCATTGGTTGGGAAGAACCTTTGATCATGCACCTTTAGTTGGAGCATTAGCATCTTTATCATCTTTGCAAAATGATGTTCTTCAAGCACGTGAAAAATTAATCGCGCTCTTAAAGAGTAAGGTAAGTACGGGCGATTTTTCTTTTAATCAAATTGAGGCATTTGTTGCCGGAGATGCTGTTGTGACTAGCGGTGGTGAATTGAATTTAAAAGTTACAATGGCTGCATATGACTCTGATAAAAACCCAACTGTTGTAATTAATGGTGGAGGATCACAAGAAACAGGGAAAGGTATTGTAAATATCAAGAAAATAGCTACTGGTAATGGTGAGCAAACTATTTCTGGATCCGTTACAATTTTGAGCAAATCATATATACCATATACTAAGAATTGGGAGCACAAATATGTCATTGTAGCACCACAAGGTTCAATTTCACTACCAGAAATGAGTATTTTGTATACAGGTTGGGATAATAAAATAGTACCTGTTGTTGCTGGTTCTGTTAGTTCTGACATAAATGTAATTGGAGGAACTAAAAGAAAAACTTCTTGGAATTTAGATGGATCTAAATACGATGGTTATTTTGTTAATGTTTCTCCAGGTGCAAAGAAAGTAACAATTCAACTTACTGGAAAAGATAAAGATGGTAAAACAAAAAATATGGGCACATTTAACTATAAAGTTAAACCTTTTCCAAATGCTCAAGTTTCAGGAACAACTATCTCAAAGTCCACAGGTTTTATCGCAAATGTTGGCCTTGGTGCAGACAGCCCTTTTACTGGTATTACATTTAATGTTACTGGGGGTACTGTAGATGATGTTCCTTTTACCGGAAAAGTAATACCTGGTTCTTTGATTTCTAAAATACGAGTAGGGAAGAAAGTTGGTGTAGAGATTTTCTATACAAAAAATGGAGTTCAAGTTAAAGTTCCTGCACAAGCATTATTAAAAGTTGTAAATTAAATAATTATGAAAAAAATATTTTTTTGTATATCACTTTCCATCTTATCGATTAATTTGATTTTTTCTCAGGATACACCTTTAAGAGGACCTTTAAATAAACCCTCTGATGGAGTTATTGATGGTGTAGTTTTAAATGATGAATTGGTCACTAGAGCAATTGTCCCTTATCAATCTTTGCGGATAGCAGATTATGCTTGGTCAAGGCGCTTGTACTCTCGAATAGATTCACGCGAAAAAATGAATCAACAACTCTTCCTTCCTTTTGATTCTTTTGACGGATCAGCTGAAGGTGATGGGGCCTCTTACAAACCAATAAAACCTGAAGATGTTGATGATTATAGTTGGAATAAAGATCAAAGTAGATGGTCTCTATGGACAATCATTTTTAGACATGTTTTGCTGGGAGACTTAACAGTATATAAAGTCGCATCAGATGCTTATCCAGCTTTAGAAGATGGGTATAGTCTAAAATATCCGATTTATAAAAAAGATATTTTAAATAGATCTGATTATTTTTACGACGCATTGTATAGAAAAGAAATAAACAATATCATTTCTACAAATGGTGAAGGCGATGATTTAAAGTTTGCAAGAGAAAGTGATGTATATGACACAATTTTCATAACTAAAACCAACCAAACTATTAGTGTTTTTGTAGATTCTTGTTTGCGTTCTGATCCAGATTATGTAAGTTTAAAAGGTATAGATCCAAAAAAATTAGCGGCTTGGTGGGAAGCTACATCAGTTCCAAATAGCATTGTTAAAAAAGATGATAAAATTATGTATATCGCATCTAACAGTATTTTTGGTTATAATATCAAAGAAGATTGGTTTTTTGATAAACAGCGTTCTGTTTTAGATAGAAGAATTATTGCGATAGCTCCGTTAGCAAGATACACAGTTGACCTAGAAGAAAATACTGTTGAACGAGGTGATTTACTAGTCTATGACAAAGAAGGCAAATCATTTGTTTATAGTAAAGAAGAAACTGGTTTTGTTGAGTACACAGATACATATGAGGAGAGAGAGCTTTTTTGGTTATATTTTCCAGAACTAAGAAATGTAATAGTTAACTATTTTGTCTACAATGATAAATCTGATGCTCAATGGATGTCTTTTGACGATTTATTTTGGAAAAGACAATTCAGTGCTCAAATTTATAAAACTACTGATAAGTTTGATCGTGATATTGAAGATTATAAGTATGGAGTAGACGCTTTGTATGAAGCTGAAAGAATTAAGGATGAAGTTCGTAAATGGGAAATTGATGTATGGAATTATTAATTCTTTAATCTTTAATTCTCCTTACTATTTATCTTTATTTAACTTCATAAATGGAAGAAATCGTGGGGTTCTTTCTTTATAAGCCTTATATTCCGGGTATTTACTTTCTGTAATCTCTTCAGAAAAATCAGAACTTCCTTTGAAAAGAATTATTAGTAGAACACAACCTGCAATTGACCAGTTAATCCAGGAACCTGTGATATGTACACTAAATAAGTAAAAGATAAGCCAGATTGCTTGTTCCATAGCGTAGTTAGGATGGCGAACAATAGCCCATAAACCTGTTGAAATAAATCCTTTTTTATACTCTCCAAGATCTTCATTATTCGCTATTCTCCTATGTTTTTCTTGTTGAAAGGCATATTGCTGGTTGTCTGCAATAAATTCTATACAAATAAAGCTTATCATAAGCAAAGCAAGAATTCCATCAATCCAATTTAAATTGTGGTCAACATTTGTGTTCAAGCAAACTAGGATTGGTAAAGTAAATAGGAAGATTAATGTTAATTGATAAGTGCAGATAAAAAATAAATTGAATAACATCCAAATGATTGGATTATTAAATCCTTTTCGTTTGCGTAAAACTTCCCAACGGTAATCTTCTTCTCCAGACCAAAATTTCCAAGAATAGGCTCCTCTTCTTGCAAAATTATAGGTCAAGCGAATACCCCAAAGGCTAACTAACATTGACATTAAAATCATTCTTGGATCCCAAAGCCCCAAAGCTGTCATGTGCCAAACATAATAAATTGGAACTATGCTCCACAGTTTATCTACTTGAGAATTATTTTTTGCTAACTCCCCGATTATAAAACAAAAAGCAATTACGCCACTTAAAATATAGAGCATCTGATAAAGAATTGCCCATTGTAAATCAGTAGGCGCTATTCCAAAATTTAAACAAACAAGTGGAACTATTATGAGTGTAAAAATTAAAAGTAAAATTGTTATGAGCATTTTTAATAGGTTAAATTAATAGTTTATTGAACTAAGCAAAAATAACAAAAAACTCTAATTTTTAAGAATAATATAACTCAAAATCACACTTCAAATTGTCTATTCTAAGATTACGTTTTATATCTTAACTTTGCAATATGAATGATTCTGATTACATGCAAAGATGTATTGATCTTGCCCTATTGGGAAAAGGAATGGTAGCTCCTAATCCAATGGTCGGATGCGTAATAGTTCATAATAAGCGCATTATCAGTGAAGCATTTCACATGCATTTTGGAAGTTCACATGCAGAAAATAGTGCGATAGAATTAGTTGAAGATAAATCTTTGCTAGCAGAATCTACAGTTTATATTTCTTTAGAGCCTTGTGCTCATTTTGGAAAAACTCCTCCCTGCGTTGATTTACTGATAAAGTATAAGATCAAAAAAGTTGTCGTTGGCTGTAGGGATTCAAATCCACTTGTTGCAGGAAAAGGAATTGAAAAACTTATAAAGTCAGGAATTGAAGTGATAGAAGGAGTTTTAGAAGACGAATGCAAGGAGTTAAACAAACGTTTTTTCACTTTTCATGAAAAAAAACGACCTTATGTTATTTTAAAATGGGCGCAAACAAATGATGGTTATTTAGATAAGTTGCGAGAAAAGGGAGAAGTTGGAAGTAACTGGATTTCTGCACCAGAAACAAAAGCATTGGTACACAAATGGCGCAGTGAAGAACAAAGTATTTTAGTTGGTAGAAATACAATTATCAATGATAATCCATCTTTAACAGTTCGAGAATATAAAGGTAAAAATCCAATAAGAATTGTTATCGATAGTCAATTACAAATCAGTAGTGATGTA